>VYLX01000170.1_pt1 | contig 16392 bp, 9 predicted proteins | sample 5114181 | NCBI WGS metagenome assembly VYLX01 (sample SAMN12291812, study PRJNA351875) | freshwater metagenome | isolation source: freshwater lake | place: USA: Michigan, Sherman Lake | collected 2011-08-08
GAATATACGTTCCTTTTAGGTTCAAAAATTTGTCAAGCATCATAAGTAAAATACTCGGGTTTTTGGCGATTATATCAAATCTTAACTCAATTGTCTATCTTTTGGTATTAACCCTTTTGTGCCGTAAGTGTCTCCCTGTATGAATTTCAGCTACTTTTGAGCGTAGGCGCTCTCATCGAATTTTATTTTAAGTTAATTATTTGCATAACAATTCCCGAAGAGCCATTATTTAAACTATCTAAAAGTTGTGACCTTCTTTCAACTGCTTTAGCTGCATCAATATCATCTCGGAATAAAACCTTAGTTCCTTGCTGAGAATTATCTTTCAACCAAAGAGAAATCACAACTCCCTGTTTAATTCCTGCTGAGAATCCGGGTATCGAGAAAATTGTCTCACTGGTTCTACCATCGGGTGCATATTCAGAAATTTTGCGATTTCCGTGCATATTCTCGATCCAGAACTTATTGAAATTCTTTAATAGATTCTGTCTCAAGATAACAAAAGAAGGTTCACTAACCCAAGAATAGTTAGAAATATAACAAACAACTCCTTTACCGGTATTTTCAGAGATACATCTTTCTGCTAAACGAAAAAAGCGCACATAGAGTTCATCCAAATTAAACTTTTTAATCCCCCAATCGGAGATCAAACCCTGTTTATATACTTCCACTAAACCTGCTTCTTCCGTGGGACTGGTTCCAGCAAAAGCATTGTAGGGAGGATTACCGAGAATAACTAAAATCGGTTTACCGCGCTTAACTTCATCAGCTGCCTCTCGTTCCTTATTTAACTCCGGAAAATTTAATTGTAGCTGTTGAATTTTCTGTTTGCTTTCCTCGTCTGGGGGTTGCCAACCGGTTAAAGCATTAGTCAGATAAACCCCGACGCGTTCACTATCTTCTATTAAAGGTACACCCAAACTTTGCAGGAATAAACCTAATTGTAGATGAGCGACGACAAAAGGAGCGGTTAAAATCTCGAAACCGAAAATTCTTTCTATCGCTGCTTTTTTCACCAAAGCCATGGCTAAAGCACCCGACCCATTTTCCTGTAAAGTATCGGTAATATAGCGCAAAACCTCGACTAAATAAGCGCCGGTTCCACAGCAAGGATCGAGAATATAAACATCGGGATTAGCTAAACCGTCCTCGATATTTAATTCTTCTCGTAAAACTCGATCGACTCGCGCTACCATATAGCGAACAATTTCCGGAGGAGTGTACCAAACTCCCAATTCCTTGCGTAAATCGGGATCAAAAGCTTGCAGAAATGGTTCATAGAAATACTGTACCGCTTGTCCTTCATCGAATTGACGAAAAAATTCCTCTCGTCGCACTCGATTTAAAGCTGCACCGGTCCAGTTCAAAACTTCTACTAATCCCAAAGATTTTAACTTACTCGGTGCGGCGATCTGCTCAAAAAGAATCGCTAACATGGGAACATGGAGATAGTAGGCTGCTAATTTCCAATCGAAATTATCCTCGCGATCGGGGTTTTGCTTGTGCCATAATACCCAAGCGGAAAATAACCCATAAAAGAGGGTTTGCACGAGGGTAGAACGAAAAAATTTATCTCCGCGTTCCTGTTCAAATTTGATACCTAGGGCATTTTCTAAAGCTTGACGAATATTGGCCAGAGCGGGAAGATCGGAATGATGTTCTAAGCGTGCTTTTGCGTCGCGCGCATAGGAAGCGAGGAACCAAGCAACATCAGCCGGTGAGGTGATAGGAGCCGCCTGTAAAAGCACTCTCTTTAGGTATTCTAAGAGGCTATCACCCTGTTCGGCGGCAAATTTGGATGGATTTGAGGTTTTTAGCCAAAACTCGGCTTCTGACGGGGCTAAACTATAGGCTTCTAATTCTACCGGTTGACCTTGGCTATTGCGACCAATGAGCAGAAAATCGCGATAATTGGTGACTAATACTTGACCGTATTTTTGCCAGTATTTTTGTACTTGCTCGCTGGCGGCGATTTTTTTGATATCTTCTTTGGTTCCCTTAATCTCGATCGCACCTCTTTCGGGAAAAACCGCCGTAAAAGGCTCTAATTCTTGATTTTTGGGGAATTGATTGACGTTAAAGAGTCCCCCATCCGGCAATCCTGCACCCTGATTTCTGAGGTTGATAATGCAGCGGACTCGCGGTTTTAGGGTTTTACCGATTTCGTTGAGGAGAGTTTCGAGAGTGCCGTAGTAGGAGGTTTCTTTTACCGCTGCTTGGGAGGAGTGGATTTCTTGCAGGTTGCGAAAATAGTTGACGAGGGGATTCATTAGACCTCTTGTGAAAACTAAAAATTGTTGTTAGGATTAGGAGTCAGTAGCCAGTAGTCTCCGAGTCAGGAGAATTAAGAATGAATAATAATCAATGTCAGGCGTTTGCTTACTGGCCCTCTCTACTCGCACTTAGAAATTAATTGAATGGAAAGAGCTTCTACGGTACACTAAAAGTTAACGTTACTGTTGGAAAAAACCTAATCCCATGAATCGTCGTGAATTTGTTGCCCTCGTTGGTGTTGGCGGAGCCATGGCCTGCGCCCCAGAAATACTAGGGACGGCTACCGACCAAGAGATGACCCCAGCCCAAGCGGCGGATGGCTTTGTGAAAGTGACGGGCATTACCCTCAAAGAATTGGAAGCCAAAGGCAGTTTTCTGGATAAAAAATCCCCGGTCGGCTCCTTGCTCCTAATCTGGGAGAAAAATACGAAAAAGATCAGTGCAGTAAACCCGACTTGTACCCATGAAGGCTGTACGGTGAAATGGAATACTGGCGCACAGATTTTAGCTTGTCCCTGCCATCCGGGAAAATTTACCGCCACTGGGGTCGTCACGAATAAACCCCCAAAACGCAATCTAACCACCTATCAAGTCAAGGTCGAAAAAGACGTTATTTTCGTGAAAAAAGCTTAACGGGGTTGACGGAATACCATGCCTTTGGTGACACGGGTAGAATTAGTGACTCTCTACTCGCACTTAGAAATTAATTGAAGGGAAAGCCTCCATGACGGAGGGAGATGAGGGATTAATCAGTGTGACTTCCTAGAACGTAGGTTGGGTTGAAGCATGAAACCCAACGCCCGCATGGGTTACGAAGTGCGCTAACCCATCCTACAAATAATTGTGCCTCTGCTGCTTGGGAGGAGTGGATTTCTTGCAGGTTGCGAAAATAGTTGACGAGGGGATTCATTAGACCTCTTGTGAAAACTAAAAATTGTTGTTAGGATTAGGAGTCTCCGAGTCAAGATTCTCCGAGTCAGGAGAATTAAGAATGAATAATAATTAACTAAATAGTCTATTTACATATTTTATGCCATTTAATCCTTATTTTTGCCGTTTTTGAACCCTCAAAAATTAATTATGCAATTAGCTGAATCTCCCCCACCCCCCCTTGCCTGATCTCAACAAGCAATTTAAATGCTTGATAGCTTATCAAACCCAGAAATGCCAGCTTTTGTAACAAAAATTTACATTAGGACGACTGCTCCTTGCTCCTGGTGCAACTAGATGTCCTAACTTGACAACATCTACCTTACTGCTTGTTCTAAGGTTTGCCCATCACTATAAGATGTTTTATTTGGGCTTGATAGCCCACCTCAACCTGATTGAGGTACAATTAATAGATTTCTGGCAAAAGTCCTAAATACCTCAATCCAAAATCGAAAATTAGAAATCGTCAATTTCTCTGATTTATGCAAGAGGTCTAATGTGAAATATGGCTCTTCGGTTTGTGTTATGCAATGGACGGGGGTTATAAGGGATGTAACCCTTATATAGAAGGGCATTTAGCGATTTTTGTCAATTGTTTTTGATCTAGAGCGAACTAATCAAGAAGAACCTGAAATATCAAATTCAATTCAAGCCTAAAGCTATCAAAGACTTAGAAAAACTTTCTTCTCAAGATCGGACTCGGATTATGGCTAAAATTGAAGCAATGAAGGATGATTTACAAGGAGATGTCAAGCAATTAAAGAATTTTACCCCTAATTATCGCTTAAGGGTGGGTAACTATCGAATTCTGTTTGAGGTTGAAGAAATCACTTTAGTGATTTATCGTGTTAAACATCGACAAAATATCTACAATTAAATTAAGGAGAAAACAATGATTGAATTACATCCTGAATTCTTAATCAAAAATGGCAAAAAAGAATTTGCCGTTTTAACTTATGAGGAGTTTATGAAAATTAAAGAAATCTTAGAAGACTTAGAGGATTTGGAAGATTTAATACAAGCAAAAGAAGAAGAAAAAGATAGTCAAACTTATTCTCTAGATGAGGTTAAGAAGATGCTAAATATTGATTGATTGCTTGTATCTTGCTTTAATTCGACTATTTCGCAGATGTGAAAAAATAGCGTTCCCCTTGTATCTCTAAATCCGGCTCGTTTTCCAGAAATGCTAAAGGGTTGACAGGGAAATCCTGCTGTCAACACTTCAAAATCAGGGAGGTCATGGATAGCAATTTTCCTAATATCTTGATCGGGAATTTCTTGAAAATTATTGAAATATACTTTTCGACAGTTCTCGTCTATTTCACAAGAATATACACAGTCATAACCAACACTCTCAAAAGCTAATCTAAATCCTCCAATACCAGCAAAAAGATCGATAAATCTGAGTTTTTCCTTTGTCATTGCAAAATGATGACACCAGAGATAGCCAAAGTAGGGGTTGCTGAAAAAGTTTGTTGGTGGGGACAGATTTTGGAGTGTCGGGTGTCGGGTGTCGATACCAAATTAGGTTACACTTTATCTTGAGAAAGGCTGTAACCCCTGATGGTATATTTTGGCCATAGTATAGATCGCTAGTTTAGATTTGTTCAATTGGGTGAATAAGATTAGATAAAATTTCGTTCCATTTTAATTTATGAATAGTTTGTAATTCCGAATCTATTTCAATCAGATGGGAATAGCTATTGAGAAATTCTTCTGGAGATGATATCAGTCTCAGATAATATTTAATTGTTGGTATAATACCATTGGTGATTATTTGACAACCATGGTTGTTTTTGATAGTTTGAATCTCGGACATGATTAACTCCACTTCTGTGGGTTTAACATCAAAAGATGATAGGATATAATATCTTCTCGGATTAAATTTAATAATTTTATCTTTGGCAATTCGGAGAATTTGTAAATCAATGTACTTACCATGCTTAATTTCAATAACTTCTACTAATTGTTTATTTTTATCAAAAATCTCAATATCTCCTGCACTACCAGAAGTTAGATCAGAAGCTGTGTGACTGACTAGGGGTTTTAATGTGCAGTATTTGTATCTTTCTACTTCTATAATTAACCTTTGATAAATTGCATATAGGGCTAAAACAGGTAACTTGGAAGCTCCACGAGTTTGATAATTGAAACTAAAATGATTTTCCAAGCAACTGCTCAAAGTGTTGATATCAAAAGGTTCAGGATTATCTATCTTCAAAATTTTAATCTTTTGAGTCTGGATAATCTGATTAACTTGATGAAGTAAAAGCCTTAAAATAACTTCAGCTTGTTGAGGATTAGTTTCAATAAAATCAATTAAACCCAGAAAAGCATCTTTGGTTTTTTGATTACTAATTTTACCTTGATAATCTAAAGTATAGGGAAAGGGTTGTTCTAAAGAACGAGTTAGCCAGCCACTTTCTGCCATAGCTGGTAATCCCAATTGTTTCAAGGTGGGAGTAATATACTGAGTATCAATAGTTCTTCCTGAAAATCCTCCGGGTAAATTAGTTTGATGGTATCTAATATCTTGATTAGGATAGAGAATTTTATGAACTAATAAAGTTATTAAAACCGTATAAACTCCCTTTTGTTTTGAGCAATTAGTAGCAATTTGTTGGATATAGTTTTGATAGGGTTGAGGGAGCAGTGGTTGCCGATCATCTAAATTTAAGGATTGGTCATAAATTTCTAATAACTTTTCTTTATGGTTCATAAAGTCTAATCCGATAATTTCCAATTGAATATTCTGACGAGAAAAAGAAAACTCCTTTAAGGATACTCTAGAATTGTTTTCAAAAATATGTTTCTTAATGGCAATAGCCAACTCTTGAATCATGGGAATACAAACGGAATTACCCACCTGTTTATAAGACTCAGCTAAGTTAGGATGAATTTGAAAACTATCGGGAAACTTCATCAGTCGATAGCATTCTTGGATAGTTAATTTACGCACCTGATCTTGTTCGGGTATGTAAATAAAAAAACGTCCAGATGTTTCCTGAGATGGTATAGTAGGATGTACTCCATCGATCGAATAAATTCGGTTAGGTTGATGATGCACCCGGGATAAATGTTCTGTATTTGGTCTGATACCTTTTTTCCAGATAGTTTTATTGCGATAACCGACAAAAATTAATCCTGATGGTTGTAAGGTAGGATTATCAATGAGAGTATATTCTTTTTTATCTAAGTATTCAAAATTGCCTTGAGGAGACAGAAAATCCCGTAACTTAGGTATTGGTGAAGTATATTTTAATGAGTTGAAATTAAATTTTTTATTTTGGGTAGCAATAATAATAATTCTTTCTCGATTTTGCGGCACACCAAAATCCTTAGCATTTAAGAGCTTATAGTCAACTAAATAACCCAGTTCTTCCAAAGAACGCAAAATAATATCTAAGTTTTTGCCTTTGTCGAGGTGAATTAGGTGTTTAACATTTTCCAGAAGAATTATTTTCGGCTTTTTTAATTCGACTATTTCGCAGATGTGAAAAAATAGAGTTCCCCTTGTATCTCTAAATCCGGCTCGTTTTCCAGAAATGCTAAAGGGTTGACAGGGAAATCCTGCTGTCAACACTTCAAAATCAGGTAGGTCATGGATAGCAATTTTCCTAATATCTTGATCGGGAATTTCTTGAAAATTATTGAAATATACTTTTCGACAGTTTTCGTTTATTTCACAAGAATATACACAGTCATAACCAACGCTCTCGAAAGCTAATCTAAACCCTCCAATACCAGCAAAAAGATCGATAAATCTGAGTTTTTCGTTTGTCATTGCAAAATTATGACACCAAAGAAATTAATCAATGGGTGCGTTACTCTTGGTTAACGCACCCCAAAGAAATTACACCGAAGTTAAGGTTTTCTCCGCGCTAATTTGCGCTTCGGGACTATCCGCTTCCGAGGGGGGAACCACTTGCCAGAATTGACCGAGATAGCTATCCCAATTAGCTAAAATTAACTTACCTTTAGGGCTATTAGTGCGTTCTACATGAGCCTCAATTAAAGATTTTAACTGTTCAGCGCCGGCTGCCGTGCCAACCCGTTGAATCTTGACAATTTCGGGGTTAAGTTTCTCCGGTAGGGATTGGTCGAGGATATAAGCTAATCCCCCTGTCATCCCGGCGCCGACGTTGCGACCGACGGAACCAAGCACGACAATTACCCCACCGGTCATGTATTCACAGAGGTGATCCCCGGCCGCTTCGATAACTGCTTTCGCGGTGGAATTGCGGACAGCAAAGCGTTCACCAGCGCGACCATTAGCGTATAATACCCCACCGGTGGCCCCGTAGAGACAGGTATTACCGATAATAGCGTTATCTTCGGGCTGATAATTGGCGTTTTGGGACGGTACGATGACAATTTCGCCGCCGTAGATGCCTTTACCCACATAATCGTTAGCTTCTCCCTCTAAATGGAGATTGACACCGGGTAAATTAAATGCTCCGAAACTTTGACCAGCTGCACCCTGGAAATTGAGCTTAATTTCGCCTTCAAAGCCGTCATTACCGTATTTTTGGGCAATTACCCCCGCAATTCTCGCCCCGACGGAGCGATCGGTATTGACAATCCTGTAGGTTTTGCTGACGGTTCCCTGTTGCTCGATCGCCTGTTTAATCTCGCTATCGGCTAGAATTTCCTCATCGAGGACAGCACCGTTACTATGTACTTCCTCGTGCTGCAACCAAGAGCGATCGCTACGGCCATCGGGTAAATTCAACAAACAATCGAGATTGAGGGATTCTGTCTTAGTTAAACGAGCATCGGAGCGCACTTTTAACAGATCTGCCCGGCCAATCACCTCATTTAAACTGTGATAGCCTAATTTCGCCAATAATTGCCGCGTTTCCTCAGCCACCAAAGTAAAGAAATTGACCACATGAGCGGGAATTCCCGAAAAACGAGCGCGGAGACGTTCCTGCTGGGTAGCGACTCCCACAGGGCAATTATTCGTGTGACAGACGCGGGCCATGATGCAGCCCTCGGCAATCATAGAAATGGAACCAAAACCGAATTCCTCCGCACCCATCAGAGCAGCCATGAGGATATCCCAACCGGTTTTTAGTCCTCCATCTGCGCGCAAAATCACCCGATGACGCAGTTGATTTTCCATTAACATCCGATGCACTTCCGTCACTCCCAATTCCCAGGGACTACCTGCGTGTTTAATCGAACTTAGGGGTGATGCACCTGTACCACCATCGTGGCCAGAAATCTGGATAATATCAGCGTTAGCTTTGGCAACTCCGGCCGCAATTGTGCCGATACCGATCTCGGCCACTAATTTGACGGAAACTTTGGCCCGGGGGTTAATTTGGTGTAAATCGTAGATTAATTGCGCTAAATCTTCGATCGAGTAGATATCGTGGTGAGGAGGGGGAGAAATCAAAGTTACTCCCGGTTTTGAGCGCCGTAACATGGCAATATAGGAACTGACTTTTTTCCCCGGTAATTGACCTCCTTCTCCCGGTTTTGCTCCTTGGGCCATTTTAATCTCTAGCTGTTTTCCACTCATTAAGTATTCGGGGGTGACTCCAAAACGTCCCGAAGCTATCTGTTTAATGGCAGAATTAGCCGTATCACCGTTTTTTAAGCCGTTTAGATGGGGCATAGTCACAGAATGTCCTTCTGCATCCACATCGCTTAAGCTGGTGTAACGGATCGGATCTTCTCCCCCTTCTCCGGAATTGGACTTACCTCCGATGCGATTCATGGCGATCGCTAGGGTTTCGTGTGCTTCCCGTCCCAAGGCACCGAGGGACATTCCCCCTGTGCAGAAGCGTTGCAGGATACTTTCGATCGATTCTACTTCTTCGATGGCAATTGAGGCTCGATCGCTGTTAAATTCTAATAGATCGCGCAATGCAGTAACGGGTCTTTGCTGTAAGATTTGACGATAGGTTTCGTAATGGTCATATCCCTGTCCGTTGGAGTGAGCAGCCACTGCTTTATGGAGTGCTTTCGCCATTTCTGGCGAATTCATGTGGTATTCTCCCCCCGGACGGTAGTTGACAAAACCGTAGTTTTCTAGTTTTTTGGCCGTAAGATTGGGGAAAGCTTGACTGTGGAATGCGATCGCTTCTTGTCCCACCTCCGCAATGCTTAAACCCCCGACGCGACTGGTAGTACCGTTAAAAGCTAGTTTAACTAAATCTGCCGATAATCCGATCGCCTCGAAAATTTGCGCCCCATGGTAGGAAGATAGGAGAGAAATACCCATTTTCGAGAGGATTTTCAGTAATCCTGCTTCTACGGATTTGCGGTAATTAATTAGGGCTTTTTCGAGGCTAATAGCTTCTAATTTGCCGTTTTCCATCAATTTCTGGGTTTTTGGCTCGATCCACCACTGGGCGATCGTTTCTAACGCAAGATAGGGACAGACTGCGGAAGCGCCATAACCAATTAGACAAGCGAAGTGATGGGTACTCCAACATTGGGCCGTGTCGATAACGATCGAAGCTTTTAAACGCAAGTGTGAGCGAATCAGGTGATGATGGACTGCACCAACAGCTAATAAGGGGGGAATATAGCTAGTTTTTTCGTCAATAGGAGCAGTTCTGTCACTGAGAATTAAAATTTCCGCTCCCGATTCTACTTTCTTGGCGGACTCAGCGCACAAATTAGCGATCGCAGTTTCTAATCCCCCCGGTCCGGTGGTCAGATCATAAAGGGTAGAAAGTTCGGCTGTTTTGTAGCTAGAGGTTTTAACTTTGGCTAATTCAGCGTTATTGAGCAGGGGAGAGTCTAATTTCAGTAAATGTGCGTCATCAACCCCTAATTTAAGTATATTGCCCCGTCGTCCCAGATACATAGTCAGGGACATGACTAAACTTTCCCGTAAAGGATCGATGGGAGGGTTAGTAACTTGGGCAAAACGTTGTTTAAAGTAATCGTAGAGAAGATGGGGTTTACTGGAGAGGACCGCTAGGGGAGTGTCATCACCCATACAGAAAGTCGGTTCTTTTCCCTGTTCTGCCATGGGGACGATAATCATATCCACATCTTCGGCAGTATAACCGAAAGCGGTTTGCCGGGGAAGGAGATTACTAGGAGCGGGAATGTCGATCGCTGTTTCTTTGTCAATAAAGGTGCGTTGGGATTTCACCCATTCACCGTAGGGATTAGATCGGGCAATTTCCTGTTTAATCTGCCAATTACGCTTAATTTCGCCTTTTTCTAGGTCCACTGCGATCATTTGACCGGGGCCGAGACGACCTTTTTCGATAATGGTGGTTTCATCAAGGGGAATAGTTCCCGCTTCCGAGGAAACGACGATATAACCCGTGTTAGTAATGCTATAACGGGCCGGTCGCAAACCGTTGCGATCTAAACAAGCGCCGACGATTCCCCCGTCACTGAATACCAGTAAAGCTGGACCGTCCCAGGGTTCCTGTAAACCGCTATAGTATTCGTAAAAGTCGATAATTTCGGGATAATCCTGTAAATCCGGCTGATTATTGTAGGCCTCCGGCACTAGGATCATAGCTGCTTCTAGGGGACTGCGACCGGTTCTCACCAATAATTCTAGGGCGCTATCGAGGTTATAGGAGTCGCTGTTAGCGGGGTTAACAATGGGAGTCAGGGATTGTAATTCTTCGTGGGTCCAACCTTCCGTTTCTAAAGCGGGTTCCCGGGCCGACATCCAGTTAATATTGCCTAAAAGGGTGTTAATTTCGCCGTTATGACCCAATAAGCGCATCGGTTGAGCGAGAGGCCATTTCGGTTGGGTATTGGTGCTAAAACGTCGGTGATAAATAGCGAATTGACTGCTATAGGCGGGATTTTGCAGGTCTAGATAGAATTCTCGCAGTATTTCGCCCCGTACCATGCCTTTATAGACAATGGTGCGACAGGAAAAGGAACAGAAATAGAAATCATCGGCCAGTTGCTTACCGACTTCAGAACGGGCAATATAGAGTAGGCGATCGAATTGAGAACCGGCTAAATCGGGGGAAGTAACCAGAATTTGCTCGACAAAGGGTTGATTTTCCCTTGCTTGTCTTCCCAGGACTTGGGGACGGACGGGAACAGCGCGCCAACCTAAAATCTTAATATTATATTTATTGACAATTTCCTCGATGTGTGCTTTAGCCTCGGCGCGTTCTTGGGTTGCTTGGGGAAGAAAGACCATACCCACCCCTAGACGCTCAGATTCTGGCATATTTAAGCCATTTTCGGCGAACCAGGGAGCGAGGATAGCTCTAGGGATAGCGGTCATTATACCAGAACCGTCACCGGAATCCTGATCGGCGCTGCAGCCTCCCCGGTGTTCCAAACAACCGAGTGCCGAAAGTGCCTGTTCAATCAGTTGATGGCTACCCGAACCGCGCACATCGGCCATAAAACCGACTCCGCAAGCGTCCCGTTCTTCTACGAGCCATGGAGGACCCCAATAGGGATCGATTTGGTGTATATTGTCGATTTTTAGGTTATTTTGTTGCGCCATAGAAGTTATCCTTACGGTCGTCGTCTAGAAGGGTGGGATAGTTGGTCTGCTGAAAGGGTCAATCTAGAATAGAATTTTTTTTGCTCTTGCCGTTTCGTTTGCCTGTTGCCATCTTGATCTTGGCCCGTCTGAGGAATCACAGGGGATCTACCATGATATAGTAGCTCTCAGGAATTGTCATCGAAAATCCCCCAGGCAGGATGGGGGTGAAAAATCTAAATTTCCCTGTTCTATGCAATTGCCAGCCAAATATATGCCTTTATCTTCTTACAATAAACCAAAGACCACATTTGATCACACTCTATAACTAATTGGCCTTTTGATTTTTCAACAAACCCTTACTTAACGGGGGACAGCCACCAATTTATTGTTGACCCTTCGGCTTCGGGATGGGTCAACGTCGAGCGAAGTCGAGACGTTGACGTAATTTTGTAACCACGACCAACTTACACCTGTAACTCTGGTAATACTTCCTGGAGAAATTGCCGATAAATTTCTGGCACTGGAAAATTTTTCTGTGGGGGCGGTTAACCATCTATGGATAAATGAAATAAGCATGATGTTTTTTAGATTGGGATAACAGGTTAAAATTCTCTGAAAAAAGTGCGATTTTGACAAGTAACATCCAATATAAATAAGGACAATCCTAACTGTTTCGCCTGTAATCTGGCACTCCTTACTCACCGTTCGCTTAAATAAAAAAGCGATCGAGGACAAAAAAGGTTAAAATCCTTGTGTAGTAAAGGGTTTGGTTGAAGGAGTTAAGAAAATTCCCACACAGATAAAGTCAGAACGAATAGATGATCTCCCGGTGATTATTCATTGGTTAAAACAAATGAAAGTGGCAGAGATGATAGACGAGAATCTGGAAAAGCCTCACGGAAATCGCACAGGATTAAGCTATGGGGAACTAGCAGTATTATTACTGACCTATATCATCAGCGAAGGAGATCATAGAATGTGTTGTCTAGAAACGTGGGTAAATGAACATCAAAGAAGTCTGGAAGGGATAACGGGATGGAAAATAGGAGAAAAAGAAGCAACGGACGACCGTTGTGGAGAGTTATTAAGAACATTGGGTTCATCAGACAGTTTAGACCAGATAGAGAGAGAATTATGTCAATATCTGGTCAAAGCTTACGAATTACCGACCGAAAAAGCTCGCAGTGACACAACGAGTTTCTCAGTGCATCATCAAATTATAGAAGAGCAAAAAGAATCATCACTCTTAAAATTCGGATATAGTAAAGACAAACGACCCGATTTAAGGCAATATCGTCAAATGTTGGCTACATTAGACCCGGTAGGACTTCCCTTACTAGGAATGACTCTGGCAGGAAATGGAACAGATGAGAAGGATTATGTACCCACATGGCGAAAAATGACAGAAATACTCGGAAAAAAAGATTTCTTATATTTAGCCGACTCAAAAGCCTCAAGTTATGAGAATCGGGCAAAAATCCAAGCAGAAGGAGGAAATTACTGTTTTCCCTTGGCCATGAGTCAACCTCGCCCTAAACTGTTAGCTGATTGGCTAAGTAATCCCCCCAATGAAATGATTAAAATCGTGGAAACTGAAGTGGGATTAGGAGAGAAAGAAATCGGCTCTGGTTTTGAAGTTCCTTTGGGAAGTATATGGGTTGACCCAGAAAGTAAAAAACGTTATCAGTGGAATGAAAGATGGTTAGTAGTGAAATCAAATGCCTTAGCCTCCCGTCAGATAAAAGGCTTAGGAAGTCGTTTAATTAAAGGAGAAGAAAAATTATTATCTCTGCAAAAAAGACCTGGTAAAGATGAGAAAGTTTTAGAGCAAAAGGTACGAGAAGCTCTGCAAAAACTAGGATTAACTAGGTATATCACATACTCAATTGAGAAAAAGCAAAGCTATAAGAAAGTATATAAAGGTCTTGGCCACCGTAGGGATCTATCTTCTTATCGTCGAGTTCGTGAAACGAAATTAATTCTTAGTTACACTCGTTTAAACGCAGAAATTGAGGCTTTTAAGACGATAGTGGGTTGGCGTTTATATGTCACAAATACTAACAAAGAACAATTATCTTTGACAGAAGCGGTATCAGCTTATCAAGAACAATGGCAACCGGAAAGGGGATTTCATCGTTTTAAAAAAGGTCGCTTATCTGCCTTACCCATTTATTTTCGAGACGAAGATAAGATTAAGGGGTTGATGTTTTTGTTAACGATTGCTTTAAGGGTTTTTACTTTGATGGAATTTGTGGTGCGTCGTCAATTACGTCAATCTCAATCTAGTTTGGCTGGACTCTATGACGGAAACCCTAAACGCAGCACTGACCGTCCTACGGCTGAACAGATGTTAAAAGCGTTTAGAAATCTCACTTTATATATTGAGCGAGATGGAAAGACGGAAATCTCTTGTCTTAATGAGGTACAACAACAAATCTTGCGGTTAATGAATATTCCAGAATCCATTTATACGACTGACTTCTTTGCTGATGGATAAAAATGGGTCAGTAACGTTCGCTCAATCCTTTACGGGGTCAGCTTTTCAGCCATATTTTCGTTACCTGACCTCAAAAAATAAGCGAACGGTGAGTTCCTTATACAGCCTTTATCGTCAAGGTGAAGCACAATCTGAGAAACGCTGTAATAGCTATTTCAGTCATTTATTTGATTAACCTTTACTTCAATAGATATCATAGCATCTAGAACGCAATAGTCCTGAATCACAAAGAAGATTGAAGAATACATTTTGCTTCCAGTAACAGTAACTTTTCATTCTCAAAAACCGTGCATTGTTCCTTGAGATTAGTAAGGACAGGAACAGAACCTTGTTCTAACTTTCGTAAAGCTTCTTCGGTGGCAGGCTGAAACGGATTCAACCAAGCATTTCTTCGTATATAGTCAGGACTAAAAGAGTCTCGCTCTAATAACCAAAAATCTACTCCATACTTATTAATAAAAGTTTTGATGGTTTCCAAATTTTCATTATATTGAGCGTCTATCAAATCGATCGCTTGTGAACGAAACCGATTATAATAGCCTAACTCATAGGGAAGGGCGAATTCTGGGGCGACGAGAACTGAACGTTGAGTAAAACTGGGTAAGTTGGAGGCTTCGTGGGCTAAAGAAGCGGTTAGTGAGTCTTTAGGCTGCCTAGTTAAGAAGTCGTATAATTGAGGTTCGTCGCCATAAACATACCAGTTTTTGGGAACTAATAAAAAACTAGGGTAGATTAGAACCACAGCCCCCAGAATTACCGCCATTATCTGTACTAATAATCGCCTTTGAGAACTCAATTGAGAGCCAGAATTTTTACTATCGGCAAACCAATTTTGTAATTGCAAGAAAAGGGCATCTAAAATTATGACTATAGCGATTGCGGTTGCTAGTCGTAAGGCGAAGTCTAGTCCTTGAGCGTATCGATTGGGAAGATAAAGTTTAAAGAGTACAGCGTGGGCGGCAAAAAATAGACCGAGAGAAACCATTATCATTTGAGTGAGGATATTCACCCCTAGATTGACTCGTTTAGCCAAGGGAAAGCGAGCAGGAAGGTTCATAAGTATTGGTAAAAACAACCCGGCCCAGATTATGGGTGGATTAAAAATTTTCTGAAGTTGTAAACTGCTCCGGTTGCCTTTAAAAAACCAATAATTCTGGAAACTATTGCCAAAAAAAGCTGTTCTTCCCCCTGGCTGAAATTCGGTCATCGTTTTAGATTGAGCAGCTGTCACTGTCGGTCCGTATTCCGAGGGACTCAAGACATAGGGCAATAACACCAAAATGGCGACTATCAGTCCAGTGCCGCATAGCCAATAATTGTTAGGGTCTAAGGATAGACTTGGCCAACCTCGTTGCCAACGCAATGCTCGTAAGGCTAAAATACCCGCCATGATTAGAATATAAGGAGGATAAAATAACCCTTGCAGAAGGATAGCTGCTAAACAAGGCCAAAGAGAACGTCTCAGTAAATAATAACCAAAGGCCAAGAAGAAAAGAGCGGAAAATGCTCTAGGAGTAGCACTAACTAAAATGGGTGTATTCCACTGCATATAATTAATTAGAACCGTGGACAAAAAACCAACTGTTGGCACGGGTAAAATTTCTAGTGCCAGGAGGAAACTATAAACAGAGGTTAATACACCTAGAATGATGGGCAAGAGTTTACTCGCTAGAATCGGGTCAATGCCAACTTTGGCTAATAGTTGATAGAGAGTTGTGTAACCGAATGGTAGTGAGGAAAGATAATAATCAGCGATAAAATCACCCCGAAATAGATCTTCATCCCAAAAACGAAAAAGCCAAGTAATATGTTGTCGAACATCATCTTGCACGACATAATTTTGGCTAAAAGCTTCTTGTAAAGCCATAACTCCAAAAATTGTTGCAAAAATTAGGCTTAAACTGAACCAAAAGAGATTTCTGGCACTGGAAAATTTTTCTGTGGGGGCGGTTAACCATCTATGGATAAAAGAAATTAGCATAATGTTTTTTAGATTGGGATAATTAGGTTAAAATTCTCTCAAACAAAGTTCAATTTTCACAAGTAATATCCACTATAAATAAGGACAAGCATAACTGTGTTGAGTTCCAGGTATGTTTATTTCGCCTGTAGTGAGTATCAGTGGGAGAAGCCACTATTGGCTCTTCGGGAATTGTTATGCAAATAATTAACTTAAAATAAAATTCGATGAGAGCAACTACGCTCAAAAGTAGCTGAAATTCATACAGGAAAGGACTTAAGGCACAAAAGG
>VYLX01000126.1_pt1 | contig 16303 bp, 15 predicted proteins | sample 5114181 | NCBI WGS metagenome assembly VYLX01 (sample SAMN12291812, study PRJNA351875) | freshwater metagenome | isolation source: freshwater lake | place: USA: Michigan, Sherman Lake | collected 2011-08-08
CCCACCCTCGCCCATCTCCCCGCGCCAGTGGAACCCCGAACCGACAACGAACTGCTTCTGGCCCATCGTGCCGGGGAACCCGGCGCGATGGAAGCGCTCATTCGGCGTCATCACGACGACCTGCTCCGGTTCCTGGAACGGCTGGTGGGCGATAAAACCGCGGCTCAGGACGTCTTTCAGGACACGTTTCTCCAGGTTCACGTCTCCGCCGACACCTTCGACGCCTCGCGCCGATTCAAGCCGTGGCTTTTTACGATTGCGGCGAACAAAGCCCGGGACCTCCTTCGTAAGAACAACCGCCGCCGAACGCTCGACCTGTCGGCCCCCGTGGGGGGCTCTTCGGGCTCGGGAGGTTCGGGCGACGACGGTCAGACCCGGTTCATCGACCTGATGGAGATCAGTGTCATCCAGCCGCAGGACGCGGCACAACGCGTCGAACTTCAGGCCGCGGTGCAGGCGGCGGTTCAACGACTCTCCCCGACCCTTCGCGAGGTGCTGCTCCTGGCGTACTTCCAGAAACTCTCGTACAGCCAGATCGCCGACGCCCTGGAGATCCCTCTGGGCACCGTCAAGAGCCGTCTGCACGCGGCGGTCGCGGCCTTCGCCAAGTCCTGGGCCACGAGTGCCCCAGCGGAAACGTCCGATTCGCCGTCCGTCCCTCCGTCTCGTCCCGCTCAATCACCATGACCAACCGAAGTCCCGATCCCGATCCCGCACTGTCCGCCGAGGACTTGTCGTGCATCGACGAACTCACCCGTGCGGGGTTTCGCACGGAACTCGTCGCCGCGCACCGGCGCGAGCAGGCGCAGGAGTTCCGCCAGATTCTCGAACTCCTCGAGTGCGGCGTGTCGCCCGACTCACAGGCGTTCAGCCCGAGACAGCAGGCCCTGGCGGCCCATCTGGTCGCGGTCGGCCTCGTCGCCGTCGGCGGCTCGATGTCGCAGCCGCCGGCGTTCCCCGCTTCGTCCGCGGGCGGAGCGGAACTCTCTCCGGCGGATGAGGACGCGCTCGAGGCGCTGATCGCCGCGGAGTTCGACGTGCGCCGAGTGTCGTCCGGCGTGCGGGGGCGTGCGCAGCACCAGTTGTCGCTGCTGTCGGTCCTGGACGCGAGCGAGCCGGCGAACCCCGCCGATCGCGAGGACCTCATCGCGCGTTCGCTCGCGACCATCGCGACCTTCCAGACGCACCGCGAGCAGGCAATGAAGTTCGCGCCGCCGTCGGAAGCGCCCAGCGGCCGACGAACACTGCGTCTGCCGGACATCATCTCCGTCGCCGCGGTCATGATGCTCGCGGTCGGTCTGCTCTGGCCGGCGCTCTCGGGCCTGCGCTCGCAGTCCCGCCAGACTGCCTGCCTGGGAAACTTCGCCAGCGTCGCCTCGGCACTCGGGCAGTACCGACTGGATCACCGCGGATCCATGCCCATGGCCAGCGCGTCCATCGGCGGCGGGCTCTGGTGGAACGTCGGCTCCGACCCGAGCCAGTCCAACTCCGCCAACCTCTACACCGCCATCCGCACCGGCCACGCGCGACTGGACTCCCTCGCCTGCGCCGGCAACGAGCACGCCGTCACCGATCGCGGCACGGCCTCGGCCCTGGATTGGGCCTCCTTCAACGAAGTCTCCTACAGCTTCATGAACCTCTTCGGGCGTCCCGGCGGCGGTCAGGTCGACTCCGCCGCCCGCACCCCGAGCGAAGTGGTTGTTCTCGCCGACCGCTCCCCAGTTGTCGTGCGTGCGTTCCGCGGCGAACGCCTCATCAATGTGCTCGAGAACAGCCTCAACCACGACGGCCGGGGACAGGCCGTCCAGTTCCTCGACGGCTCGGCCCGCTGGACCCGCTCGCCCATGCTCGAATCGGGCGACGTGATCTGGATCCCCCGCAGCCTCGAGGAGGCCCTCCGTCTCCGCGGGCCGCTGAGCAAGCAGACCCAGGCGTCGCCGTTGCGTGGGCGCGAGGTGCCGACCAACGCGGAAGACGGCTTTGTCGCGCCGTGAGTCTGAGGACGAACACGGTTGGCCGAAATAAAACAAACCGACTGTCGGTTTGTTTGTTTCTAAGTGCTTTTACTGATCCGAGCCGGCGAGGTGATCGCCGATGGCGCTCGTAGACCTCCGCGGTGCTTGAGAGCGACGCGCGCGGTGCCTAAAGTTGGAATCCCCCTCAGCACGGCCTGCGCCTGCTGCATGCGGGGCAATCGGAGTTTAGTCATGTCGACCAACAAGCCTCACAAGGGCGTGCTCAAGCGGTTCCGCATCACCAAGACCGGCAAGGTCAAGCACAAGTCCGCCAATAGCAAGCACCTCAAGAGCGTCAAGAGCCCGAACCGCCTGCGCCGCCTGCGCAAGGACAAGTACGTGACGACGGCCGAGGCCAAGGCCTTGGAATTGCTGTTGTTCCGTCGTCTTCGTGGCCGTTCGCAGCCGCGTGCGGCGCTGAAGATCAGCCCGACGCCCGCGCAGCGCAAGGCCGCCCAAGCCGAGCGCAAGGCCGCGGCCAAGACCGCGCCCAAGGCCAAGAAGGCGGGTTGGAAGAAGGCCCCGGTCGTCTGAATGAAGAATGAACCCGCGGCGTGTGCGAGCGATGGCTCGCCCGTGGCGGGAGTATTCGGGCGGGATGTTCCTGCCCGGATTTTCGCACCGGCGTCGGGTTGCTAAGCGGGCCGAGAGTCTCGGCTCCTCCGCACGCCCAGTTGGGAGTTTGCCATGCCTCGCGTGACCATCGGATCGGCTCGGAACAAGAAGCGTAACCGGATTCTGCGGCAGGCCCGCGGGTACTACGGCAACCGCTCGTCCTCGTACTGGGTGGCGCGCCTCGCGGTCATTCAGGCCGGCTGGTACGCGTACCGCGACCGCCGACTGGCCAAGCGCGACATGCGTGCCCTGTGGATCACCCGCATCACCGCCGCGTGCCGGATGCGTGGCACGCGTTACAGCGTGTTCATGAACGGCCTGAAGCTCGCGGGCATCCTGCTCAACCGCAAGATGCTCAGCGAACTGGCGATCGTCGATCCCAAGGCCTTCGACGCGCTCGTCGCCACCGCGATGAAGCACACGACGGTCAAGACCAAGGCCTGATCGACCAACGTCCGACACGACGCCCACCTGTGGGTGCTTCGGGCGGACGATGGGATTGCTCGATAAACTCACAGGCCCGGGGCGCATGCTCCGGGCCTGTTTGCTTTCTGCCGCGGGCCGGTCGGCTCGAAAGGCGTCGGGCCGGAACGCTTTGCAAGGGGTTGTGCATGGGCTGGTGGGCCGTGGATTTTTATAACATCTTCGGGCAGGCGTTCGTGGTGGCGTGGGTCATCTGGGCGCTGCTGTCGGTGACGCTGCACGAACTGGCGCACGGCTGGGTGGCCGAGCGACTGGGCGACCCGACGCCGCGGGCGCTGGGGCACATGACGGTGAACCCGCTGACGCATCTCGGGCCGCTGGGGATCGGGTTCTTTGTGCTGTGCGGGCTGCCGTGCGGCGCGATGCCGGTGGATCAGAGCCGGCTGCGCGGCAAGTTCGGCGTGGCGCAGGTCGCGGCGGCCGGGCCGATGATGAACGCGGTGCTGGCGCTGATCTGCATCGTCGCCGCCGCGATCATCATCCGCAACGGTGCTGTTGGCGATCCGCGCGTCAGCGTGGCGATGATCGACAAGGTGTACGCCTTCGCCGCGACCGGCGCGATGATCAACACGGTGCTGGCGATCTTCAATCTGCTGCCGGTGTACCCGCTCGACGGCGGGCGCGTGGCGATGACCTTCTCACGAAGTTATGCCAGGCTCATGGAGGGTGAACACGGGTTCCTGATCTCGCTGTCGCTGTTGTTGGTGCTGATGTTCGTTCTGGGCGGGCTTATCTGGGGGCTGGGCCTTGTGTTCTCGCAGGTGCTGATCAACCTGCTCGCGGGCAGGTAACGGAGGAATCGCCCGATGGCTGAACTCTTCGTTGATCGCTCGGTCGCCGCGTCCGCCGATCGCACGTTCGCGGTGTTGTGCGACATCGAGGGCTCGCCCGCGCATCAGCCGGCGATCGTGCGTGTGGAGATGCTCACGCCGGGGCCGTTTGGCGTCGGCACGCGTTGGCGCGAGACGCGCAAGGCCATGGGGACGCAGGCGACGGTCGAGTTGAGCGTGACGGCGTTCGAGCCGGGCGTGATGTACCGCGTCGAGGCGATGATGGGCCGAACGCGGTACATCACCGATGTGCGCGTGACGCCAACGGGTCCGGGGACGTGCGTCGCGAGTTTCCGGGTTCGCGCAGAGGCGGCAACGCTGCTGGGCCGAATCGCCGCGAGGCTGATGATGCCGGTGATGAGGCGCGCAATGCGTGATGATCTGGCGACGGTCACGCGGGCGGCAGAACGCGGGTGACGCGGTGCTTCGTCGCGTTTCACGCGAAGACTCGCGACACACCCGGGCGCGTGGCGGAAGGGCACCGTGGTTGCCGTTGGATCGGGCGCTCGCGGGGCGAGCGGAGGGTCTTCACGGGCGTGCCGACCTTCCCAGATGCAGCGACGCTCATCCGCCGGACTTCAGGTCCGTCGGCTTGTTGACGGAATAGAGCGTCGGCAGCAGGTAGTTTCGGCCCTTGTACACGAAGACCTGGCCCGAGACGGTGAAGGAGAGCGACTCCCCGCCGCGCTCGGCGAGTTTTTCCATCGCCATGAGGTTGAGGCACGGCATGAGGACCATCGGGGCGATGGCGGCGCCTTTAGCGTCGTTCTCGAAGGTGAGCAGCCACTCGCCTGCGGCGCCGCGGGCCAGTCGGCCGGAGCGCGAGGCGATGAACGAACCCTCGCGCATGAGCCCGCCTGGGGCGGTCGAGACGCCGGGGGCCACGGGCGTCGCGGGGGCTGCGCCGGGGAGCGGGCGGCCGACTTCGCGTGCGGCCTTCTCCAGGTCCTTCATCACCTCCTCGGGCGCAGCAGTTCCGGGAGTGCTCGGGCTTGACGCGGGTGTGGCCGGGGGTGACTGCGGAGCCGTGGGCGTGACGGCCGGGGGCGTGTTCTGGCCCGATGCGACGGGGGAGAGCATGCCCGCGAGCGTGAGCCCGAAGCCGACGCCCGCGAACAGGATGACCGATGCTCCGCCCAACGTTCGAACCACGCTCTGCTGTGCCATGAGGTGCCTCCGGTGCTGAACGACAAGGGTAGTCGATTCAGCCGGGCTGGCGACGGGGGGCTGGCGACGGGGGGCTGGCGACGGGGGGCTGGCAACAGGGGCTGGCGGCGTGGGGCCGCGGCCTTGGCGAGTGGGCAGAAGCCGTTGGCGGGGGCATCGCGGCCCGACGCCCGATCTGATCCGTCAATCTGGGGTATTCGTGCGCGTTCTCGGCCGGTGGAACCGGTGACGATTGTCCCACGAATACTGCCCATGCGGACGTTCGTGGGGCACACTACTTCGTGCCGAGGGTGGGCCATCGGCCCGGGCGGGCGCTCCGCGGGCCAATGATGGCCCCTCGGCGGCTTGCGTCGAGATTCAGGGTTCGGACGAGGAGACAGGCGATCAGCGATCCAGCGTCGATACCGGTGACCCAGCTGCTGCACGCCGCGAGCGAGGGGGATTCTCGCGCCGCCAGCGCGTTGCTCCCGATGGTGTACGAGGAACTTCGGCAACTGGCCTCGGCACGCCTGGCGCGCGAGCCCGGCGGCGGAGCGGGGTTCACGCTCCAGCCGACGGCTCTGGTTCACGAGGCGTACATGCGGCTGGTCGGCTCGGCGGATGTTCGCTGGGATGGGCGTGCGCACTTCTTCGGTGCCGCGGCGCTGGCGATGCGCCGGATTCTCGTCGAGCGGGCCCGGCAGAAGTCGCGGATCAAGCACGGCGGGAACGTGCCGCGGGCGGATGTGGACGTCGAGCACCTGGCGCAGTTCGAGGGCGAGCCGGAGCCCGAGGCGCTTCTCGCGCTGGACAGCGCGCTGGAGCAACTGGCGACGCTTGATTCACGCAAACACGAGGTCGTGATGCTGCGGTACTTCGCCGGGCTGAGCATCGAGGACACGGCGCACGCGGTGGGCGTGTCGCCGGCGACGGTGAAGAACGACTGGGTCTTTGCGCGGGCGTGGCTGAAACGCGCGATCGCGCAGGCAGGGGAGCAGCCCGGCGATCCGGGCGCGGGACGCGGCGCATGAAGCCCGGGGCGGAGAACCAGCGCGAACCCGCGCCGGCGCACGAGCGTGCGGCGATGGTCGAGCGGCTGTTTCTCGAGTGCATCGAACTCAAGCCCGAGCAGCGTCGCGCGCACGTGCTCGCGCACTGCGGCACAGACGCGGCGCTCGCGGACGAGGTGATGGGCCTGCTCTCGCACGCCGACGACGAGGCAAGCGACGGGTTCCTGAGTTCGCGTGTTGCGCCGGGTCGCGGGCTGATGACGGAACTGGGGGCAAAGGCGCTCGTCGGCGACGAGCCGCTGCTGCCGCCGGATCGCCGCATCGCGGGGTTCACGCTGGTTGGCCTGCTGGGCTCGGGCGGGATGGGCGCGGTGTATCTCGCCGACCAGGAACGGCCGCGTCGGCCCGTGGCGCTCAAACTCATGCGCCGCACGCTCGGCGCGTCGCACTCCAGCCCCGCGTATGCACGGCTGCTCCGGCGGTTCGAGCACGAGGCCGACGTGCTGGCGCGGCTGAAGCACCCGGGCATCGCGCAGATCTACGAAGCGGGCACGTTCGAACTCGACGGGCTTCGCCACCCGTACATCGCGATGGAACTTGTCCGAGGTCTTTCGCTCACGCAGCACGTTCGCGAGAAGCGCCTGTCGATCCGCGAACGCTGCCTGCTGCTGGCCAAGGTCTGCGACGCCGTGACGCACGCGCACCGCAACGGCATCATCCACCGCGACCTCAAGCCCGCGAACATCATCGTCGACGAGCACGCCGAGCCCAAGATTCTGGACTTCGGCGTCGCGCGGGCGGACAACGCGCAGGTACAGATGACCAGCGTGCACACGGGCATCGGGCAGCTCGTCGGCACGCTGCCCTACATGAGCCCGGAGCAGGTTCAGGGCACGGAGGGGATCGACAGCCGGAGCGATGTGTACGCGCTGGGCGTGCTGCTGTACGAGTTGCTGGCCGACTGCCTGCCGTACGACGTGCGGAACTGCTCGCTGCCCGAGGCGGCGCGGATCATCCGCGATCAGGAGCCGCGCCGGCTCAGCACGATCAGCCGGGTCTTTCGCGGGGACCTGGAGATCATCACGCTCAAGGCGCTGAGCAAGGACCGCGAGCGTCGCTACCAGAACGCCGAGGACCTCGGCGCGGACCTTCGCAGGTTCGTCTCGGGCGAGGCGATCGCGGTGCGGCGCGACTCGGCGTTGTACGTGCTGCGGAAGCAGATCGAGCGACATCGCGGGCTGTCGATCGTCACGGCGTGCGTGGCGGTGGTGATCATCGGGCTCGGGATCTTCAGCGCGGTGCAGGCGATCACCGCCAGCAGGCTGGCCCGCTCCGAGGGGCTGGCCAAGACCGAAGCGCTCAACTCGCTGGAGCAGGCCCGGCACGAACGGGCGCGGGCGGACGAAGCCGCGATCAGGGCGACACGCGAGCTGGCCCGCAGCCAGGTCGAGCAGGGCAGGCTGCAGGCCATCGCGGGCAACGCGACGACGGCGGAGATGCTGATCTGGCCCGAGCACCTGCGCAACCCCGAGTCACGGTACACCTTCTACGCGCTGTGGGAGTTGTACATGAACCAGCCGGTGCTGGCGACGTTCGCCAACGCGAGCACCGATGGCTTTGCGATCGCGACGCGCCCCGGGCGGAGTGTGCCCTCCGGCGGCGCTGCGTTCGTCGCGGGAAACAACGCGGGCGACTTGCGGGGGTTCGCCGACGACTTCTCGCGGGTGATCTGGTCCGTGCGGGCGCACGAGCGTGCGCTCACCGCGACGACCTTTGCGGGCGGCGCCTCGCTGGTCGTCACGGGCGACGCGGAGGGGCTGCTGCGAGTATGGCGATCGAGCGACGGATCGCACGTGCGCGACTTGTCGCTGGCCGGCGCATCGATCCGCAAGATCATCGAAGTGCCCATGCCGACGGGCGACGATCCGTCGCGATCGGCGGTGATGTGCCTGCTGGACGAGAACGAGCTTCGCGTGATCGATCTCGAAGACGGTCGAGAAGTGGCGATTTGGAGAGGCGATGCTCGTCGCGTCGTCGACATCACACAGCACCCCGACGGCGCCAGCGTGCTGGTCGCGCTGCAGGGCGGCGTGATCGTCAGGAGCGACCTTCAGAGTCGCGAACTCGGACGCGTGCGCTCGGACGAGGCCGTGGACATCAATCGCGTGGCGATCTCTCCCGACGGCACCATGCTCGCCGCGGGGCTCGGGATGAGCGGCGTGCGTGTGCTCGACAGCGCAACCGGCGCGGTGATCTCTCGCATCCCCATCGGAATCTCCAGCGTGCAGACGCTCACTTTCACCGAAGATTCCAGACGGCTGATCGCCGGCTCGTGGTGGGGCGTGTCGGTCGATGACCCGCGTACCGGGCAGCGACTCCAGCGCGTAACCACCGAGACGAGCACACGCTGCGGCGCGTTCATCGCAGGCACGACGCACTTTGTCACGCTCTGCGAGGACGCCGTGCGCGTCATGGACCTCTCCGAACGCCCGGGACGCACCCTGAACACCGACGCCGAGAGCCTCGCGGTCGTCGCCTTCAGCCCGGACGGGGCAGCAACCGCCATCTCCGACGCCCGCGGGATGGTTCGCATGTACGACACGCACACGGGCGCACTCCGGCGGACGCTGAGCGACGCGCCGATCAACGCCCGCCCGCGCGGGCTTCACTTCGACCCGACGGGGCGATGGCTCATCCGTACGACGATGAACCATCTGGTGAGCGTCTGGGACCTTCATGCCGAGCCGGGAACCGTTGCGGCCCGGGCGCAGGCCGGCCCGGCGACGCGGATGCAGTCGCGTACGCCGCGGAGCTTCGACTTCTCGCCCGACGGATCGCTGATGGCCACCGCGGCGTGGGGGTCCAGGGGGCCGCGGTTCGCGGTCCTTCGGACAGGCGACTGGTCGGAACTTCGCTCGTGGGCAACGAACGGGTCGGAGCCGATGGCGGTGTCGTTCGCGCCCGACGGGCGGCGCCTGGCGGTGGCGGAGCGGTCGGGCGTGATTCGGATCGTCGATGCGCAGAGCGGGGCGGTGCTCGACACGATCCGCACGGACGCGACGCCGTGGGTTGTGCGGTTCAGCCCGGACGGGCGACGCGTGGTGTGGGGGAACTGGACGCGGAAGCTCTTTGTGTACGACGTGAGCGAACGCCGCGTGACGCGGGAACTGACCGGGCACTCGGCGCTGATCATCGACATCGACTTCCGCCCCGGGGAGCCCACGATCTTCGCCAGCGCCGCGACCGACGGCGTGGTGAAGCTATGGGACATCGAGGGCGAGGGCGAGCCCAGCCTGCTGACGATTCCCGCGTCGGTCTCGGGTGAGATCACGAGCATCGCGTTCCGTCCGGGTGCCGCGGGGCTGCCCATGCTCGCGATTGCGGGATCGAACCCGGGTGCGGGGAACGTGACCACCGGCGAGGTGCAGTTCTGGAACCTTCGGTACTTCAACCGGCACATCGCCGGGGCGCTGCAGCACCGGTTCGAAACGGGCGACCCGCTGGTGGTCGGCACGCCGAACGAGGCGGCGCTGCGTGAGCAATTGCGTCTGCTGAGGCAGTACTCGGGGTGGAGCCCCGCGGCGAGATCTCAGACCGGCGCGAGCGACCACCAGCCGTGACCGTCGCTGACCACGCGTCGGAGCGGATCGCCCGGCTCGTGATCGAGGTACAACAGCCAGCCGTTCTCGCACGCGCGCCGAAGCAGCCAGCCGCGCGACCGCATGCTCGTGTACGGCTCAACGTCGTACGCCAGCGAGTACGCACGACCCGCGTGCCACGCGGTCGGCATCACATCGGGCGTGAAGACGATCATCCGGCCCATGTCGTCCTCGAACCGCACCGCCTGCTGGCCCCAGGTGTGTCCCGGCACGCGCATGACCCAGATCCCGGGCACGATCATCGTTTCGAGTTCCGTGTCCGGACGCTCGGGGCGCGTCGGGTCGCCGGCGGCCTCGCCCGCGTCGGGCATCGTGAACGGGCTGGGCGTGTCGGCGAGTTCCACATGCTCGCGCAGCGGCAGGATGTGATCGCTGAAGTACGTCCGCGTCATCATGCCGCGGCCGGCCAGCGCGTCCTCCCACTCTCGACGCTGCACATGCACGCGCGCGTTGGGGAATGTGCGCTTGACGCCGTGCGTGACCGCGCCCTCCTTGCCCGTGAACGCGCCGGCGGGGCCGACCCAATCGGGCTCCTCGCCCGGGCGGACCTTGCGTGTCAGGCCGCCGGCATGATCGAAGTGCAGGTGGCTGACCACCACCGCGTCGATGCGTTCGCTCTCGACGCCCAGTTCGCCAAGGGCCGTCTCGATCCAGCGCCCGTCGAGATCGAAGAGTTTGCGCGAGGCCTCATCGAGTTTCTCGCCCGTGCCGGCCTCGATGACGACCAGCCGAGGACCGGGGCCGGTACCCAGCCGCTCAAGCAGCAGGCAATTGTGGCTCAGCGTCACGCGATTGCGGTCGTCGGTCTGCACTGAGCGCGACCAGACCACACGCGGAATCAGCCCCATCATGCACCCGGCATCGAGTTTGAACGCCCCGGCACGCAGCGCGCTGAATCGGTATCGAACGCTCATGCGGTCAGCGTAGACCGACCGGCCCCGCCGCGCTCACGGCGCACGCAGCGTCAGCGTGAACGTTCGCGGTTCGTTCGCGCCCCGGCGGATGAGCACATCGAGCCGCTCGCCCGGCGCCCGCCCCGCCAGCACCCGCGCCAGATCGTTCATGTCGTGCACACGCTGGCCCGCGACCGACAGCACAACATCGCGAATACGCACGCCCGCGAGGTTCGCCTCGCCCGTTGTCACCTCCGATACCTCGAGCCCGTCGCCCGCGGCCCGGATGGCCAGCGGCAGTTCGACCTTGGCCGAGTCGTTCTGATCGGGCACACGCTCGAGCGTGCGGATCCAGGCCTTCCACTGCTTCTCGACCTCCGCCGCGGACATGCCGAAGGCGGCTTCGATCGCGGCCTTGCCCGTCGTGTCGGCGTCGAGGCCCGCGACGTATGCGGTGTACCACGCTCGCAGCACGCCGCGTTCGTGCATGAACAGGAAGATCGATCGGGCCACGGCGTAGTTGGCCAGCGGGTTGCTCGAGACGAACCGATCCGCGTCCTTTGCGAAGAACTTCTCCCACGCCGGAAGGTTGCCCACGCGGGCCATGCCCAGCACCTGATTCGTGCGCCAACTGCTGATCGGCACCAGCCGTTCGCGGCCGTCGGCGTCGACCTCGATGCGGATGTCCTCGACCAGCGAGCAGAGCCCCTCCTGGATCCACGTCGGCTGGACTCGGCCTCGACGTGCCATGTCGCGCCAGTGCAGCACGTGCAGGAACTCGTGACGAAGCGACGAGCCGAGGTTCTGCGTGATGAGTTCCTTGCGGTCGTGGTCGTAGACCCCGCCGACGCTGCCGGCCTTTGCGCCCATGGTCTGCGCGGCCCAGCGGTTGAAGTCCCGCACCGTCGGCAGCACAACGAGCACCCACGGATCGGGCCTGCGCGGGTCGGTGCTCATCGCTCGCTCACCCTCGGGCAGCACGCTGGCTTCCCACCATGCGGTGAGGCGATCGATCTCCTCGCGCACGTCCCGGAGACTGGCCGAGGGATAGCCGCTGAGGAATGCGAGCCTGCGCTGCTCATCGCGCTGCGCGACATAGGCCTTGCCGAAGCCCTTCTGGGCCCGTTCCAGGCGTGCGGTGATCGTCGCGTCCTGAACCTCTCGCCACGCATCGAGCACGCGTGCGACGCCGTCGCGCTCGCGCAGCGGGCGCATCGCCGGGTCGCGGATGAGCGGATAGAAGTCGACGAATCCGCGGACGACGGCCTGCTGAAAGGCCTCCTCCGCGTCATCGAGCCGGCCGCGCATCGTCAGCACGCAAGCGAGGTTGTACCACGCGATGTACTCATCGGGCGTGAGTTCGATGATCGCGCGGACGAGCCCCTCGGCCTTGGAGTAGTCGCGCGCGAAGAACGCCTCGACGAAGCGCTCGTTGATCGCCCGGGCCTCGCGACGAGCGTCGCTCTCGCTGCGCACCGTGACGGGCGGGCGGGCGTCGCTCTGCGCGCTGGCCGAACCCGCGCCGCCCGCGAGCAGGCCCGCGAGCAGCAGCAGACGCAGCACCGGACGTGACGATCGCCCCATCATGCCCCGGGCCTCCGCGTGCCCCATGGTCCATCGCCCGAAACCCGTGCGCTGGTGCCGCGAATGGCCACGCGGGCGGTGGCCAGCGCGTTAACCGCCGTCGGCAGGGCGATGAGCTCCTCGTCGAAGACCCTTCGGGCCAGAGACTCGGGCGTGTCGCGCGGGTCGTCAAGAACGGGGCAGGTCCGCTGCAGCAGGATCGGCCCGGTGTCGTACCGCTCGTCGACCATGTGCACCGTGCAGCCGGACACCTTCGCGCCCGAGGCGAGCACCGCGGCGTGGGCGTGGTGGCCGTACATGCCCTTGCCGCCGAAGGCCGGCAGCAGCGCGGGGTGGATGTTCACGCAGCGATGCTCGAACCCGGCGGGGATGCGCAGCAACTTGAGATACCCCGCGAGCACGACCAGGTCGATGCGGCGCGCCGACAGCTCGCGGCCGAGTGCTTCCGGCGGGATCACGCCGGGGATGATGAGCGTCTCGATCCCGGCGACACGCGCGCGTTCCGCGCCGGCGCATGGCCCGGAGGCGATGACCAGTTCCACTCGTGCGGCGACACGGGGCACGCCGGCGGGGCCCGTGCCCGAGCAGCACGCGTGCAGGTTCATCAGCGATCGCCCCCCGCCGCTGATCATCACGCAGAGCCGCGCGACAGGCCCGGCGGGAGTCGGAACGGTCCAGCCGTCGGCCGCGGCCGACGCCGACGCGCTTCCGGGCTGTCGGCCCGCGTCGCTCACTTGGCGGCCTTCACCGCCGAGGCCTCATCGCGGACAAGCGTCAGGCCGCTGTCGAGTTTCGTGGCCTTGAGCAGGTGCGTGAGGTTGTCGCTGAGGCCGAAGATGGCCATCTTGCCCTTGCCCGCCCGGCAGTTGCGGTTGAGCGTGACGATCATGCCCAGACCAACCGACGAGACCAGTTGCACGCTGGAAAAGTCCAGCGCCAGGCGGTGCCCCGTGTTGCGGACCGCCGGGAGCAGTTCGCCCTCGATGATCGTGGTCTCGTACTGCCCGATCTTCTCGCACACGATCGTCGCGACGAGCACACCGTCGACCATCTTCGCCTTGATCAGCGTGGATTGCAGCATGTCATCCTCGTTCCGCCCCCCCCACCGCCGAATGAACACCAGATTAAAGGATAGCGGCCCGCCGCGCGCTCGCCCCGGGGACGCCCATCACGACCGAAGTGTTCAAGACATCCGCCTGGCGTCCGCCGGGTGATCAGCTCGCCGCCCGAATGGCCGATTCCTGGTCGCTCTTGATGTAGATGCTGCTCCAGACGGGCGTAATCTTCAGCAGTTTGACCAGATCCTTGTTGACATTGAACAGCACCAGCCGGCCCTTCTTGGCGGCGCAGGCCTTGTACAGGTCCGTCAGCAGACCCAGGCCCATCGGGGCGACCATGGTCACATCGCCGAAGTTCAGGGCGAGCTTGCCGTTGAGTTTCCCGACGAGTTCCAGCAGGTCGGTGCGGATCGCGTCGACCTCGTAGCGGTCGATCTTCTCGCAGGTCAGTTTGGCCACGAGCACGCCGTTGTGCATCTCGGCCTGAACGTGCGTGGAACTCACGAGACTCATGCGAACCCCTTGCGCATCCTGCGCGCACGACCGAGACCATCGCGACCACCGACCGCGCCCGGCCACGAGTCCGAACGCGCGAAAAACCCTGAACTTTGCACCCCGGATCCGAAAGAACATCGGGTCCTTTCTCTATCGACACTCCGAGCATACCCCAACTTCATACCGAATGCAAGGCGATCAGAAGGCGAAGATTGCCCTGCCTGCGGCAAAGCGGCCAAGTTGACGGAACCGTACCGAGCGGGCAATCTGCCGCAAATCACCCGTATTGTGTATCGATCTTCCGCGATCATGCTTGGATCTCCAATGGACGACCGATCGGACCATGAATGCCTCGTCCGTCCACCTGGCCCGGGTACAGCCGCGAGCGATCCGACACGCTTCGCTCGGTCCCAGGCCCTCGGAAGCGGCATGTTCAGGGCCAGCGGTCGGGCTTACCCTCCATCAATGCCAACTTCGCCGTCGGTTCCCGATCCCCACGTCCCCGAGCCCGGGGATGCCGACCTGTCGACTCATCGCCTGGCGCTCCGCGTCGTGACGATGCCCAAGGAGACGAACCAGTACGGCACGATCTTCGGCGGGGTGATCCTGTCGTACATCGACCAGGCCGGGTTCGTTCAGGCTCGCCGCCACGCGTGTCTGCGATGGGTCACCGTCGCGATCGACCGGGTCGAGTTCAAGCAGCCGGTGCAACTGGGCGATGTGGTCGACTTCTACGCCCGAACGGTCCGCGCGGGCCGCACGAGCGTGACGGTGGAAGTCGACGTGTTCGCGGAGCGGTACGCCTCGGCCCAGCGCGTGCCCGTGACCAGCGCGACGCTCGTCATGGTCGCGGTCGATGAGCAGGGGCGCTCGATCCCGTTCGCCGGCGCCAACGCCGTGCCGGGCAAGACGCACGGCAAGGCCTGAGGCCGGCCGGTGCGAGCCGGGCTGGGCTGGGCCGGTACGGGCCGCGCGCCGGGGCGTACGCTCGTGCATGAGCGCCCCAGAGCATGTTCATCCCGGCCCGCGTGTCACGCCGCCCGCCAAGCGGAGCGAGCAGCCCGATCGCCAGCTCGTCGCGGGGCTGTCGTCGGCGAAACTGCTCGAGCGGTACGCGGTGGGTGTTGAGAACTTCGACCGCCGGGTCTTCTCGCTCAACGACGAGCAACTGGACATGGCGTTCTTGCCCGACGCGAAGGTCGGCCGATGGCCCGTGCGCGTGCTGGTGGGGCACTGTGCCGACGCGGAACTGTCGTTCGTGCATCGCCTCCGCCGAACCGCGGCGGAGGACGGGCCGGTGCTCAGCGCGTGGGACGAGAACGCGTTCATTGATCGCGGGCTGTACGGCCAGGCGACGCCGATCGCGCCCAAGGGCCTGCCGATCGCCGGGGCCGTGGCGACGATTCACACGCTGCGGCAGTGGACCGGCGAGTGGCTGCGTCACGCCTTCGCGCTCGAGGGCGAGGCGCTCATGCAGCGTTCGGCGATGCACACCGAGCGTGGCCCCATGGTGCTGCGCGACATCCTGGTCTACAGCGTGTGGCACATCGAGCACCACGGCTGGTACCTGAACGCAAAGGTCGAGAAGTTCCTCGGGCCGAGCGACGAACACTGATCTCGCGGCCGATCAGTGCCCGTGCTCTTCCTTCGCGCCCGCGTGCGCGGGGGCGGCAGGGGCCGCGGGGAGTGTCGGCTGGGGCGTTGCCTTGCTCGGCTGCATCGTTCCCGCATGCACCGGCACGGGCTGGCCCGCGTTGAGCGCGGCGAGCAGTTCGCTCTGCCACGGATGCTCGCCCAGCCAGTCGACCTTGCCAGTGGAGATGTCGCACAGTGCGCCGACGAGGCGAACCTGACCCGACGCGACCGCGGAGCGCAGTTCATCACTGGACCGCAGAAGGTCGAACATGCTCTGCCAGATGTTCTCGGTGATCACCAGGCGGGTGAGTTCCTGCTGATCGATCCCCGGGTTGGCTCGGCGGGCACGCTCGACGGCCGGATTGATCCGCGCGACCATGCCGCCCAGCGCGCCGTGGAGCTCCGCCCCGCTTGCCGCGGCGGCGACCGCGCCGCAACGCGTGTGGCCCATGACGACCAGCAGCGGCGTGTGCAGGTGGCCCACGCCGTACTCGATGGTGCCCGTCTCGCTCGGGCCCGACACGTTGCCCGCGACGCGGATGACGAAGACCTCGCCCACGCCGCGATCGAACAGACGCTCCACCGGCAGACGCGAGTCGGCGCACGTCAGCACCGTGACGAACGGCTTCTGGCCCTTCTCGGCGGTCGTTGTCCGGCGCGCAGGATCGGTCGAGGGGTTCTGCGATTCGCCGGCGACCCAGCGGGCGTTGCCCTCTGTCAGCAGCGCGAGCGCACGATCGGCGTCAATCGGCCCGGCATCAGCGTCGGCGGGCTTGCTCGCCGAGGGACGTGCCGCGGGGCGAGGGGCCGACGGCGCGGCGGGCTCGGCGGCGGAGCTGGCGTTGGCGCTGTTGTCGGGGGTGTTCGCGGGCGTCGGTGC
>VYLX01000127.1_pt1 | contig 16243 bp, 14 predicted proteins | sample 5114181 | NCBI WGS metagenome assembly VYLX01 (sample SAMN12291812, study PRJNA351875) | freshwater metagenome | isolation source: freshwater lake | place: USA: Michigan, Sherman Lake | collected 2011-08-08
CCCCCCCCCCTCGCCACCACCCCCCCGCGTCCGCGGACCTTGGCCAGCAGCTCGCGGCTGCGCGTCTCATCGCCGATGGTCCCGAAGCGGATCGACAGGACGGTCGCCGTGCCGGTCTCGGCGGGGGACAGGTCCACGCGGATCCGCTCGCCATCGGTCGTGCGGGCCGACAGGCGGCCGCGCGACGGCTCGATGGAGCCCTCGATGTCGATCAGGCCCAGGTCGCCCATGGCGGCCTTGGTCGCGTCGAAGACCTGCGGCAGGGGCTGCTCGATGCGCCCTTGCAATGAGCCGCGGACAAAGTCCGCGTCGACCCAGCCCGTCGCGCCATCGGCGGGCAGTTCCTTTCGGCCGTCTGCGGGTGTACAGCCCCCCAGCAGCGCCAGCGCGATCAGCCCGGCCGACGTCAGGCCCCCAACGCACGCCCTGCCCCCGCGAACCGTTAACATCCTCGTCGTCGGCCTCATGGTGATCTCCTCTGTGCCAAAGCCCGCCTTGCCGGTGCCGCCCCGGTCAATCCTCATCGGCCCGCAGCTTCGATACAACACTGAAGTCCTCCAGCGTTGTTGTATCCTGCGTGATCTTCTCCACCCCCGCCGCCACATCGCGCAGCAGGCGACGCATGATCTTGCCCGAGCGCGTCTTGGGCAGGCCCTCGGCGAAGCGCACCTGCTCGGGCCGGGCCAGCGAGCCGACCTCGCGGGCCACGTGGTCGCTCAGCTCCTTCCGCAGCGCATCATCGGGCGTGCGGGCGTGCTTGAGCATCCACGCGGGCTTGAGCGTCACGAACGCGCAGATCGCGTTGCCCTTGATCTCGTGCGGCACGCCGACGACCGCCGCCTCCGCCACCGCCGGGTGGCTCACGAGCGCGCTCTCGACTTCCATCGTCCCCAGCAGGTGGCCGCTGACCTTGATCACGTCGTCGATGCGGCCCTGGATCCAGAAGTAGCCGTCCTCATCACGCCGGGCGCCATCGGCGGAGAAGTACCACGGCTCGCCGGTGTGCGGGTCCTTCAGGCGTCCCCAGTAGTTGCTGATGAACCGCTCGCGGTTGCCGTAGACCCCGCGCAGCATCCCGGGCCAGGGCTTGCGGATGCAGAAGAGCCCGCCCTGATTCGCGGGCAGTTCCTGCCCCTGCTCGTTGACGATCGCCGCGTCGATGCCGAGCATGGGCACGGTGCACGAGCCGGGCTTGGTGGCGATCGCGCCGGGCAGCGGCGTGCAGATGTGGCCGCCGGTTTCGGTCTGCCAGTAGGTGTCGACGATGGGGCACGTGGCCCGGCCGATGTGCTCGTGGAACCACATCCACGCCTCGGGGTTGATCGGCTCGCCGACCGAGCCGAGGATCCGCAGGCTGGACAGGTCGTGGGCCGCGGGAAGGTCGTCGCCCCACTTCATGAACGTGCGGATGGCCGTGGGCGCGGTGTAGAAGTGCGTGACGCGGTGGCGGGCGATGATGCTCCAGAAGCGGTCGCCGCGGCCGTTGTCCATGGTCGGGAAGTTCGGCGCGCCCTCGTACATGAGCGTGGGCACGCGGTTCATGAGGGGGCCGTAGAGCACGTAGCTGTGCCCCGTCACCCAGCCGATGTCGGCGCTGCACCAGAAGAGTTGCCCGCTGTCGGGCATGAGGTTGAACGTCAGCCGCGCGGTCATGTTGACGAAGGTCAGGTACCCGCCGGTCGTGTGCTGGATCCCCTTGGGCTTGCCGGTGCTGCCCGAGGTGTACAGCAGGAAGAGCATGTCCTCGCTGTCCATCTCCACGCACGGGCAGGCGTCGCTGGCGGTGTCGACCGCGTCGTGCCACCAGTGCATGACGGTCGCGCTGTGGCGGTCGCCGGTGCTGAATCGCTGGCTCGGCGGCTGGTGGGCCGTGCGCTTCAGGCACAGGACGTGATTGACGATGTGCCCGTGGTTGGCCGTCTGGTCGAGCGCTTCCTGGACGTTCTTGAGCAGCGGCACGACGTCGCCGCGCCGGTAGCCGCCGTCGGCGGTGATGATCACGCGTGAGTGCGCATCCATGACGCGCTCGCTGATGGCGTGCGGGGCGAAGCCGCCGAAGATCACGCTGTGCGCAGCCCCGATGCGCACGCACGCGAGGATCGCGATCGCCAGCTCCGGCACCATGGGCATGTAGATGGTCACCACGTCGCCCTTCTTCACGCCCATGGCCCGCAGGGCGTTGGCCGCGCGGCTGGTCTGCTGCTGAAGGTCGCGATAGGTCAGCGTGCGCAGCTCGGGCTCGTGGGCGTAGCGGCTGTCGGGCGCAGGGTGGTGCGTGCGCGGGGCGATGGGCTCGCCTTCCCATACGATGGCCACCTGCTCGCCGAAGCCGTCCTGCACGTGGCGGTCGACGCAGTTGTAGCAGGCGTTGAGAGTGCCGCCGATGAACCACTTGGCGTCGGGGGCCTGCCAGTCCAGGACCTTGTCCCAGCGCCGAAACCACGAGAGCTTCGACGCCTCCTCGGCCCAGAAGCCATTCGGGTCGGCGATGGACCGGGCGTGCAGGCGGTGGTAGTCGGCCAGCGAGTCGACGTGAAACCGCCCGACGCCCAGCTTGCCCGTCGAGGGGGCGGGGAAGGTTCGGCGTTCGACCAGCGACGAGGAAATGGCCTGGTTGCTCATGCGTGCTCCGTGTCCGTGCGGACAGACTACCGCTTCGCTCGGCCCGGGGCAATGGTCGGCGGGCCGAACCGGGTCGGGCGGCGACTGCCCCACGCGCCCGGCCCGCGCTGGTACTATCGAGCAACCTCTCACGGAGCCCCACATGTCCAGTTTGAGCGTCTTTGTCGAGCAGAAGGGTCACGCCGTCGTCGCCTCCGTCTCCGGTTCGGCCGATCTCGGCTCGAACGATCTCCTCCAGAAGGAAATCGACAAGGTCATCGCCCTGCACCCGAAGGTTGTGGTGCTGGACCTGGCGAAGCTCACCTTCATCCACTCTCTGGGCATCGGCGGCTTCCTCCGCCTCCAGAAGTCCGTCAAGGCCGCGGGCGGCGCTGTCCGCGTCGCCGGCGCGACGCCGTACGTCACCGGGGTCTTCGCGGCCAGCAAACTCACGAACGCCTTCGCGATGTTCCCCACGGTCGACGCCGCGGCCACGGCCTGAGCCGGCCGAGACTCCGGCTATGCTCCGATCGTGACGCAGGCATCCGCCAACACCAACGAGACCATCGCGCCAGGCGCGGCCGCTGTGCAATCGCTGACCCAATCGCCGACCCAATCGCCGTCGCAGTCGCCTGCGCAAACGCCGACGTTGTCCGGGCGCTCGGGCATCCTGTTCACGGCCTTCGAGCCCTCGGGCGACGATCACGCGAGCATCGTCATCGCCGAGCTCAAGCGGCTCTACCCCTCGCTGCCGATCTACGCCTGGGGCGGGCGGAAGATGGAGGCCGCGGGAGCGACGATCGTCGAGCGCACCGGCCAGAGCGCCGTCATGGGCATTCCGGGCCTGGGCAAGATCCTTGAGCACGTCCGCATCAACCACCGCATCGAGGACTGGCTGGAGACCCACCGCGTCGCGATGCACATCCCCGTCGACTCGCCCGACGCAAACTTCCCCATCTGCGCCATGGCCAAGGACCGGGGCATGCGCGTGGTTCATCTGGTCGCGCCGCAACTCTGGGCCTGGCGAGAAGGCCGGATCAAGAAACTCCGCCGTCTGACCGACCTGGTCCTCTGCCTGCTGCCCTTCGAGGAGCAGTGGTTCATGTCCCGCGGCGTGCCGGCGCGTTTCGTGGGCCACCCGCTGTTCAGCGAAACGATCGATCACGCCGGGATCGCCTCACGCGTGGACGCGCTGTCCGGGCTCGTCGGCGATGGCTCGCCACGGATCGCCCTGATGCCCGGCTCCCGACCGGTCGAGATTCGCCGGTCGCTCCCGCCGCTGATCGACGCGTTCGTTCGACTTCGCGCCGACTTTCCGAACCTCAGGGCCGTCTTCCCCGTGACCACCCCCGCGGTGCGCGATCACCTGCTCGAACTCATTCCAAGGCTGCTGGCCGCGAATGGCGGATTGCCGGCGTCGTCGCGGGCCGCCGCGAACACCCCGCTCCCGGCGGGCCTGAGCATCGTCGTGGGCGATACCGACACCGCGGTTGCCTGGTGCGATCTGGCCATCGTCGCCAGCGGCACCGTGACATTGCAAGTCGCCCGGCAGAACAAGCCCATGGTGACATTCTATTGCTTCTCGCGGTTCTGGAAAGCGCCCTACTCACTCTTCGGCCGCCTGCTCTTCAAGACCCGCTACTTCACGCTGCCCAATCTCATCGCCGGGGCGCCGGTCGTGCCCGAACTGGTCCCCCACTTCGGCACGGGCCAGGAACTGGCCGTGGGCGTGTACCGCCTGCTGCGGCAGCCCAACTTCGCCGACGATCAGCGGGCCGCCCTGGCCGGCGTCTGCGCCAAGTTCGCGAATCACCATGCCGGGACCGAGAGCGCTCTGGCCATCGGTTCCATGCTGGGCCTCACGCCCGCGACAGTCGGAGCAAACGGCGAGGCCCATCGCAACGGCGGATGAGCCGGGAGAGTCGATGGAGCGTTTCGCCAGCCGCGGGGCGCAGTGGGCATGAGCGCGTGCTCAGCGGACCCAGGCCGCCAGTCGCTGGGCCGCGGCCTGTACGTCCGCCACGCGGCTCTCGCCCGCCTCGCGCTCGATGAGCAGATTCACCGCCAGATCCTTCTCGCGCAGCACCGCGAAGAACGACCGCCAATCCACCGCGCCCGTGCCAGCGGGCACCTCGCTGCCCCATGTCCCCGGCGTCGGCGTCGGGACGGCGTCCTTGATGTGCACCTGCACGACCCGCGGCGAAAGCTTCCGCAGCGCGGCCACCGGATCGCCCATCGCGTACAGGATCATGTTCGCGGGGTCGAAGTTCACGCCCGTGTGCGGACGCTCGAGCGCCGCCAGCGCGTCGATGAGCGTCTCGGCCGACTCCTGCCCGGTCTCGAACGCCACGCGGATCCCGCGTGCGTCGAACGCGTCGATGACCGCGCGAAGCCGCTCGATCATGATCCCGCGCACAGGGTCGTGCGCATCGTGCGGGATGAACCCCGCATGGAACGTCACGAGTTTCAGCCCCAGCCGCTGCGCAAGCGCGGCGCTGGCGTGGCTCGCGGCCAGGTTCTCCGCCCAGTGCGCATCGAGCCGCACGCCGCCGGTGTGCATGATCGTTTCGAGGGTGGTGTAGTCCTCGCCCGCCATGCCGATCATGCCCGAGAGCACGCAGATGCCCGCGGCGTTGAGCCGATTGACCGTCTCGATCTCGCTCCACTGGCCGGTGCGCAGCGGGTCGAGGTGCAGCTGCACCGCACAGACGCCCGTCGCGCGGACCTTGGCAACGAGGTCCGCCGGGCTGACGGGTTGAAGGGACCAGGAGCAGACGCCGATGGTGTGGTTCATGAGTTCGATCCGTGCGGAGCTCCCGAGAAGCCCTCAACCGCGGTCATGCTCGCCCGCGGCCCTTGACCATCTTCGCCGCACGGGCCTTGCCGCCCGCGCCCTTGCCCGCGTGATGCACGCCGTTGGCCGATGCCCCGTGCGCTGCGCTGAGGCCCTGGCCAGACTTGCCCGATGAACGCGCGCCCGCCTTGGCCTCCACCAGCGCCTGGTCGCTCTCGCTGGCCTTCCACCGCACGAAGCCCTCGATCGCCTGATACTCCGGCAGGCCCAGCAGGTCGTACATCTCGGCGGTGAAGCGATTGCGGTCCTCAGCCCGCTGCCAGAACTCGCGCGGATCGTTCGGGCCGGGGAACAGCGCCTTGTCCTTCTGGCTCTCGTGCTTGAAAATCGCCATCCGCTTGCGGGCCACCTCGTCGGGGCTCAGCGGCACGGCCATTTCGATCTCGTGCGGCTCCCACTCCTGCCACGCGCCGCGGTACAGCCACACCTCGCACTGCTTCATCCACGGCCGCCCGCGCAGGCGGTGCACCGCCGTGATGATCGCCGCAAGGCACACGCGGTGCGTGCCGTGCGGGTCGGACAGGTCGCCGGCCGCGTAGATCTGGTGCGGCTTGACGCGCTCGAGCAGGTCCATCGTGATGCGGATGTCGTCCTCGCCCAGCGGCTTCTTCTTCACGCGGCCGGTCTCGTAGAACGGCAGATCCAGGAAGTGCACGTTGTCCGGCTTGACGCCGCTGTAGCGTGCGCCGGCGCGGGCCTCGGTCCGGCGGATCAGGCCCTTGATGGTCTGCAGTTCCGGGCTGTCGATCTCGCCCGGATCCTTGGTCTTGACGAAGCTCAGGATCCGCTGCTCGATCTTGTGCGCGTCCTTCTCGCCGAAGAGCTTGAACGCCGAGCAGAACTCGCTGACAAAGTCCGCGTGACGGATGGCCGTGTCGTCGAAGACCGCGATGTTGCCGCTGGTCTGGTACGCCACGTGCACGTCGTGTCCCTGCTCGCACAGCCGGATGAACGTGCCGCCCATGCTGATCACGTCGTCATCGGGGTGCGGGCTGAAGATCACCACGCGCTTGGGGAAGGGCTCGGCCGAGCCGTCGGCGCTCTTCTGGCTCTTTCCGTTTTGACCCTTGCCGCTTTGGCCCTTCCTGCCGCCGGGCCAGCCGGTGATCGTCGCCTGCAGCGTTCGAAAGACCTCGATGTTCACGTCGTACGCGCCGCCCGGCCGCGTGGCCAGCAACTCGCCCAGGCCGTGCTCGTTGTAGTCCTCTTCGGTGAGCTTGAGGATCGGCTTCTTGAGGCTGCGGGCCAGCCACAGCACCGCGCGCTTGGTTTGCGCAGTGTCCCAACCCAGGCCGAAGTCCTCGACGCGCCCCAGCAGCCAGGGGGTCTTGAACCGCGTCAGCTCGGCGCTGCTCGCCGGGTCGAGGTAGATCTTGGCGCTGGGGTGGTCCTGCAGGAACGACGCGGCGACGGCCTTGGACACCTCGCCCTCGACCGCCCGCTTGATCACCGCGGCCTTGTGCTCGCCGAAGGCCAGCAGCACGACCTTCTTCGCCGCCAGAATGCTGCCGACGCCCATGGTGATCGCCTTGCGCGGCACGTTCCACTCGCCGAAGAAGTCACTGGCCGCGTCCATGCGCGTGACCTTGTCCAGCGTGATCAGCCGCGTGCGGCTGTCGCGGCCGGAGCCCGGCTCGTTGAAGCCGATGTGCCCCGTGCGGCCGATGCCCAGGATCTGCAGGTCAACGCCGCCGAAGCCCGCGATCAACTGCTCATACTTCTCGCAGAAGCGACCCACGCCATCGAGCGGAATCGTGCCGTCGGGGATGTGGATGTTGTCCTTGTGAATATCGACGTGATCGAAGAGGTACTCGCGCATGAAGCGGTTGTAACTCTGCAGCTCCTGCTTGCCCATCGGCCAGTACTCGTCGAGGTTGAACGTCACCACGTTGGCGAAGCTCAGCCCCTCGCGCTGGTGCATCCGCACGAGTTCCTCGTACACCCCCTGCGGCGTGCTGCCGGTGGCCAGCCCGAGCACGGCCTTGCGGCCCTGCGCGGCTCGCGTGCGGATGATCTCGGCGATCTCCTGCGCCACGGCCTTGCTGGCCGCGGACGAACTGGAGAACACCGTCACGGGGATCTTCTCGACCTGCTGTGCGAGCGCGTGCGGGCCGATGGGGAAGGCGGTCATGATGGGCTCCGGGGTGGAGGAGGCGGCGGAAAGCGAGAGCGACGCGGACGAGAGACACCGTGCGCCTGAGATTCTAGAACAACGCCACCCGTCGCCGCAAGCGTCCGCCGGGGGAGCGGGCGCGGCGTCCCCGGGCCATCGGCCATCGGGCTCTGGGAGGGTCGGCGCTCCCGTGCCGACGCTTCTGCTTCGCTGCTCATCCCGTTTCCGAACGGGGATGGTGGCGAGTCTGGGAGCGCGACCGGGCGAGGGCCCCGACCCACCCACCGCACCCCCCGGCACCACCCCCGTACGTTCGCCCCCGATCGCCGCGCAATCCCCGCGCGATCGAATACAGATTCACGACAAATCACAACCACATCCCCGCACGATCGCGACAACTCCGAACACCAGGCGACCAAAAATTGCCAATTTTGGTCCACAAGTCCGCGCCACGCGTCCACAAGACGCAAACTTGTGGACGCGTGACGCCGTCTTGTGGACGCGTGACGGCATTTTGTGGACGCGTGGCGCCGTCTTGTGGACGCCTGACGAGCACTTGTGGACGCGCGGCGCCGTCTTGTGGACGCGCGGCGCGAATCCGTGGACGCGTGGCGCGAATTTGTGGACGCGCGGCGCGGACTCTTGGTCACGCGGAGGTCTCCGCGGAGCGCTGGGCAAGGCCCGAGCAGGGCCCTCCTCACGCCCAGACATGATCCGAATGCGGTCCCAGTCCGATCCGCCGCAGCCACCGCCCAACACCTCGATCCCCCCCACCCTATCGCTGAAACCTGACGAGGCACCCTTTCAAGCGGGCCTCAAGCTCAGCCGCCGCTCTTCGCTTTCCGTCGGGCCCGCACGGGCGCCCGAAGTGCCGATGCTTGAGGTCTTCGAGCGAACCGGAAGTTCTTGTGTAACGGCTTGTCGCAGCGAGCATCCAATTTTCTGAGGTCCTGACAAGACCGCTCCGGCCCCATCCGCCTCGGATGTGGGCGTCACCCGTCACGCCTCTCGAACAGGGAACCGCAATGATCTCTCCAAGTTCACGAATCCGCTTCGTTCGCCTCGCCATCCTGCTGGCGATCGTCGGAGCACCCATGCGTGCGCTCACCGCCAATGCAGAGCCCGCCGAACCCACCACGAGCAACGCCCCGGCAAGGCCTGTCCGCAACCCCGCCAAGTGGAACACCGAGAAGTCCTCGCGCCTGGCCATCGACGGCTACGACCCCGTCGCCTACTTCCCCGAAGGCGGCGGCAAGCCGCAGCGCGGCGACGAGAAGATCATCGCATCCGCCGACGGCGTGACCTACCGCTTCGCCAACACCAAGAACCGCGACCTCTTTCACGCGAACCCCTCCCGCTTCCAGCCCGCCTTCGGCGGCTGGTGCGCCTGGGCGATGCTCGACGGGGAGCAGGTCGAGATCGACCCCAAGAGCTTCATCGTCAAGGGCGACCGCCTCTTGCTCTTCTACAACGGCTTCTTTGCTGACACCCGCAGCAAGTGGATCAAGGGCGACCACGCCGCCGAGTCCGCCAAGGCCGATGCGGCATGGAAGAAGCTCAGCGGCGAGAGCCCCGTCATGTCCGCCCCCAGGCCCGCGGCTGCAGCGGAATCGACCACGCTCAAGCAGCAGCTCGACGCGGTGGCCGCCACCGTCGCATCAAGGGTCCCCAAGGACACCGCCGACCGCTTTGAGAAGGGCATCGAAGAAGTCCGCGCCGCGACCAAGGACGCGCCCCGACTGGCCGTCGGCGACGCCCTCCCTGACCTGACGCTCCCCGACTCTTCTGGCAACAGCCGATCGCTCAGGGCCATGCTCGCCGACGGACCGATGGTCGTTACCTTCTACCGCGGCGGGTGGTGCCCGTACTGCAACATCCAGCTCCGCGCATATCAGCAGATGCTCCCTGAACTCCGCGATGCCGGCGCTCAACTTGTGGCTATCTCGCCCCAAACGCCCGATGCCTCGCTGACCACCGCCGAGAAGAACAAGCTCGAGTTCGCCGTGCTCTCTGACACCTCGTCGATCGCCGCCAAGGCCTTCGGCATCGCGTTCTCCCCGCCCCCCAGCATCGCCAAGATGTACCGTCCGCTGCTGGAGAAGTCCAACGCGCCGGACAATCAGCTTCTCCCCATGGCCGCGACGTACGTCATCGATACTGACGGCCGAATCACCTACGCCTCGATCAACGACGATTACCGCCAGCGTGCCGAGCCCGCCGAGGTCCTCGCCGCCGTGAAGGCAGCCAATGAAGCCAAGGCCGCCAAGCAATCCAAGTAAGCCCGGCACGCAGAGCACGCACGACGCCCCATCCTCATTCTCCTTTCGGAACTGCACCATGAACGCCACAACGACCCAGACCCACACGCCGATGGCAGTCGGCGAAAACGCACACGCCGCGACCTCGTGCGGCCTGCCTGCCCTCACCCGCCCCGCCGCGATCGCGTCGTGGCTCCTTCAGATCCTCTCGGCGGCTGTTCTGGCCCAGGCGCTCTTCTTCAAGTTCTCCGGCGCCGAGGAGCCCGTCTACATCTTCACCACCCTGGGCGTTGAGCCCTGGGGCCGGATCGCCGCGGCTGTTTCAGAACTCATCGCGGTCGTCCTCCTGCTGGTGCCCCGAACGTCGGTGCTCGGTGCCGCGATGAGCATCGGCATCATGCTCGGCGCGCTGGGTGCCCACTTCGGCCCCCTGGGAATCGTCGTCAAGGACGACGGCGGGTTGCTCTTCGCCCTGGCGCCGACCGTGTTCGCCGCGTGCTCGATCGTGCTGTTCCTCCGCCGTGCTCAGGCCATCGCTCTCTTTCACGCCGCCCTCAACGTTGCAGGTATCCGTCCATCCGGGGCGCGCGCACGCCCCCACGCCTGAGCGAGCAACTCCGCTTCCCGAAGCCGACCCGCATTGCCCCCTGCGACCGCGAAGGATCATTCCGAGATGCTCGATCACGCCCAGACAGATGACGACACGCTTCTGGTCGGCCTGCGCGCCGGAGACCCCGCTGCGCAGCGCCGCTGGGTCACCGACTACCGCCCCCGAATGCTCGCGACCGCTCGGCGCATCCTCTCGAACGACGACGACGCCGCCGATGCGGTCCAGGACGCGTTTCTCAGCGCCTTCCGCGCCCTGGAGAGATTCGACGCCCGCGCCCGTTTCTCCACCTGGCTTCACCGCATCACCATCAACGCCTGCCTCATGAAGCTCCGGTCCCGAAAGCGTCGCCATGAGCAGCCCATCGACGACCTGCTTCCGACGTTCCTCCCCGACGGTCACCAGACCCGCGACACTCCCGCCTGGCCCTCGTTGAGCTCGAGTGTCGAAGACGCCCCGTCCGCTTTCGCACCAGATCTCGCAGAGATCATCCGCCTCCGGATCAACGAACTGCCCGAGAGCTACCGCATCATGCTCCTGCTCCGCGACGTCGAGCAACTCAGCACCGACGAGGCCGCCGCCGCGGTGGAGGTTTCTCCCGCCGCCGCGAAGGTACGTCTCCACCGCGCCCGCCAGGCCCTCCGCACGCTCGTCGAGCGGAGCATGCTGGCCAAGGAACCCACGCCATGAACTTCGCCGACCAGCCCAATCCGAACAGCCGGGCCACTCAGCACCGAACCCCTGATCACGCCGTCGCACCGATGCCCGCCGACGACATCACCTGCAAGGCGCTCATCGATTCGCTCATGGCCTATCTCGACGGCGAGCTCGATGTCCGTCAATCCGCCGCCATCGCCCGGCACCTGGCCGTCTGCCCGTCCTGCGTCAACTACGCCAACAGCTACCGCGCCGTGCTCAGGGCCGCCAGCGCGGCCTTCGATCAGCGATCCGACAACGCGGATCACGCCGCGCCAGAACTGGTCGCCGACATCCTCTCCCGATTCCAGAAGCAACGCCCCGGCGATCCCGACCCTCGCTGAACACACTCAGAGCCCCCACACCCCACCCCCAGTTCCCCGCTTGTTCGATTCTTCACATCTTCGCCCTGTATCGTTGTTCCCTCGCCGGCATCCAATACCTCGATGGTCGTCTCTGCCGACATCTTGCTCCTCCTCGCCGGCGCGTATCTCGCTCTGGGGCTCTTTCTGGGCCCTTGGTTCATCTTTCGACGCCTGAGCTTTGTTGATCCCGCCCTTGCGAGCGCCGGGGTGTCGCTCCGTTTCGTTCTGCTCTTCGCGGCGGTCGGGCTCTGGCCGATCGTGCTGTTCGCAAGCCGACGCTCCGCCCCGGGCCCAACCCCAGCCGAGCGCCGTTGCGATGATCGTCTGGCCCGGGTCCACCGTCTGGTCTGGATTGTTCTTGCGCCGGCCTCGCTCGCCGTGATCCTCACCGGCTGGGCCGTTTCGTTCAGCCCGCTCCACGCATCCGCCGACGACACGAGAAAGGCGATCTCCCCATGAGCGTCGGCTTCGGGGTCGTTTCGTGGACCCCGCACAAGAAACGCTACGACGCGATGCTCGCGCTGTTCATCGGGGTTCACGTCCTGACCACGAGCCTGTTTTATTCGGGCGACCTGGCCATCAGCAGCGAGGTCATCCTCATCCGCGCTCTGGGTGCCTGCGCGATCACCCTCCTGCACATCGCCCTGGCCATCGGCCCGCTCCATCGTCTCTGGCCACGAACCGCCCCTCTTCTGTTCAACCGTCGACATCTGGGCGTTCTGACTTTTCTGGTCGCCTTGGCTCACGGCGTGCTCTCCCTGGGCTACTACCACGGCTTCGGCATCATGAACCCGCTCCGCTCGCTGCTGGTGAACACCACCAATTACTCCTCCGTCCGGGGCTTCCCTTTCGAGATCCTCGGGGTTCTGGCGCTCTTTGTCCTCTTTGCCCTCGCAGCCACCAGCCATGACGTTTGGCTCAAGGTTCTCACGCCGCGAGTCTGGAAGCGCATTCATCTGCTCATCTACCCCGCGTACCTCCTTCTCGTCGGGCACGTCGCGCTGGGCGGGCTTCAGGTCCGATCGGGCTGGCTCGCCCCGGGCCTGCTCATCCTCGGCGCGATCGCTCTCGCTGTGCTGCACCTTGCCGCCGCGCTCGCAGATGGACGCCGGCGTCGCGCGAACGCGCTGAAACTCCCCGCCGACGCGCCATGGCTTTCGGTCGGCACCATCGACTCCATTCCCTTCGACCGCGCCCGCACCGTCATCTCACCCACCGGCACTCGCATCGCCGTCTTCCGCTCCGCCGACGGGATCACCGCCATCGATAACCGCTGCGCCCACCAAGGCGGCCCCCTGGGCGAAGGCCGAGTCATCGACGGGTGCATCACCTGCCCTTGGCACGGCTGGCAGTACCGCGCTCTGGATGGCTGTGCCCCGCCCCCCTTCTCCGAACGTCTTCCCACGTATCAGGTGCGAATCGTCAACGAAGTCGTCCAGGTCAGCAGCCTCGCGTACGCCCCGGGCAACGCCCCGCCACCTGCGATTCCCGGTGGCCCCGCTCAAGCTCGGTCGACATCTGCCCAGCCAGACTTCTACGTCAACTATCTGCCCATGAGCCCCAACCTCCGCCGCGTCACGGTCTTCGCCGCGGGCGCGGCACTCTGGGTTCTCGTCGCCGTCGCCGCTATTGCCGCACTCACCCAGCGATCCCCTGGGCCCGCCGTCTGGGACGACGCACACCTCCGCGAGTTCTCCGGCTGGCTTGTCGCACTCCCCGCTCCGGCGTTGCTGACCTCCGATCCCGCCACAGGCCAGCAGCACGCCATTCTCCTCGTCGAACTCGGTAAGCACGGCGCCTCCGATCGCCTCGCGCCGCTCATCGGTTCCTTCGTCACCGCCTCAGGCTGGGTTCTCCGCCGCGACGAACGGACCATGCTCGAACTGGACCCCGCCGCGCTCCCGATCGTCACCCAGGCACCGGCTTCCAACCCCTCGGCGTCGCTGGCCACAACCGACCTCGGCACCGTCTCGCTGGAGGGCGAAATCGTCGACGCGAAGTGTTTCTGGGGCGCCATGAAACCCGGTGATGGCAAGACCCACAAAGCCTGCGCAACCCTTTGCATCCGCGGCGGAATTCCTCCGGTTCTCGTGGTAAGCGGTCCCGGCGAAAGAACTCAACAGTTTCTCTTGCGGTGCCCCGGCGCAACGTCCATGCCCTCGTCCCTGGAGTTCCTCATCGCCGACCCCGTTCAGGTCACCGGCACCCACCTGCGGCTCGGCGATCTGAGCATCCTCGAAGTTTCCGCAGACTCCGTCCGCCCGCTCCAGACGCCGCAGCGCGACTGACTCCGGCCTCATCCTCCCCCGCAACACCTCGACCAAGACCTGCTCCATGACCTCCATCCACGCTCATCACCCCGTCGTCGTCTCCACCGCCGAGCCATGCGCAGCGTTCGCCGCCGCCCTGGGCGTCCTCCTGAAGCAGCTCGATTCGCTGCTGAGCGACATCACGCCGCACCAGTACACGGCCTCCGCAGGCGATGTCTTCATGAATGCCACCGTTGGCGGGCACGTACGCCACGCCCTGGACCACATCGCCGCACTCGCCGTGCTCGATAACCCGGACTCCACGCCTATTCGTCTCGACTACGAGCACCGCGTTCGCGGCACAGCCATCGAAACCGACACGCTCGCAGCCCGAGCGGAGGCGGTCAGACTCACCGCCCTCATCGCACGCATCGCGACCGCGCCGCCGAGCCGCGCCGTTGACGTCCTGGCCGCACCGTCGCGCAGCGCCGCTCCGCTCACGCTCAACTCAACGCTCGCCCGCGAACTCGCCTTCGTTCTGAGCCACACCATCCATCACTGCGCCATCCTTCGCATCATGCTCGCCGCCCGCGGCATCAGCGTCCCCGCAGACTTCGGCTTCGCCCCGTCGACCCTCGCCTATCAGGACGCACTTCAATGTGTACGGTGACGGCGGTCCGCCATCCCGCCGACGCCTCGGGTCTTGCACCCCAGTCGCTCCGCATCGTCATCAACCGCGATGAGCTGCGCGCACGCCCCGAATCGCTCGATCCCATCTGCCGATTCACGGGCGACCGCCGATCCATCATGCCCATCGATCCCGTTTCCGGCGGCACATGGATCGGGTGCAACGATGCCGGCCTGGCCGCGGTCATTCTGAATATGGCCCCCGGCGCCACGCCGCACAGCCCCCGCGCTGGTGATCTCTCTCGTGGCTTGATCATCCCCGCGCTCCTGAACGCGTCTTCCATCGCCGAGGCGACCGACTTCGCGCTGGCCCTCCCCGCTCAGAAGTACCCGCCATTCCGCCTGCTTCTGGCCACAATCGAGCACTTCACCCTCTTGGCAGCCAGGCGTGACCACGTCATCTCCATCGGCTCCGGTCCACTCATGCGTCCGCTCATGCTCGCAAGCTCCGGGCTTGGCGACGACATCGTCCAGCCTCACCGCGCCGAACTCTTCGCCCGCTTCCTGAAACCCGCAGCTCCCTACCTCGGCCCCTTCGATCAGGACCGCTTCCATCTCACCCCGTACCCCGAGGCCCCGGAGATCGGCGTGCTCATGCACCGCGCCGACGCCCGCACCGTCAGCATCACCACCCTCTCGCTCAATGCCTCCTCGGCCAGCATCGTCCACCGTCGAATCGTCAACCTCCGCGAGCTGCCCTCCGCTTCCGCTCACCTGAGTCTCCTCATCCCCGCGACGGAGATCCGGTCATGAGCAGCATCAGCGGCTCCGGATCCGCCGACACGCAAGCCCGCACGACCGACGACCGCGCCTCACTGTCAACCGGCGAACTGCTGACCCTCAAGCTGCGCGCTCGACTGGGCCGCGTGACGCGCTGGGAGTTCTGGCCCGCTTGGGCCGTCTACATGCCGCTCCTGCCCTGGCTCGCGTGGTACGCACTTCGTTCTGGCCACCCGCTCGCCGCCGCCGCGGTCAATCCCGCCATCCCCCTGAGCGGCTTGGTCGGCGAATCCAAGGCTCAGATCCTCAGCCTCTTCCCCCCCGAGTCTGTCCTCCCCTTTGCCCTGATCCCATCGGGCCCCGCGACGCTGCGCCTCGACGCCCTCGACGCGTTCCTCAGCACCGAGCCCGCGCCGTTCCCGATCATCCTCAAGCCGGACGTCGGCGAACGCGGCACCGGCGTCCGTCTCATCCAGAACCGCGCCGACGCCGCGGCGTACTTCACCCACCATCCCGGCCCGGTCATCGCTCAACGCTACCACCCAGGACCGCTCGAGGTCGGCGTCTTCTTCATACGCCTCCCCGACGAGCCCGTCGGACGCATCTTCTCGATCACCGGCAAGCGATTCCCCGTCGTCGTCGGCGATGGCCGATCCACGCTGGCCGAGCTCATCTGGAAGGACCCTCGCCTCCGCCTCCAGGCCCGAACCTTCCTCGCCCGCCTGGGCACCGCCGCCAACTCCATCCCCCGAAGCGACCATCCGACCCGTCTGGCTGTTGCCGGCAACCACTGCCGCGGCACCATGTTCCTCGACCACACCCATCTCGCCACGCCAGAACTCACCGCCGCTGTCGAACGCATCTGCGCTCACCGCCCAGGCATCTGCTTCGGCCGATTCGACATCCGGTGCACCAGCCCCGCCGATCTCGCAAAGGGCCAAAACCTCAGCATCATCGAGTTCAACGGGCTCCTCGCCGAGTCCACGAACATCTACGACCCCTCATTCTCTTTCCTCAAGGGCCAACGAATCCTCCGCGAGCAATGGCGTCTGGCCTATCTCGGCGGCGCCCAGAACATCCGCCGCGGCGCCCG
>VYLX01000200.1_pt1 | contig 15323 bp, 3 predicted proteins | sample 5114181 | NCBI WGS metagenome assembly VYLX01 (sample SAMN12291812, study PRJNA351875) | freshwater metagenome | isolation source: freshwater lake | place: USA: Michigan, Sherman Lake | collected 2011-08-08
AACTAAAATTATGCAGTTAAGTATTGATGATGTCGAAGTATTAGGAGAAGCTTTATTCGATTTCTCTACAGTTGAAGATTTAATCAATTGGTTAAATACTTTAACTGCTTAGTTTACGTTAGCGATCGCATCTTCGCCATGACAAGGGGTAAGATTGCTTTGGAGGGGGTTTTTAGTGGAAATTATCCCCCTCGTCATCACCCGCTAAAATTTTCATGGTGAGGAAGTAATTCAGAGATAAGCTTCTGTATATAATATAGGCAACAAGCAGAAGCTTGGCCAACTACAGATCACCAACCACTGGCTAAACCTGAAGTTGCAAGAGCGATCGCTCAAGATTTTACTCAACGGCGATCGCTACCAGTCCACTGGAAGCGCCTGAAGGGAAACCAGTCTCTAAGTCAGTTTCAATCGGCTATTTACTCTATCGGTTAGTTAACCTAATCTCAATCAATCAAATATTTTCACTTTTTCTGGAGTGATAAATTATGCTTAATAATCCCGGAGTTTTAGCGTTTAGTACCCCTACTTATACGATTACTGAAAACGGAACTCCTATAACTCAAGTCGTAGTCAATCGCACGGGGGGAAGTGATACGGAAGTGAGTGCGACGATTACTGTAAATAATGGCACAGCAACCGCAGACGATTATAATAATACCCCCATTAAGGTTACGTTTGCTCATGGGGATAGTGCGCCTAAAGTTATTACGATTCCCATTAAGGAAGATAGTCAATTTGAGGCGGTGGAAACGCTTAACCTATCGTTAATTAATCCGACTAATGGGGTGACGATTGGTTCACAAAATACGGCAATTGTCAAGATAATTGATAATGATAATTTTGTGTTTACTAATACTGATATTCAACCGACGAAACTGGAGCAGTTAACGTTACCGATTCCGACGGCGTTAAAGCAGTATGAAACCCTCAGCAGCGAATTGGATAAAGCGAAGGTTAAGCTAGATACGACAGAGGAGCAGTTAACGTTAGCTAATGATGATTATTCCTTTGCGAAGGAGACGTTTGCAGGGAGTCTAAGTAAGCAGAAGTCTTTAACAGAAACTTTGCAGAATTTAGGAAATAAAAAGACGGCTTTAACTTCTAGTTTTACTCAGTCTAAAACACAAAACGAGCAAAAACAGAAAGATATTCAGAAGAATATTGATAATGCTTCCACTCGTTTGAAGGCTGAAACGAATGCGGGTCTAAAAGATGGGATTCAGAAGGAGATTAATGGTTATCTGATTCAGATTCAGGAACAACAGAATTTACTATCAATTGCTACGACTCGGTATAATCAAGATTTAGGGGTTATTGACTTCCAAATTAGTGAATCTAATCAGGATTTACAAGCACTTACCAGTAATATTATTTCTAAGCAAGTTGAGGAATTAGAGAAAAAAAATCAGGCTTTAGTGGATGTTAAAACGGCTTGGGAAGCTAATAAGCAAGCTGTGACGGTTGCGGATAAGGCGTTAGGGGATTTTCTGACGGATTATGCTTTTTTGAAGACTCAGGATTATTCGTCTAAGTTTTTGCAGGATACGGTTAATAGTCTTAATCAAAAAATTAGTAATCTTCAGACTAATTTAACAAGTTTGAAAAATAGTAATGGTTCAAATTCTGAGATTTCAGCTTTAGAAAAGGCGATTTTAGAGAAGCAGAAAATAGTGGGAGAGGTGCAAGATTATCAGAAAACGGTGTTAGCAGGTGAGGTGGAGTTTAAGCAGGAATTGGAGACGAGAAAGGCGACTTCTGCGGATCATCTAGCTTCGGTTAAGGTGGCTTTGGGGAATAATAATATTGAGGGTTATGTGACGTTAAGTAGTCAGTTGGCTAATCAGTTAAAGGGGTTAACAACTGTTTGGGTTGATGATTTACAGGATAATCATAATCTAACGATTAAGGTGTGGAATGGGTTGCAAGCTGAGTCTCAGGCGTTTGATAGTTTGACGAGCTATATTGATGAGAATTTGGCGACTCCTTATGGGGATTATTATCTGAATGAGATTCAGTTGGATGAGGCGTTACAAATTCAGGAGTCAACCGTAAGACGGCGGGATGCTTTGGCGGATAGTGTTAATTTTGTGACGGATGCGCTGTTTTTGGCGAAGAAACAGTTACAAGAGTATCAAGATTTGGCGAAGTTGAGTCAGCATTATTCGGATTTGACAAGTTTGGAAAAACAGTATGTAACCCTAACAACTGCTCAAAACAAGCTCAATATTATACAAAATAATACAGTACAAGAAAAAACTCAACAAACGAAAACAATAGCAGATGTAATTACATCTTTGAAATCGCTAAACTTGTTATCCGATCAAGATGTAACAATTTTGGATCAATCCTCAAGCCAATTTGAAGCTATTAGTAATAATTATCTAAGCTCATTGAGCAAAATTCAACAAGAAAATCAAAAGATAAAGAAGAACCTCATTTCTGTCCAATATGCCCTCAATAGTGGTGGTGTTTTAGTGGATTTTAATGGGGATAAAAATATTGACGTACTGAATTATTCTCCTGGAACTGGCAATGCTGTCATCATGCAGTCAAATGGACAAGGTAGTTTGACCAAAGTGTTTGACAGTTGGGGACAGGGTATTGCAGGCTATGATTTTCGTTCGGGAGCGGATCGCGCTTTAGCTTTCGATTATAACGGGGATGGAAAACAAGATCTCTTTTTCTATCGACCGGGAAGGGGAGCGGCGTGGGTTGCTCGTTCTAACGGTGACGGTAGTTTTACTGCTGTTTACGCAATGGGAGATCCGGGTAATGGTATTGCAGGCTATGATTTTCGTTCGGGAGCGGATCGCGCTTTAGCTTTCGACTATAACGGGGATGGAAAACAAGATCTCTTTTTCTATCGACCGGGAAGGGGAGCAGCGTGGGTTGCTCGTTCTAATGGTGATGGTAGTTTTACACCTGTCTATGCTGTAGGAGATGACGGAGCAGCCGGACTTAATGGTATCGCGTGGTACGATTTTCTTTCGGGAGCAGATCAGGCTTTAGCTTTCGACTATAACGGGGACGGAAAACAAGATCTCTTTTTCTATCGACCGGGAAGGGGAGCGGCGTGGGTTGCTCGTTCTAACGGTGACGGTAGTTTTACTGCTGTTTATACTGTAGGAGATGATGGAGCGGCTGGACTAAATGGTATTGCAGGTTACGATTTTCTTTCGGCAAATGATCGCGCTTTTGCTTTTGATTATAACGGAGATGGTTATCAAGACCTTATTTTTTATCGAATCAATCAAGCAGGGATATGGATAGCACGTTCTAACGGTGATGGTAGTTTTACCCCTGTTAATGTAGGTTCTGATGTTTCATCATTTATCAATGCTGAATTAGCGGCAAAAGTAGCTAATCTTGATGGTGAAACCGCAATATCAATGGAGAAAAATGTTTTTTCTCCTATTAATTTAGTTACTAATAAGTCTGGTGACGTTCTACGTCCGCTATTAATCGATCAACTAAATCAAGAACTAACTAATAAATCTCAAGATTTAACGCTTCAGATTGATTTAACCAATGATCAACAAGAACAATGGTTAGAGACGAATTTACAGAAGTATATTGAACAGAAACAGGATAGCATTATTGAAACATATCAACCAAAACTCAATGAAATTCAATATAATCGAGACAATCTTACAGGAATTATTAAATATAATCCAAAGAATGGACATTATTATAGCTTAACTAAATCTACAACTTGGACAGATGCACAGGCAGAGGCAAAAGGTCTGGGAGGTGATTTAATTACAATTAATAACCCTGATGAACAGCAATGGATTTTAAATACCTTCGGGACAACAGGTAATTATTGGATTGGTTTAAAAAAGAACTTGTCTAATGGTGCTTGGGAATGGACAAATGGAGAAGCTGTTAATTATTTAAACTGGTCTCCTAATGAACCAAATAATTATGGTGGAACAGAAAATTATGGAATGATTATCGGTGATCAAGATGCTGGCTACGCTCAAGGAAAGTGGAATGATTATGCTAATTCTAGCATTTTAAGAGGTCAATCTATTCAAGGAATTATCGAAATCGATCCGAGTAAAAGTGATTGGAAAAAACTGGCAAAATATAATTCTCAGACAGGAAAATATTATGTATTGTCAAAGATTACATCATGGACAGAAGCGCAAGCGGAAGCACAACGCTTAGGAGGTAACTTAATTACCATTAATAATGCCGATGAGCAACAATGGATCTTAAATGCTTTTGGAACAAAAGGTAATTACTGGATTGGTTTGAAAAAGAATTTATCTAATGGTACTTGGGAATGGACTAATGGAGAAGCCGTTAATTATTTAAACTGGTCTCCTAATGAACCAAATAATTATGGTGGAATAGAAAATTATGGAATGATTATCGGTGATCAAGATGTTAACTATGCTCAAGGAAAGTGGAATGATTGGACTAATGCTAGTATTTTAAGAGGTCAGGGACTTCGAGGTATTATTGAGATTGATGCCAATATTTTTGATCAACAAACTAATCTTATCGAAAGTCAAACAATCTCTAACCTCCAATCTCTCCGCCTAGAAACTGCATATTTAACCCTACAAGCCCAACAAAATCCAGATAAGTTACAGAGTTATTTAACAGAATATCAATTCAATCAGCTAACTCCAAACAATACTAATCAAGCTCCCCCTGTTCAGAAATTAGCTGATAACAACCTGATTGGTGACTTCAATAATGATAAAATTAATGACACTTATCATCACTGGAATGTATCAGGCGCAAATGAACTGTATCTAGGCAATAGTAACGGTACTTTTACTAAATACGTTAACCCTATTGCAACCACTGCTATTAATGAATCTCCTACCAATGTCTTTACTGGAGACTTTAATGGAGATGGGAAAACAGATCTTTATTTCTATTGGAAAGCATCAGGTAGAAATCGCCTTTATATCAGCAACGGAAACGGCACATTTACCCAATATTTAGACCCCATTGGTGCATTAGCAATCAATGGTTCACCTGATAATACTTTCATAGCAGACTTTAACGGAGACGGAAAACAAGATGCTTATTTCCATTGGAAATCATCAGGTACAAACCGACTTTATATCAGTAATGGAAATGGCACATTTACTCAATATTTAGATCCAATTACCGCAACGGTTATTAATGGCTCACTTGATAATGCTTTTATTGCAGACTTTAACGGAGACGGAAAACAAGATGCTTATTTCTATTGGAAATCATCAGGTACAAACCGACTTTATATCAGTAATGGAAATGGCACATTTACCCAATATTTAGATCCCATTACAACTACACTAATCAACGGTTCACCTGATCAAGTACAAGTTAACGATTTTAATAATGATGGTAAAATTGACATCCGTTTTCAATGGACATCATCTAATACTATTCGCACCTTTTTAAACACAGGAAATAGTACCTTTAGTCAATCTCTTTCTGCCCAAGAACTCCTAAACAAATACTACCCCGAACTCAATAACACAGCTACCCTCGCCACCCTCCAACAACAAATCAGCGACCAACAAACCCAAACCCAACAACAAATAGAAGAACTCAAAGCCAGCATCACCCAAAAACAAGCCGAAGCCGCCGCCTCCATCTCCCAAGCCGACTGGTATCAAGAAAAATCCGCCTTTTATTGGGAACAAAGCCGCAAACAAGGACCCACTTGGACAGAATGGCGTATCGAAAAAAGTAGAACTAAGTGGGGAAAAGTCAAACGTAACGAGATTCCCATCACCCACGTTGACCACAACTGGATAATCTGGGACACCTACACCAAACAAGCCACCGCCCTCCGACAACACGCCGACCAACTCCTCAAAGGAGTCCAAACCGACACCCTCAACAAAGACACCACCACCACCATCCTCGACCAATGGAACAAAGCCAACACCGTCGCCAATGAAGCCGCCCTCAGCCAAACCGAATTTATCCACCTCCTACAACTACTCGAAGCCGAAAGAAAACTCAGCGAAGACAAAATCGCCCAAATAAACGACTGGGAAAAACTCCTCCCAATCCTAGAAAACCAACTAAAATTAGCAACCCAAGACGCAACCACCGCCACCACCAACGTCCAAAAAGAAACCAGCGAATATCAAACCAGTAAAGACAACTATCTAAACGCCCTCAACAGCGTCCTAGAAAAACGCGCCGAATTGCAAACCAAAACCCAACTTCTGCAACAAGACATCACCACCGCCAAAAATTGGGCAATCCAACAAACCACCTACCTGGCCGACGAACTTACCCAAGCCCAAACCCTCATCACTCAACTGCAAAGCCAACGGCAAACCATCGCCCAACAACTCACTAACGCCACCGGAGACAATAAAGACACTTTACTCACCCAACAAGCCCAATTAGACCAATCTATCCAACTTCTCACCCAAAAACAAACAGTCCTCACCGCCCAACAAGCCACCCTCACCCAAAAACAAACCCTCCTATCAACCCAAGAAGAGGTACTCCTCACCGAATATCAACTCCTTGATGCGACCCTCGCCAGCCCCGGTAAAGACACCAGTAACCTCGAAAAACAACTCGCCGACACCCGTAAAACCCTCGCCGAAGTCCAAAAACTCGCCGAACAAGCCGAAGCCAGCAGCCAAGCTTTAACCGCCGCTATGGACGGCTTACAAGCTTCCCTGCTGCTACAAAATGACAAATACCTCGCCGCCATCAAAGATAAACAACAGGCCTTCAAAAATCTAATAGACGCAACCGAACTCGAAAAAAATTACACCCTTCAAGCAACTACTAAACGTCAAGAACTCAACAGCATTGAAAGCCAACTCATCACCATTCTTAAACAAGCCAACGATGCTGGAAGTAAAGAAGCCGCCCAACTCCTCGAAGTTGCCAACGCCAACAACATGGCTACTGCCGCCGAACTCTATTACAAAGACTATCGAGACTTAGCCAGCGATAAAGGGGGCGGTTGTTCGGGAGGAATCGCCCGCCCGGAAGATTTACTGTTAGCCGACAAATATTATGCCCAAATGCAGGAATATCGGCAATTACAACAACAGGCACAACAACAAGTCAGCCAGTTTACCGCCTTGCGCCAAGCCGCCGAAAGTCAAATTACCCTCTTAGACGGACAAAAAGCCCTCGCCACCCAAGAATTGGCACAACTTCAGCAAAGTATTGGCAACTCTCAACAAGCGATTGAGGCCCATAAACAAGAAATTGCTGTTGCCGAATTTCGCATTGATGCCCTGTCCCAACTCAAAGACTGGACAAATCAAACTTTATTGCAAGTCCTTTCCGTTGAAAAATTCAATTTGGCACAGGCACAATTAGAACAGGAAATCGCCAAAAAACGCGGTCAATTGATTGATGATGCCGTTGCTGCACAGTTAGAAAAACAACGGTTAGATATTCAAAGAGACCGTCAAATTGCTGTTACTAAACTTGAACAACTCAACCAACTTAATACCGAAGAAGCTCTACAGCAAGCGATTAACAACCTCCGCACCGATTTAGGCATTAACCCCATTGAAAATATCATCACCCAAGCCGACTATAAAGGACAACTCGCTGGCATTCTAGCGGATTTAGATGCCCTCAAACAAAAACAGCCCAACTTACCCAGTGAATTGCAGAGCATATTAACAGCAACTCGTCAAGATATTAATGCAGCTTTACAGGGGAAAGAAGCGGCAACTATTCAGGATAATTTACTGAAGACAGTTGATGGTTTAATTGAACAAAATAATAAACTGAACGCAGAAATTACTAAATTAGACCAAGAAGAACAGCAATATTTAGGCATTCTGAAACAATCAGAAACCGACCTAAAAGGTGCGAGTAAAGCTCTTTATGATGAGATTCAGAAGACAGGAGTATTAGACCAAGAGAAAACATTACTCAATCAGCAGAATTTAGAGATACTTTATAAGATTGGTTATGCTCAGGGTGCAGTTACTTTATCTGATGATTTGGCGCGACAATCTCAACAGCTTTTGAGTCAGATTATTGAGGGGCGAGTTAAAGAAAGAGAAATCAGAAAGAAAGCCTTTGTCAATGAAGTTTTAGGGACTGCTACCCTGATAATTAGCACTATTGCTGTTGTTATGACCGCAGGTGCATCCTTAGCTGCTGGTACTCTCGTTCAGACGGCTCTTAGCACTACTTTATCAGCAGTTAGTGCATCTTTAAGTGCTGTTCAAGCAGCTTACAATGGAGATTGGCAAGGAGCAATCTTTAATGCAGGAATGGCAGTTATTAATGCTTATACGGCTGATCTTCAGTTTTCTAAGGAAGCAATTCGCGCCTCTGAAACTCTTAGTCAAACTGAACAACTGGCACAAATAGCAAAATTAGGATTAGATGACGGTATTCAATATTATCAAAATATTAATACTGTAGCATCTGGTCTTTATTATGGTTATAAAGCCATTGAGTCGGGAGATAATCTAACAGGATTATTGAACCTTTTTAATGCTGCTATTCCTGTGTCTGGCTTATCTGAATATAGTTATTTATCACAAGCAGCTTTAAGTGTTAATTCTGGCGTTCATTTAGCCGAAGAAGATAATTGGTTAGCTGCAACATCTAGTTTCTTAAATGCTGCGGTGACACTAGGAAAAAATTTAGATTTTATTGCTAACAATACCTTAGCAAGCGAAGTCACCGATATCCTTCGTTCTGTTGAACTATCGGTAAACTTAGTCGCAGGAATCAACACAATAGCAGATGACGGAAGCTTGGAAGGATGGTTACAAGGGATTCAACAAATAGCCAATGGTGCGATTAATTATAGTAAATATGAACTACCTAAAACTTCTCCTATTGAACTTGAGTCTATTGATCAAGAAACTATTAAACAATTAGCAATTAAGATAACAGCAAATAGCCCAAACTCAGAATCACTAAACGTCAAAGAAGTAGAAGAAGTTTTATCTGGTATAATACAGCGTATCAAAAATTTCGATTTTACTCAAATGTCATCTAGTAATTTTACTCAAGAGGAATTACAGCAGACATTTTTAAGTTGGATTATTTTTAATCCAAAAGTAACAGCACAACAACTAATAAAGACAAGCAAACTGAAAATAGGAGATTTCCAAACTGACCTAGAAAAACAAGAGAACAAGTATTTTCAGGATAAGTATCCAAACTATGAAAGTTTTTCAGCACATCAAGATGCTAGAGCTATTTTACACTTTTTAACAGGCATTCCCGTAGAAGAAATATCAAAGCATCAAGCAGGACTAGGAATTACTGGGATAGTGGATTATGGTTTAAATGTGGAAGCAACATATAGTGATAAATGGAGACAAAGAACAGCATTCCATGATGTTACTTCTACTCTCGACCTTAAATTTAATGAAGAATCTAATCAAACAAACATAAAAGTTCCAAGTTTTAATAAATCTGTTTTTGGAATTGAGAGTATAGTACTGTCAGCAATTACAGGAGTTGGAATACCTGGAACAGTTGAAGAAATTTTTGATTTTGATTTAGAAGTAACAACTTTTTTAGTAGATATTCTCTTTCAATTAGCGATTAAACCTATTACTTGGACAACAACGCAGATAGATCCCTTGATCGTTGATTTAGATAACAATGGAATCAAAGTCACTAATCTTGATAATTCCTTAATTCGTTTTGATATTGATGCAGATGGTTATTCAGAAAATGTTTCATGGACAAATGACGGATTATTAACTGTTGACTTAAACCATGACGGTAAAATCAACAATATTACCGAAATTTTCTCAGAATACTTTAAAGACGGATCAGCCAATAGTGGACTAGAAGCCTTAAAAACCTACGATACTAACAATAACGGCATAATTTCCAGCACAGATACCCAATTTAATCAAATCCTCGTCTGGCAAGACCTAAATCAAGACGGTATCAGTCAACCCAACGAACTAAAAACCCTAGCACAACATAATATTACCAGTATTAACCTCAATGCGATCGCATCTGAAAGCATCCAAGACGGCAATATTATCAAAAAACGCTCATTCTTCAACCGCGCTGATGGTACTGGAGGGGAAATCTCTGATGTCGCCTTCCTTGTCACTCAAACCGGCTTTAAAGTCATTCAAACCGCTACAGGTATCCAAATTGTCGCAGAAAATGATCAAGCTGCCTCCTTATTAATTCATAAACAAACAACCCCATTAAATCTTAATATTGCTACCGCTAACGTACAAGTGGCCAGCGGCAACACCGGTAACGATACCCTCTACACCACAAACACCCGTGATGTCTTCCTTTCGGGAGAAGCCGGTAACGATAAATTGACAGGAAATAGCGGAAATGACTGGTTAATCGGTGGTGAAGGTGCAGATCAAATCATAGCAGGTGCAGGAGACGATTTACTTTACATCGACGCACAAGACACCAAAATTGACGGAGGCGACGGAACCGATATTGCCATTGTCACCACACCTAACGGAATTACCCTAGATTTAGGTACAACTAAATTAGAAATGGCACTAGGTAACGATGGTAACGACACCTTCACCAACAGCAGTGCATTTAGTGTCACCATCGATGGTGGTAAAGGCGATGATAGTATTCAAGGGGGAACTGGCAAAGGAGAAATTGATACTTTTACAGGAGGAATTGGACGAGATACATTTATCCTCGGTGATAAAACTTGGATTGGCTACGATGATGGAAATATAACCTCCGCAGGTGACAACGATTACGCCTTAATCACTGATTTTAATCCCACAGATGATATTATTCAGCTTAACGGTTCAAGTAGCGACTATCTGTTGACAGTTTCAGGTGCTAATACCAACCTCTACATCAACAAACCTGGAAACGAACCTGATGAACTTATTGCCATCATCAACAACAATAAAGCATTAAGTCTCACAGCCAGTTACTTTAGCTATGTTTCCGATACTATTTTTCACACACCAGTGGAAGCAGTTGGTAACACCAAATTAGTCAAAGACACAACTAATAAACTCTACACCCAAATTGGCAATAATAACCCCATCGCCATCAATATAAGTGGGACTCAGATTACCACAAATATCTACCCAGGTTGGCAAACTCTAGCATCAGAAACCGTCAACGGAGTCAATCAAGTTTTATGGAAATATAACGATGGTAATTATCTGCATCTGTGGAGTTTAGATAATAACTGGAATTGGCAATCTTCCACCGGATGGTGGGGATTAAACTCATCGGAAGCTTTTACCCAAGAAACCAACTTCCAACAAGATTTTAATGGTAACACCAAATTAGTCAAAGACACAACTAACAAACTCTACACCCAAATTGGCAATAACAACCCCATCGCCATCAATATAAGTGGGACTCAGATTACCACAAATATCTATCCAGGTTGGCAAACTTTGGCTGTTGAAACCGTCAACGGAGTCAATCAAGTTTTATGGAAATATAACGATGGTAATTATCTCCATCTGTGGAGTTTAGATAATAACTGGAATTGGCAATCTTCCACCGGATGGTGGGGATTAAACTCATCGGAAGCTTTTACCCAAGAAACCAACTTCCAACAAGATTTTAATGGTGTTTCTGCTAACGTCCCAGAACCCATTATCGGGTCATCAAACGATGATATTATCACCGGTACTGCGGACAATAATATTCTAATTGGTGGCTTAGGTAATGATACCCTAACGGGAGGCGCAGGTAGCGATCAATTCACCTTCAACAACCGCAATGAAGGGATTGACACAATTACCGATTTCCTCTCCAGTCAGGGGGATAAAATTGCTGTCTCTGCTGCGGGTTTTGGCGGTGGTTTAGCAGCAGGAGTTGCGATTACAGCCGCTCAATTCGTGTTAGGAACAACTGCATTAAATGCCAGCAATCGCTTAATTTATAATACAATTACTGGAGGACTATTCTTTGATGGGGACGGGACAGGTACACTAGCAGCTATTCAAATTGCAACTCTTAGTTCTAAACCCACTCTTACCGCCTCTGATATAGTTGTATTAGTTTAAGGTTAATTCTGTGTTCTCTGTGGTTTTGATTGGACTAGAAAACGGGTTTCTTGAAGAAACCCGTTTTCTGGACTTTAAGACAAAAAAACGTTTCGCTCACAAACTCTATAAAATTGAGCTGCAGCCTTTGACTGATTACTGTTTACTGATCACTGAAAGGTTTCCTATCTCAACTAGAAAATTAATTTTTCACGACTACTTATAGTTAATCATGTATTTCTGGCAATTTCGTGTTTATCAGCGTCCTTTGCTGCGTCCCCTACAAACCCATCACAGACTATGGCAAATTAGGGAAGGAATTATTATTCGCTTAGAAGCTGAAGATGGACGTATTGGATGGGGAGAAATTGCTCCTTTACCTGAATTTGGTTCAGAAACATTATCGGCAGCAATATTATTCTGTCAAAGTCTCGAAAATCCCCTATCAATAAATTCAATTTTTTCTATTCCTGAACAATTTCCTGCGTGTCAATTTGCCTTTGAATCAGCTTTAGAAGATTTAAGTATAGAAAATAAATCAAAAGAAATAGAAACGAAAAATTATAGTTATTTATTACCCACTGGTGCGGCAGTATTTCCCTGTCTGGATGATATTTTAGCTTCTAATCAAACTAATACTTATAAATGGAAAATTGCAGTTAATTCTCTCAAGCAAGAGTTAAACTTATTTGAAAAATTAATTACCCGATTACCCAGGGAAATTAAATTGCGTTTAGATGCCAATGGGGGATTAAGTATTGCTGAGGGTAAAATCTGGTTAAAAATTGCCGATGAATCTAAAATAATTGAATTTATCGAACAACCTTTACCCCCGTCTAAATTGGCAGAAATGTTGCAATTAAGTCAAGATTTTACCACAGGGATTGCTTTAGATGAATCCGTAGCCAATCTTCGACAAATAGAGGAATGTTATCAACGGGGATGGCGAGGAATTTTTGTGATTAAACCTGCTATTACCGGTTCAATACAAGGGTTAAGAAATCTCTGGGAAAAATATCCCTTAGATTTAGTATTTTCCTCCGTTTTAGAAACTAATATCGGCAGAAAATCCGCTTTACGTCTAGCACAAGAATACCCCCGAAAGGAGCGAGCTTTAGGTTTTGGTGTGCAACAATGGTTTAATAATAGTGAACCCGATTGGTTAGAAAAACTGTGGACGACATCAGCAAACAATTAGCATATCTCAGTCAAAAAGATTGGTTATATGGATACAATAGCCAAAAATTTTATCAATTATATCAGTCCTATTCCCAGCAATTTATCGCCGCAGATAATCCTCGATTAACTATGCTGCTGGCCGAAGGCAATCCCCTTAAATTCTTAGCTATATCCTTGGCTGCCGTCAGTGCCAAAAGTTGCCTATTTCTAGCTAATCCCGACTGGAAAACTAACGAATGGCAACAGGTTTTCTCTCTGATGCAACCCGATTATATTTTTGGTGAAAATATCGAGGTTTCTCACTATAATTCTCCTCCCGTCAATCCTTTGACTAATTCTCTGATGATACCCACGGGAGGAACATCGGGAAAAATTCGCTTTGCTATCCATAACTGGTTAACTTTAAATGCTTCTGTTAAAGGTTTCTCTGAATATTTTCAAGTCAAGCAGGTTAACTCTTTTTGCCTATTGCCCTTATATCATGTTAGTGGTTTAATGCAGTTTCTCAGAAGTTTTTTAACGGGGGGAGATTTTGCTGTTATTCCTTACCATAAAATCAAACAAAAGCGCATAAATAATCTCAATCTTCAAGATTATTTTATCTCCTTAGTCCCCACTCAATTACAATTCTTTCTCGAAAATGATCCTCGATGGTTAGCCAATTTTAAAACAGTTTTACTAGGAGGTTCCCCTGCATGGCCATCTTTACTAGAAAAAGCTAGAGAATATAATATTTCCCTATCTCCCACCTATGGAATGACGGAAACTGCCTCACAAATTGTCACCCTTAAACCAGAAGATTTTCGACGAGGAAATAATAGTAATGGACAGCTATTACCCCATGCTCAGATAAAAATTAATCCCGATAACCAGAAAATTATTATTGAAGCGAAATCTTTATTTTTAGGCTATTATCCCCATCTTAATCAAGCAAGCTACTTCGAGACCGATGATTTAGGTTACTTGGATGAAAGTGGTTATTTATATATCATTGGCCGCGATAGTCAAAAAATAATTACAGGAGGAGAAAATGTTTATCCTTTTGAGGTAGAAACTGCCATTAGACAAACTAATTTAGTTAAAGATGTGGTGGTTTTAGGATTGCCAGATTCTCGATGGGGACAGGTAATTGTGGCTTTTTATGTACCCGTTAACTCTCAGATAAGCCAGACAATTATTCAATCCCAGATTAAGGATAAATTAGTCAATTATAAACTGCCGAAACATTGGATAAAATTACCAGAGATACCAAAAAGTCCCCAGGGGAAGATTAATCAAACGACTTTAATTAAATTAGCTGAAACTTGTTTTACACCGAGTCAAATTCTCGACGGTACTTAACCAAACCTTGTACTCCTGTTAAACAATCAATCCGTAATTCTAAAACCATAAATACCTCCTCTGGGACGGGATACTCACAGGTTGACACTCCCGTCGCGCTTAAGCGAGGGATTCTTGGTTCACTGAGTTTCCTTAATCTGACAGGACGTATCCAACCAAACCAGAGAGAATCTCACGCCGGCGCGTATTAGTTTCCGTGTGTCCCACGGTACTTAGTCCTCTTTTCAGAATGTTGATAGCAGCGTTAATATCTCTATCTTCTACATAGCCACAGTGAGGACAAAGATGGGTTCTTGTAGATAGGGCTTGCTGAATAATGGTAAAACCCTTTTAAAATAAAGCTTTTGACCTGTTAAAGTCCGATGTTCATGCTGCGAAAATAGGATTGGGACTTTCAAAAACCTTGCATTGACTCCTACCACCACCGAAAAACTTTTTCAGCAGACCCTAGATAGAGATTTAGGTACTTTTTGACCACAATTAGCGCAATTTTGACTGGTGTTATGGGGAGCTACTGCTACCGTGGCCTTACCATATTTAAAGCCAAAATCTTCTAACCATTGCCGAAAAGTTGACCAAGCCACATCATTAATACAATCCTATGGTTGTGAGAATTGACCAATTGCTGGCCGCTTGAAAATCACTTATCTGGCTTTTATAGCGTTTCTGATTCACAAGAGGTACATTCCCGATCCTGAACAGTTTAATCATCAAAGGTTTAAGTGTGCCGCACAGATGCGAGAACCGCTATATCTTCCTCAAAAATTACATCTTTTACCCAATGTAACTGATTTTCTATTTTCCAATGTCCTCGAATAATTTTAGCAAATACTTGGGCGGATTCGGTTAGGCTACTGATATAGT
>VYLX01000140.1_pt1 | contig 15249 bp, 12 predicted proteins | sample 5114181 | NCBI WGS metagenome assembly VYLX01 (sample SAMN12291812, study PRJNA351875) | freshwater metagenome | isolation source: freshwater lake | place: USA: Michigan, Sherman Lake | collected 2011-08-08
TAATCAGTAAAAATACAGTAGGAAAATTCTATTTAATACTGCACACTTAAAAACTCACATCTGATAACTGATGACTTACCCACTGATAACTGATAACTGATAACTGATAACTGATAACTGATAACTGAGAGGTGCGCCATTGGAAGTTCTTAGGTGCTATATTAAAGATCAAGAAAAGCCGTCGTAAAACGACGGGGTTTTAACCCAAATTTTCGATAAGGGAGCGGGGAGAAAAAAGCTGATTACTGATTACTGACTCCCCAAAAGCAAAACTTCCTATCTCACCATTGAGATCACTGCTGTAACAACTCCCTTGGATCGGTGACTTCCCCTTTAATCGCTGCCGCTACCACCATCGCCGGACTCATCAACAAAGTACGCCCGGAAGCGGAACCTTGACGACCTTTAAAGTTACGATTGGAGGAGGAGGCGCTGATCTGATCTCCCTGCAATTTATCGGGATTCATGGCTAAACACATGGAACAGCCCGCCTCGCGCCATTCAAAGCCCGATGCTAGGAAAATTTGGTCTAATCCTTCCGCTTCCGCCTGTTTTTTGACTCTTTCGGAACCGGGGACGATAAAAGCTTTCACATTGGGGGCAACACGATGACCTTGGGCAAATTTGGCCGCTTCGCGCAGATCACTGATCCGGCCGTTAGTACAGCTACCGACGAAGCAGACATCGATTTTTGTGCCTTTAATTGGGGTGCCGGGGGTGAGTTTCATGTATTGATAGGCTTCCTCTGCGATCGCTCTTTCACTTTCCGGTAAACTCTCGGAGGTGGGAATGACTTCGTTAACCCCGATTCCTTGGCCGGGAGTGATCCCCCAAGTGACTGTGGGTTCGATTTCACCAGCATCAAAGACCACCACATCGTCATAAACCGCATCGGCATCGCTTTTAATGCTTTCCCACCAATTAACCGCACTTTCCCAGTCTTTAGGCGCAAAATCACGACCTTTGAGGTAATCGTAGGTGATCTGATCGGGGTTGATATAACCACATCGGGCCCCACCTTCGATCGCCATGTTACAAATCGTCATTCTTTCTTCCATGGACATCCGTTCAATTGTACTACCAGCGTACTCGTAGGCGTAACCAACACCGCCTTTAACGCCCAATTGACGGATAATATGGAGAATTACATCTTTAGCATAGACCCCGGGGTTTAAATCGCCGTTTACCTCCACTCGACGCACTTTTAATTTCGATAGGGATAGGGTTTGGGTAGCAAGAACATCGCGCACTTGGGAAGTGCCGATACCAAAAGCGATCGCCCCAAAAGCGCCGTGGGTGGAGGTGTGGGAGTCACCACAGGCGATCGTCATCCCGGGTTGAGTTAGACCCTGTTCGGGAGCGATCACATGAACTATGCCCTGATTGCCGGAACCGATGCCGTAGAAAGGAATATCATTGGTTTGAACATTAGTTTCGATCGCCCGGATCATTTCCTCGGCCAAATCGTCAAGGAAAGGACGCGCCTGATTTTCGGTGGGGACGATGTGATCGACGGTGGCAATAGTCCGTCCTGGAAATAATACTTTTAAACCCCTTTCTCTCAGCATCGAAAAAGCTTGCGGACTGGTGACTTCATGGACTAGATGCAGTCCGATAAATAATTGTGTCTGTCCACTGGGAAGAATCTTAACCGTGTGTGCGTCCCAGACTTTATCGAATAACGTTCTTGCGCTCATTGACCTTGAAATGATAGTCATCTCCCTAATCATATCAGCTAACCTGATCCGATAAATATTAATTTTTTCTTTTCTCTTGGTTAGTAGGGATAATAGGTAAATAGCTCTGTTTTTGCCAGAGATTAAAACCATCGGTTTTTGACTGAAATAAACGACTTTCGCTAATAACTATTTGAGTAATTACTTCTGCTCCTTACCCCCCGATCCCTATAATTTTTCAAGAGGATTTAGCATAACATTTTCTAGGTTTGACTAACCCCTCAGTCCATAGCAAAAAAATTTTATTCTTTTCTTATCACTGATAAATTATGCTCGCTAACTTTCCTGTTCAGATAAATTTCTCCGAGAACAATTAATCCTAGAATCAGAGGTAAACTCAGCCATGCTACTAGGATTCCTAAGTAGTTAATACTAATAGCAATCAGGAGAGTTACCCCGATATAAATAATTGCTACTTGTGGATGAGACAAGCCAGATTTGTGTAATCTTTGATAAAGGTGACTGCGGTGAGCTTGGAAGATATTTTCCTTTCTTATTAATCGACAAATAAGGGTATAAATAGCATCACCAATCAGAGGTAAAGTGATAGTTAAAGCTGACCAAGCTTGACTTTGATTGCCCTGGTTGTTAAGTAAAACCATAGCGACAATTGCCCCTAAACTGGTGCTACCCACATCACCCATAAAAATTTTTGCTGGCGACCAATTCCAGAGGAGAAAACCGCCTAAAGCTGCCACTAAAAGCCATAAAATTGGTTGCTGAAAATAGAGAGAGAGAAATCCTAATTGTACCGCCGTACAGCCAGCCACCAAGCCATCGAGACCATCCATAAAATTATAAAAATTAATGATCGCGGTCAGGCCGATAATTGTGAGAATAATAGCCAAAACTTTGCCGCCAAAACCCAAATCTGATAGCCACGATTGGGGAAAAGCACCGAAAAAAGTGACCGCAACACTAGCGGAGGATAACTGCACTAAATAGCGAATACTAGAGGGAATACCGCGACGATCATCGAGAAGACCGATAATAATTAAAGGAGTCAGGGACAACCACAGGGGAATGAGAGGTAGGGAAGGAGGAAGGAGAAAATAACTGAGGCCGCTGGTAAGAGCAAAAGCGACAACAAAACCGAGTCCACCCCCCCTAGGTGTGGGTTGACTATGGCTGCTACGCTCATTGGGAATATCTAACAATTGTTGACTAAAACGTTGTTTAATCAGGGCAACCACCAGAAAACTAATCAGAAAACTGATGACTGACAGTAGGGATAATAACATAAGGATTTTTGCGCTCAGATTAATTATCGATCCTACGTTGTTCGGTGACAAAAAGTGCAGATATTGCCATCGTGGTTTTAGTCAGTGTCAGTATCCCACTTCCAAAGCTAAGGTGCTCCCCCGTTTGGGGGATATGAGTAGAAATTTTAGGTTTAACCTACTCTCGATCGCTTTTTACCTGACTGATGCGACGAACGTTTAAAACATCGATCATCAGCTTAATTTGACTAACACAGCGTTCAAATTGTTGCAGGTCTTTTACTTCAATTTTCAGGGAAATTAAAGCGGGTTTACCGAAATTAGTCTTAACTCCAGCATTGCGAACGTTAATATTTTGGTCACTTAAACGAGAGAGAATATCTTTTAAAACCCCGACGCGATCGATCACTTCAATCTGAATATTTACCGGATAAGTTTGATAACGTCCCTGGTCATCTATAGGGTTCCAACTAACAGGAATTAAGCGTTCAGCTTCGGCTTTTTCCACATTCGAGCAGCCCTGACGGTGAATAACAATGCCTTCCCCCGCATGGGCAACTATACCGGTAATATTTTCTCCGGGTAAAGGACAACAACAACCGGCCAAACGATAGACTAATCCCTCCACACCGGCGATCGGTGATTTACTAGCAGGTAAAGCCCTTTGAACGGGAGAAGGTGGTAGAATCAATTGGGAATCAGTCAGGACATCGGGCGGATTTTTGACCTTTAAAATTTCCTGTTGATTTTTAACTGTTTCTTGCAGACGATTAACCACATTTTTTAGGGTAACTTCGCCGTAACCTAAGGCCGCCAATAAATCATCTACTGCCACATAATTGCACTGTTTAGCCACCGATTGCATTCGTTCTGATTTCAGCAGGGCATCGAAGCCAGTTTTACCCAATTCTTTCTCTAATAAATCACGACCTCGGCTAATATTTTCTTCTCGTCGCGATTTTTTGTACCATTGCCGGATGCGATTTCTGGCGCTAGGAGTAACGACAAAATTTAACCAATCTAAACTAGGGTGACTATGCTTGCTGGTGAGAATTTCCACCAGATCTCCATTTTGCAAGGGAGCATCAAGAACTGACCATTTACCATTAATTCTTGCCCCTTTCATCTGATTACCTACTTCGCTATGAATATGATAGGCAAAATCTACCGGTGTCGCACCTTGGGCGAGGGCCACCACATCACCTTTGGGGGTGAAAACATAGATATCTTCTTCAAAGAAATTATTTTTCAGACCATCCATGTATTCTTGGCCATCTTTCAGGTCTTTTTGCCAGTCAAGAAGATTACGCAGCCAAGAGAATTTTTCATCGGCGGCGGTTAAAGTTGTTTGACTAGAACCGGTTTCTTTGTACTTCCAATGGGCGGCAATCCCGTATTCAGCAACATGGTGCATTTCTAGGGTGCGAATCTGCACTTCTAGGGGACGGGCATTTAAACCAACAACGGTGGTATGGAGGGATTGATAACGGTTAGCTTTTGGTAAACCGATATAGTCTTTAAAACGGTTAGGAATCGGAGTAAATTGGTCGTGAACTATGGCTAAACAACGATAACATTCCTCTTTGGTTTCGACGATAATGCGGACGGCGGCTATATCATAAATCTGCTCGAATTCTTTGCCTTGATTGTGCATTTTATGATAGATGCCGTAGAGATGTTTGGGGCGACCCTGTAAATCAAGAACTTTTATGCCAATTTCTTGCAATTTTTCCCGCAATGTGTTAGTGACGGTTTCGATGCGGGCCTCTCGATCGATACGTTTTTCCGATACTAATAACTGCACAGTGCGATAAGCATCGGGTTCGAGGTATTTAAAGCATAAATCCTCTAATTCCCATTTAAATCTGCCAATCCCTAAACGGTTAGCCAAGGGAGCAAAGATTTCTCTAGTTTCGAGGGCGATGCGTTGCTGCTGTTGCGGGGTGAGGTGTTCGAGGGTTTGCATATTGTGCAGGCGATCGGCTAATTTTACCACGATGACGCGGATATCTTGAGCCATCGCCAGGAACATTCGGCGAAAATTCTCCGCTTGCCGTTCAGTTTTGCTAGAAAAGTTGAATTTGGAGAGTTTTGTCACCGCTTCCACCAAATTACGCACCTCAACACCGAATCTAGCCTCGATTTCTTCGGGGGTGACTTCCGTATCTTCCACCACATCGTGAAGGAATCCCGCCGCGATCATTGCCCCATCACCCCCCAGATCCCGCAGTAATCCCGCTACGGCTATAGGATGGGCGATATAGGGTTCCCCGGATTTGCGATACTGGCCCTCGTGGAGTTTGTGGGCGAAATTAAAAGCCTTGCAGATTAAATCGATATCGGGATTCTGGGGGTCGTTTTCGTAGGTAATTAGGCATTCTTTCAGCCAATCGGGTAAAAATAACGCTTTTTTCGGTTCCGTGGCCCGGGGAAGGACGGTGAGGGTTTCTGGTTGGATGGCAGTGATGGCGTTCATGGTTAGATCGGGGGGATAATAGGGACGAGAGGGGGGGGAGACGGATAACTAGAAAATTATTAGGCCGAAGGGATGCCAGATTGCTTAACTCTCTAACACTGGAATCGGATCGATCGGCGAAAAGGGCGGGATTCTTTTAAGTTTTTGTCTCTGCTCGGGAGGAGGACTTGCAACCGTGATGGCAAATCGTTAATCTTATGTAACAAATTCTAACGCGCTTTGTATTGGATGCTACCGACAAATTACCATCAAGCCTACAAATCTTTGTTAAGAAAACTGGAGGATTTCAGTCTTGCCCTTCTGGATGGGGACGCTTCCACGGGGTTACAATCTTTTCAAGCTTTACAAACCTGTCTAGAAGGGGAGATATTGTCACTAAATGATGACAATTTAAGCCCAGAGGTGGCTAATCGTTGGCGCGCGGTACAGACGGAACTATATCGATCCTGGCGATTGCTGGAGACGGACTGGTTATTTTTGGCCTCAGCGCGACAAGGACGGGAGAAACGTTTACAGATAATTAGCGATCGAGTGGCGACTTTAAAGGGGTATTGTCGGGTTTTGTTAGGGTCAGTTGTCGATTAGTGATTAAATGCTCGATCGCCGTTTGTGTGGCATACTTGACCCTAAGTAGGTAGGCGTTAAAAATTATCAGATCCCCCCGCCTATCGGCACCCCCCTTATCAAGGGGGGCAGGGGGGATCAGAGGCAAAATCTATCTTCGATTTAATTATAACTACTTACTTAAGTCCTAACTTTTATCGTTACCGATCGCGTCATGTTGGAAATTAAAGACCTAAAAATTGCCTACCCGACAGAATTAAGTTCTCCCTCTTGGGCGATCGATGGGGTATCTTTTAGTATAGGCAAAGGGGAAACTTTGGGATTAGTGGGTGAATCTGGTTGTGGAAAATCGACCATCGGTAAGGCTATTTTAAGGTTATTACCCAATCGCACTCACGTGGAAGGTGAGATTACCTTTGAAGGGCGATCGCTTTTATCTTTATCTAGCAAACAGTTAGAAAAGTTTCGCGGGGAAGCGGTGGGATTAGTCTTTCAAGATCCGATGACGCGACTGGATCCGCTGATGACTATTGGCGATCATTGTGTGGAAACTTTGCAAGCTCATCGAGGAAATTTAACCTATCGTCAAGCTAAAAGTCAAGCTTGTACTGTCCTAGAAAAAGTGAAAATTCCTGCTAATCGTTGGTCCCAATATCCTCACGAATTTAGTGGGGGAATGCGGCAAAGAGTGGCCATTGCTTTAGCTTTATTATTAAACCCTAAGTTAATTATTGCCGATGAACCCACCACCAGTTTAGATGTGACAGTTTCGGCGGAAATTATGCGGGAATTAAAGCGTTTATGTAGCGAGGAACAGATGGGATTATTGTTAATTTCCCATGATTTAGCGATGGTGGGAGAATATTGCGATCAATTAGCGGTGATGAAGGGGGGCAAAATTGTCGAATCGGGATTGGTAAAAACAGTTTTTAAAGCGCCTCAACACCCCTACACTCGTTCTCTTTTGACTGCCGCTTTACACCTACAGTTACGGGAGGAAAAATCAACGGCAATTCAAGGCAAGGAAACGGTGTTAAAGGTGGATAATTTAAAACAGTATTATAGCCTAGAAGGTAACTTTTTAGATAGTTTTTTCAAGAAAGAAAAGAAATTTATTAAAGCGGTAGATGAAGTCAATTTTGAACTGTATCGAGGGGAAATTTTCGGTTTAGTTGGGGAATCGGGGTGTGGGAAAAGTACCCTATCGAGAACCCTATTACAGTTAATTAAACCCACTGGGGGAAAAGTGGAATTTTTAGGAGAAGATTTAACCCCTTTGTCGGGGGAAAAAATGCGTCCAAAACGGCGCTTAATGCAGATGATTTTTCAGGATCCCCTCGCTTGTCTCAATCCTCTAATGACGGTGGGAGAAAGTATTGCCGATCCGCTTTTTATCCATCAAAAAGTTAATCTAGAAACGGCTAAAAAACAGGTTTTAGAAATGTTAGATCGAGTCGGGTTAACACCGGTAGAGGAATTTTATCGACGATATCCTAGAGAGTTATCGGGAGGACAACAGCAAAGGGTAGCCATTGCTCGCGCTTTAATTACTCGTCCAGAATTAGTTATTTGTGATGAACCGGTTAGTATGCTCGATGCTAGTGTCCAAACACAGGTTTTAGAGTTAATGTTAGAGTTACAAAAGTTATTTAATCTAACTTATTTATTTATAACTCATGATCTTTGGTTAGCGAGATTCCTCTGCGATCGAATTGCGGTGATGACTGCGGGTAAAATAGTTGAAATGGGTGACACTGAACAAATTTTTAGCCATCCCCAACACCCCTACACCCAAAAATTAATCGCAGCAGCCCCGAGAATTTATCCCGATAGGAACTAAAATTGCTCTGGGGGTTTATAATTGTTATTATCTAGATATAGTTAGGAAAGACAAAATGGCCAGACAACTTCAGATAACTCTCCCTGAAGATACCATGCAACTTCTCGATCGATGGTTGGCAAGTAGTGATTATCCTGAAAATGAAGCGATTAAATTATTTATTATGGAACAACAGAGAAACTACCTCAAGCAACAAATTTTTAAAAGTAGCTATTGTTAGAGCAGAAAGAGATTTAAATTTAGCACAAGATTGGGTTTCTCTAGAGGAAAAATTATGGTAATAATGATTATTTTTAAAGTTAAAAAACTGCTCAAAAAATTTGTCTTTAGTCTCCAAGAGGAAGGATGGAAACCAGCACTCAAAAAGACGAAACGAAAAATTATTAAAATTCTCACAGGAAAGAGTTCCTCTGAATTTGAAGAACAGGTGCTTGAAAGTGCTAAATTAGCCGAACCCCGACCCCTAGAAATTGCCAGTAGTGACAATCCTTTAGTCTCGATTATTATTCCTGTTTATAACCAATTTGCCTACACCTTTAACTGCTTGGAATCCTTAAGTGTTAACCTAAGTTCTGATTTAGCTTATGAAGTAATCATTGTTAATGATGCTTCCAGCGATGAAACCTTAGAACAATTAGCCACTTTAGTTACAGGAATCAAAATATTAACTAATGCAGAAAACTCTGGTTTTATTCGTTCCTGTAATTATGGTGCTAGTCAAGCAAAAGGTCAATACCTATATTTTCTCAATAACGATACTAGAATTCTGGAAAACTGTCTAGAAAGTTTAGTGAAATTAATTATCAATAATCCCCAAGTTGGTGCGGTGGGTTCTAAGTTAATTTATGCTAATAGTAAACAACAAGAAGCGGGGGGAATTATCTGGAATTCTGCCGATGGTTGGAATTATGGACGCTTAGATAGTCCCGAGGAACCGGAATATAATTATGTGCGTCCTGTGGACTATTGTTCGGGAGCAAGTTTATTAGTTCCTACAGATTTATTTAAGCAATTAGGTGGTTTTTGTCAAGACTTTATCCCCGCATATTACGAAGATACAGACTTATGTTTTGCCCTCCGAGAATTGGGTTATCAAGTTCTCTATCAACCCCAATCTAACGTCATTCACTACGAAGGAATCACCTCGGGAACAGACCTTTCCAGTGGGATCAAACAATATCAAGTTATTAATCAAACTAAGTTTCGAGAAAAATGGTCAAAGGTATTAACCAAACACCTAGATAACGATGCTAATAATGTACCCAAAGCTGCCCGACGTTTACAAGGAAAACCGACAATTTTAGTCATCGATTCCTACGTTCCACTATACGATCGAGAATCCGGCTGTGTGCGTTTATTAAATATTCTTAAGCTACTGCTCAATTTAGGCTATTCAGTGATTTTCTTTCCCGATAATGGCTATCCTGAACAACCCTATACTTCCGTCCTGCAACAGCTGGGAATTGAAGTTATTTATGGCACACCGCAAAGATATAATCTAGAAGAAAAATTAATCAAATATTTACCCCTGATAGATGGAGTTTGGTTGTGTCGTCCCGAATTGTGCGATAAGTATATGGATTTAATTCGCTTAAAAACAAAAGCACCAATTATTTATGATACAATTGACCTGCATTTTCTGCGTTTAAAACGACAAAAAGACTATCTCGATCCCAGTTACCAAAATACTAGCTGGAGTTGGCAAACCTATCAGAAATTAGAGTTAAACTATGCTAATCAAGCGGAAGCAACCGTGGTAGTAACCGAAGACGAAAAGCAGGTTTTATACTCTTTAGGAGTGAAAAATGTTTGGGTAATCCCCAATATTCACGAGGAAATTTCCCTGTCAGAAAAAGTTGCTTTTGACCAGCGAGCCGGTTTAGTATTTATTGGTAGCTACAATCACCCTCCTAATATTGATGCAGTTAAGTGGTTATGTTTAGAAATTATGCCCTTAGTTTGGGCATCTCGTCCCGATATTACCGTTAATTTATTGGGAAGTAACCTCAAGGATGAAGTGAAAGAATTAGCCAGTGATAAAGTGATTGTTACGGGTTATGTTCCCGAAGTAGAACCCTATTTTCAAAAGAGTCGTGTTTTTGTCGCTCCCCTGCGATTTGGTGCGGGAATGAAGGGTAAAATTGGTCAAAGTCTTTCCCTAGGATTACCGACTATTACCACAAAAATTGGTGCCGAAGGTATGGGATTAATTGACCACCAAGATGTTTTAATTGCCGATACTGACGAGGAATTTGCCCAAGCAGTGATCGAACTCTATGATAATAGGGAATTGTGGCAAAAACTCGCTGATAATTCCCTAGAAACTATTAAGAGATACCAACCCGCTACCGTGCAAACTAACCTACAAGCTTTGTTATCGAATCTAGGAATTTTTGCTAAGGATAGTTAACAAGAATAAAGCTCATTTCTCCCACAGTTCTATTCTATGTCACCGCAACCAAATAAACTCTAGAATACGCAATTTTGCAGAATTAAAAACCTATTGAGAGGCATTACTGATTTGATAAACGCCAACTTTTTCTAGAAGGAATTCCTGACTATAATGCCATAGTTTGCCTCGAAAAAGTTGACAAGACAATCTAAAAAACTTGGCAATTAATGCCCGTTTATTTCTGACTAACGACTGAATTATCATTTTTCCCTTTCCCCTTTTTCCTTTCCCCCTTTCCCCTTGAAAAAATATGCCAACTTATCCTGATATCTCCAGTCAAGCTTTTAAACATCCCCTAGATCAGCAAGCTGAACAGGCCTTAAGATCAGTTCCGGGGTTTGACTTATTAGCGAAAAGTTTTTCCGAATATCTCTATGAACGTCCCCAGCAAATTTTATTAATGGGCAATGATCTAAAAGTCGGCCCGCGTCAATACGCCACTTTATACGGTATATATCGCCAATGTCTGCGGGATTTAGATATGTTCCCAGAACCGAATCTTTATGTCAGTCAAAACCCTTTAGTGAATGCCTATTCTTTGGGTTCGGAACATCCCTACATTGTCCTTAATACTGCCCTTTTAGACCTCTTAGATGAAGAAGAGATTCGGGTAATTCTTGCCCACGAATTAGGTCATTTAAAATGCGATCATAGTATTTTAATTCAAATGTCTTTTTGGGTGATGGGGGCGGCTAATTTGCTTGGGGACATCACCTTAGGACTAGGAAAAGCCATTACTACCGGTCTAGTTTATGCCTTTTATGAATGGCGCAGAAAAGCGGAATTATCAGCAGACAGAGCCGCTTTATTAGTTAGCGATGATTTAAATTTAGTCCTGAGAACTTTAATGAAATGTGCAGGAGGAAGTCAAAAATATCTGCATGAATGTAACTTAGAAGAATTTATTCGCCAAGGGGAAGCCTACCGACAATTAGACCAAGATAACTTAAACCAGATTTATAAATTTCTCATTTATAATGGCGGTAATGGTTCCTTTTTAACCCATCCTTTTTCCGTGGAAAGAGTGCATTATCTACAGGAATGGTTTAACTCGGAATCCTATCGTCAAATTCGCCGGGGAAACTATGCCAAAACAGGGGTAAAAAGCTCAATTAATGTTGATGCTCATGATAGCGAAAGCGAAAGATTGAGGCGACAAATAGCAGAACTACAGGCAGAAATTGAACGGGCAAAAAGACAAAAAAACCACGAATAACCTATACGAAGGCGGTCGGCGGTCGGCAGTCGGCAGCTTTGTTCTCCCCACACCCTACTTCCCCCACACCCCACACCCTTTACTGATCACTGAAAATTCCCTCGTCTGTGTTTTGCCGATTTGGTGGGTACAATAGAGATATCGGAGACTGAGAATAGCAATTCTCCCTACGATTATCGATAAACACTTACCCCCACTCTCTCTTTTTTGTTCTATTGCCCATGCTCCAAGATACCCAATCCATTCGTTACTATCAAAGACTAACCGATGACATGGTGGATCTTTGGCACCGTGGCTCGCGTTTTGATGAGATCCGGCTATATGTAGAAGGCTATTTAGCCTGTTTACGCGATTCTAATTCCATAGAACCCTATCTAATTCATCGTCTCGAAGAAGAAATTTTTCGCTTTCTGCGAGATCCTTCTAATTTTGAATATCTCTCCCCCCAAACCCAAACCCAAACTGAAGCAGATTATGGCTATTATTAACCTTTACTCTTGCCTCATCTCCACAAGCAATTTAAATGCGCGGACAGCTGATCAGGACAATTGGGGATTTTTACCAGAGAGCTACTGAGCTTGACAGGAACGGGATTGGGTCATCTGTAGGACAATAGTATCGATCGCTTTCACCAGGGCCTGTCCAGAAACCCGTTGATTATTAACGATAATGCTAAATAACATCGGTTCTTGGTTGGGGTTTTCTAGATAACCCGATAAAGCCCGCACACCGGTAAGAGTGCCGGTTTTAGCGTAAACTGTGCCAGTAGCGGCCGTCTGACGCATTCGGTTTCTCAGGGTGCCACTAATTCCCGCCACTGGTAAGGAAGCATAGAAAGTATCTCGATTAGGAGAATAATACATCACCCGCAAAATTTCCACGATCGAGCGGGGAGTAGCGGTATTACGGCGGGATAATCCCGAACCATCGGCTAAACGAAAACCACTGGGATTGATGCCCAATTGTGCCAAGATGGCAGTAACATTTTTAGAACCGCCGATAAAGCGAAAAAGAGTTTCAGCGTAGAAATTATTACTTCTCTGATTAGTGATATTAACCCAATCGCGCAGGGATTTCTTCTGAATCGTCGTTTCCGGGTTCATCACTTGTAAAGCGGCAGCCGTGGTAAATAACTTTGTATTAGAAGCAGGGATAAAATAGCGATCAGCGTTATGACTATAAATAACTGTTTGGCGATCGATAGATTCGATTAATATACCCCACTGATTGGGAGCTTGACTAATAACTTTATCGATATTTGCCCCAATCAATTGAGTACAGGTATTATCGATGTTATTGTTTTCTGGCGGGGGAACGTATAATTCTATGGATTCGTTCGACGAGGAGGGATAGGGATAAACAGACAGATTAACTTGAGCGATGCTAGGGTAGGCCAAAGCGATAGTTGCTACACTAGCCACTGTCAACGAATTGAGGCCATTGAGGAGTTGTTTCATGCTGTGTTTGTGTCAGAGTCGGGTTTCCGTAAGCATTCGCACCATTGTACCAGTTGCTGCTCAAGTGTCAACGTTACCTGTCTAACAGATTTTAGCGGCTAATTCTCACCAATGCCAGAGAAGAAAGCTGGCAATAGCCCGGAACTGCACTGATACCCCTTCTCAAGACCGGTTGGGATTTTTCTGGGTTCCAAAATCGTGCTATTTTGATAGCCGTGACATTACTGCTGACAATTTGGGGATAATAAAAGCAAAGTGTAGGAGAGATGATTCCAAAACAATGACGAATAGCAGCCGTCAAACTGTGCTAGAGACGTTAAACTTACAAAAAACTTATCGGACGGGATTCTGGTTAGATAAAAAAATCGAATCCTTGAAAAACTGCACTTTAATTGTCCATGAGGGCGAAACCTTTGGATTATTAGGCCCGAACGGTGCGGGCAAAACCACGCTCTTAAAAACCCTTTTGGGGATTGTCCGACCCACTTCCGGACGGGCCTTGATTCTCGGTCAGCCAATTGGCGATCGCTCGGTCAGGCAACGCATCGGCTATCTTCCCGAAAATGCCTACTACTACGACTATCTCACCGGCTGGGAATTCCTACAATTAATCGCCAGCATTTTTGAAATTCCCGCTTCTGTGCAGAAAAAACGCATTCCTGAATTATTGGATTTAGTGGGATTAGACCGCAAAACTGCCCAGAAAAAGCAATTGCGTCAATATTCTAAGGGGATGATGCAACGGATTGGTATAGCCCAAGCATTAATCAATGATCCCGAATTAGTCTTTCTCGATGAACCGATGTCGGGACTGGATCCTATCGGTCGCTATCAGGTGCGAGAAATTATTCAATCCCTCAAACAACAGGGGAAAACTATCTTTTTTAACTCTCATATTCTCTCCGATGTGGAACAAATTTGCGATCGCATTGCCCTGTTAGCCCAGGGAGAATTACTCTGTGTTGGTTCCCTCGAGCAAATTCTCGGTCGTGCTGATGTCTATCAGGTGATTGTTCAAGGTGGGAGGGAGGAGCAACTACAGCAATGGATACTCGGTTTGCATTGGCGCGATCATTGTTGGCACGGACAATTACAGGGAGAACCCGATGCTTTTCTGGCTGCCCTGTCTAGTATCGATGCTCGCTTGATTAGTCTTAATTTAGCTCGTGCTTCCCTAGAAGAATTTTTTATCGACCAATTACGTCAGCGCGGTATTACCTAAAATGTCGGATGAATGCCCCCGCTACATTTTTCGACAAGATACTCACCCGCGTTGCTGATTTGAGATATGAATCTTCTTTTGTGGGATTTTTAAAACCTAGACCCAAACTAACTTTTGGATGGGTGCAAGGTTGTCATTCATACCTTGATTCAGCAACGCCATAAATTAAACTCTCAAGCACGTCAATCGGCTGCTGATAGAGCCGGGCAATCAATTAATAGGTTTTATCAGAATTGTCGATGCTCAGATACCGGGAAAAAGGGGTTTCCTCGGTTCAAAAAGCATAGCCGTTCGGTTGAGTATAAACTAACAGGCTACCAACTATCTGATGACCGACGTAAAATCAAGTTTACCGATGGTTTTAAAGCAGGAGAATTTGATTTATGGTGTAGTCAAAAGACATTAGTTTATTATTCAGAACAACAGATTAAACGGGTAAGAGTTGTTAGACGTGCTGACGGTTATTATTGTCAGTTTTTGATTGACGTAGAACGGCAAGAATACCATAAACCAACGGGACAAATAATGGGACTTAAACAAATTTCAAGCCCAAACAAAGCCTAAACTGGCTTTGTAAGCGGCAAACACATCCCGATTCTCGGTCAGCCACTCAAAGAAACGGAAAGACATCGCTGTCNTCCGAAAAGCTTCCAAGGCTTCCACAAAAGTGTTTAAAGGTCGATTCGCCCACCGCCTTTGCAATCCCCCAGTTAACTTATGCCACAGGATAAATGTATAGGCACAAAACACCAAGATAAAATGACGAAGTAGGGTTTGCTGAATAATGGTAAAAACCTTACAGGAAACGGCTTTTAGCTTGATTGAGAGCTTCCCAAATGCACTTAAATCTGCGCTTAATCGCTCAAAACCCTTGCATCTTCTCTCATTAGGACTAATGTACCGTAAAAGCGAGTTACCCTCAACCCCACCGGAAAACTTCCAGCTGCCCTTTGAGGGGAAATTATCCCCAGACAATCGTTGGGTTATCATGGCCAATCTAATTCCTTGGTCAGAATTTGAAGAAGAATATGCCCAAAACTTCTCAGAAGAAATGGGCGCACCAGCC
>VYLX01000135.1_pt1 | contig 15208 bp, 10 predicted proteins | sample 5114181 | NCBI WGS metagenome assembly VYLX01 (sample SAMN12291812, study PRJNA351875) | freshwater metagenome | isolation source: freshwater lake | place: USA: Michigan, Sherman Lake | collected 2011-08-08
GATTTGGGCCACGGGGCTTTTCGGGGTCGATACGATGGCATCATTGCCCGCGGAACGGGCGGAACCACTGAGAAGGAACGACGCATGACCACCGCCAGCGCGAGCGCATCGACCGCCGGGACCAATGGACATTCGACGGGCGGGCCGGGTGCCGGGGGCGGGCCGCTGAACCCGGCGACGCACCCTGCGCTCGCGGGAACGGTCGGGGCGCAGCTGCACACGTCCAAGGTTGTCGAGCAGGCGGTGTCGGCGATCATGTGCGAGGTTCGGGCGCACTCGGCGAAGATCACCGGCGAGCGCGGGGCGGTCTCGCCCGAGGCGAAGGAGACGTTCGAGCAATACATGAAGCGAGCGGCGGAGGTTCGAGGGCGCGGGCTGCTGTATCCGTACCTGGGTTCGGGCGTCGGCAACGGGCCGCTGGTTGAGTTGCTCGACGGCAGCGTCAAGTGGGACATGATCAGCGGCATCGGCGTTCACTTCTTCGGGCATAGCGACGCGGACCTGGCCGGGGCGATGGTGCGCGGGGCGCTCGATGACACGCTCAAGCAGGGCAACCTGCAGGCGAATTTTGATGGGTACGCCTTCGCGGAGGTGCTGCTGAACGAGGCCAAGAAGCACAGCAAGCTGCGCCACGCGTACATCGCCACTGGCGGGGCGATGGCCAACGAGAACGCGCTGAAGGTGTGCTATCAGAAGCGGTACCTTGATGGATTGATGAGCGTCGCGCAGGACGCGAGCGCCAAGCCCGAGACGATGCTGGCGAAGTTCACGCCGACGATGCGGGTGCTGGCGTTCCAGGACTGCTTCATGGGGCGGTCGATCAACATGGCGCAGTTGGGCGACAACCACCAGGGGCGCGAGGGCCTGCCCAACGGGATCATGGTCGATTACATGCCGTTCTGGAACCCGGCCGCGGCCGAGCGCATGGGCGGTGGCGCGGCGGGGAAGAAGCGGTTCATCGACATGAGCGTGATGCACCTGGAGCAGTACATCCACAGGTATCCGGGCGCGCACGCGTGCTTCATCTTCGAACTGATTCAGGGCGAGGGCGGGTTCAACGTCGGCGATCGCGACTTCTTCAAGGCGCTGATGGATGTCTGCAAGGCGCACAAGATCGCGGTGTGGGACGACGAGATCCAGACCTTCGGCCGGTCCAACCGCATGTTCGCGTACGAGCACTTTGACCTTGGCGATTATGTTGACGTGTTCTGCGTCGGCAAGATGACGCAGGCCTGCGTGACGATGTGGACGCCCGAGTACAACCCGCGCTCGGCGATCCTCTCGGGCACCTTCACCGGCGAGGGCGCGAGCTTCCGCGTGGGCCAGCGTGTGATCGAACGCCTGCGCGATGGGAACTACTACGGCGACAACGGCCACTTTGCCAAGCAGCACGCGATGTTCCGCGAGCACGCGCGGGCGCTGATCGCGCGGCACCCGGAGTGGTTCCCGCCTGTGGCGGAGCTGAATGGCAATCCGGAGCACCTGGTCGCGGGCGTGGGCGGGATGTGCAGGTTCACGCCCTACGGCGGGAACAAGGACAAGATCCTCAAGGCCGCCAAGGCGATCTTTGATGAGGGCGTGATCCTGTTCTACTGCGGACACGGCCCATACCACGTGCGCATGCTGCCGCCGATGCCCGCGATGAAGGATGAGCACTGGAAGCACGTCTTTGCGTGCATCGAACGCGGGATGGCCAAGGCGGGGTGAGCGGGTGAGTTGGACGTCGGAGTTGAGGCTTGCTGAGAGCTTGCGGAGAGGCCGCGATCGTGGCTATGTGCGCGTCGGCGACTTGAGGCCGCACTCGGGGCAGCGGTCGAGATCGCCGACGTGGTAGCCGCAATGGCGGCAGACGTCGTGGGGGTGGGAGTTGCGTCGCTTGGCCTCGATGGCGCCGCGAATAAGCACGCTCACCAAGAGAGTTGCGCCAATAAATCCAGCAATAATGCCGACGAAGACCGCGAGCATAAGTTGGTTGTTTCGTTATGGCGTAGGTGCTACAGACGGATCCGGGCAGATAAACTCACACTCCTTGAAGGGATAACCAAAGTTCGAAGGATTTTGATTTCTCTGTCGCCAGTCATCCATAGTCTCTTCGCAGCATCGCACGGAGACGCTGTAGCGATAGTTGGCAGTATCTTCGAGTTGGCCATAATCGAACATTTTCTTCGCGCCCACGCCAGTGACGGCACCGCCAGCAAGTAGCACTCCGCCCGCAACCGCTGCCGCCGCTCCGCACGTAAGCACGGACGCGACCCCGACAACGAGAACGGCACCTATAGTGCCGATTCCGATCCCCAAACCAAGACCGAAGGTGAAGTCTGCGGCATTCTGGCTCGATCGATACGACTCCAGACACGCTTTATGCCGTAGCTTCGCTTCGGTCTTGCAATCATTCGCGCGGTCTGTATACGCCTGTGGCGGGAACGGCGGCGGCTGCGGAACGGTACCCGGACTCGTGCCGGGATCTGTCCCGCCGGGCTGCGGAGATGACGCCTGCGCCGCCCACTTGGAGTTTGCCCGGGCGTAGGAGATCATCTCGGGAGAGGTGCTAAAGCCCAAAATTGTCGCGACGGTTTCCGGCTTTGAGCCCTCGTCACAGGTGACCTGTGAGAACAAGAGAACGGCGTAGCCAACACCGCAACCATTCTCCAAGACGCCGGTCAATACCGCCGACTTCAGCGTCGGGAATGGTGTCGGCCCGAGCTGCAACGCCTCCCCTGCGAATGACGAAGAGATCGAGAACACCGCATCGCCGGACCACTCCGAAAGCAGAATCTGCTGGCCCGGAATCGGTATGCCATCGAGATCCTTGATCGACCACAGACATCCACCGGGTCCATCGCGCAGGCACAAGAAGAACTTTGCCTGCTCCCAAGACTGGCGAACCGACGCTGTACCCTCGTCGCCACCACCCACGAGCTTGGGGATGTCCAACTGATCCTGGCCCCGAGCCGGCGAGACAGCCAGCGGACAGAGCCCGGCAAAGAGCAGGGACAGCATGATGCTCAGCGTGCGAGATAGGCCCATAAAATGCTCCTTACGTTTCCGTGGTGTTCAACAGACAAATCGCTTGGTGCTCGATTGCGCAAGTGCTGTCATGATCTCCGCGGCGGGTTGCAATGAGACAACCCCCCAGAGTTTACAGGAAAGACCAGGTGCCTGCGCGGCTATCGTCAGAGAGTTCGATCAGTTCCAGAAAATTGACCGGTATGGGGTGGCTGCGGGCGATGGGGGATCGCCGAATCGACCTTTTCGTGGTCCCGGACGCCGCCGGACGGTCGGTTCCGTTGGGCGGCGGACGACCGTTGTTCCGCAATCGGCAAGCGGCAGGACGTCGCGGGACGTCGTCCGGTTGACGTCGTTTGTGTGCACATCCATCGACGACGCGGCCAGCCTGCGCACGGGTACTCGCGCGACGATCGCCCGGCCACATCATGCTGTTGTCGCACCATCGCCCCGCCATGCCGAGATCGCGCGAGGCGCTGCGTCGAGTTGGTCGGGGACCTGGCGCAGGTCGAGGGTGACAAAGGGCACCTTGGTGACCGCGCCGAGGGTGATGGCGTAGCGCTGGACATCGAGGCGGCCGCCGAGGCTGCGGGGGCCGCCGACGGCGCGTCGGCCGGCGCTCGAGACGTCGCTGAGTCGTGCGGCGCGGAGTGATGCGCCGAGTCTGGCGGCGATGGCGATGGGGTCGCCGCCGGCCATGAAGATGCCGGCGGGGTCGACGCCGGTGCCGATGGGCGCATCGGGCGCGGGCGGCGGTGCGGGCGGTTGGCTGGTCGCGCCGGTGTTTGTCGAGGCGTTGGTCTGGGCTGGCGCGGGCTGGGTGAATGTGAAGTCGGCGATCGGCACGCCGCAGGTTGTGGCGCGGTCGCTGATGGTGTTGATGATGCTCTCGGGCGCGTCGGAGGGGAGCATGAGGGCGAGCGGGGTGTCGCCTTGTGTGGCGAGGAGTTGGCCCAGGTCGGCCAGGAGTTCGATCGCGTCGAGCACCGCGGCGACGGCGCGGTCTGCGTGCTCGGGGCGGATGAAGTGCTCGGGCGGGATCCACAGGTCGCCGCCGCTGAGCGCGATGCCGCTGCGGCGGAGCAACGCGGCCAGGTCGCGACGGCCGGTGCGTGAGAGTTCGCGGGCGCGAAGGCCGGCCGCGGCGGCGTTGAGTTGCACCGCCGAGATTCGCCATCGTCGTGCGAGATCGAGTTGCGCGCGGAAGAGGGGCTCGCCCAGCATGGGCGTGCCAGCGGCGTCGGCCAGATCGAGGCCCGCGAGCGCGAGGCTCAGCGGGGTGGTGGTCAGGAGCGAGGCGGACATGTCGGGAGTTTATCGCGTTGGATGGGGCAACAAAGAGGCCGAGCGCCGTGTGTGGCGCTCGGCCTTGGAGGATGATCGGCGGTTGGTCCGGCCCGGGGTGTGTGGAGGCCGCGGGCCGGCGGGGGTGGGGTCAATCGAACAGTGCGCTGGTGGCGGGGAGGTCCGCCGAGCGGAGGGTCAGGGTGGTGTCGATGCGCATGTTGGACTGGGTGCGGTGGCGTTCGGTGAAGAAGAGCTTGAGTTCATATTCCTGGTTGTCGTTGAGCCAGGTCAGGCGATCGAGGTCGATGGTCTGGCTGATAGCGCCGTGGACGCCGCCCAGGTCGATGACGAGCCTTCCGTCGACGTAGACGAATACGTCGTCGTCGCCGGTGAAGGTGAAGACCTGACCGGAGTTGCGTTTGTAGGTGAACTTGGTGGCCAGTTCGTAGGTGAAGTGGTAGTTGGTGTTGGCGACGCCGCTGCCGCCGGAGTTGCCGAAGAGTTGGCCGTTGACGGGGAAGAAGCCGGAGCGGGAGCGGTAGAGCGAGTCGGACTTGTCGTCGAAGGAGTAAATGTTGGTGCCGGCCTGGCGGCGGAGTGTGATGGGGACGGTGGTGGAGACGTTGACACCCGGCACGTCGCGGTACCACTGGGCGAAGGACTGCTCGGAGACGACGGCGCCGCCGAGCTGGGTTTCGAGGGTGCCGCGGGTATCGCCCTGCCGGGAGGCGATGTAGGACTTGGTGACCGGCATGATGTTTCGTCGGCTGGCGTCCTGTGCCTGAGCGGTGACCTTGTAGCCGGTGGTGGCGAGCGTGGGCTTGCCGTCGGCATCGAGGTTGTCGGAGGCCAGGCCGGCGTAGTGGCCGAAGCCGCGAGCGGGGGCGCGTTCGAAGTCGGGGTGGCCGCCGGTGACGGAGCGCTCGCGGAAGTCGCGTGCGATGCCGTTCAGGACGAGGGTTTCGGGGAGGGAGGCGTTGGCGTCGGTGGAGGTCTGGGTGTTCGCCGTGGCGGGCGCGGGGCCGACTGACGAGGCAACGCCGGCGAAGGCCACCAGGGCCAGCGCAGCGGAGCCGCGGGCGAGCCAGGGGCGGAAGCGGTGGTTCGTGCGGGCGTTCATGGCAACTCCTGAGCCGATGCGGCTCGCCTGTGCGACCTGATTCGCTCATCCGCACGCTGCGGGCGGCGATCGGTATCAACAGGGTGCGATTCGCCCGGGGGCCGCCCAGCAAGCGGGATAATGACCTGGTGAAGATGGTCCGTCTGTATGGGCGCGGGGCCCGTGGCGTGGCTGAAACGGGGCATCGCGATGGGGTGCGGATCGGTGTGGTCCTTTCGTGGGAGTTGGGGGGTGGGTATTTGTGTCGATCGTCGGGCCTGCGGGCCGATCTATCCTGACGTTCGCGGGGAGGAATCCGGCGGGTTGAGCGTGTCGGCATGGATGCCGAGCGGGCCTGTGTGCGGACCTGGAACGCGGAACGATCGGCCACGGGTGCCTGGAGCGGAAGATGGATCGCTTTGATGTTCGGGGTGGAAACCGGCTGTCCGGGCGTTTGACGATCAAGGGCTCCAAGAACGCGGCGCTGCCGCTGATGTGCGCGGCCCTGCTGACCGACGAGACGTTTGTTCTGCGCGACATTCCCGAACTGGCGGACATCGCCAACATGCAGCGGCTGCTGCCGGAACTGGGCGTGGAGGTTGTGCACGAGCGAGCGAGCGATCCGGAGGCGCCCGGGGGTGTTCTGCGGATGAAGGTCAACGACCTGACCGCGTCTCACGCGCGGTACGACGTGGTGCGCACGATGCGTGCGAGCATCAGCGTGCTCGGGCCGCTGCTGGCGCGCCGCGCGTACGCCCGCGTGTCGCTGCCCGGCGGGTGCGCCATCGGCGAGCGGCCGGTGGACATCCATCTTCGCGGCCTTGCGGCGCTGGGGGCGGATATCTCGCTCGATGGTGGCGACATCATCGCGCGGGTGCCCAGGGCGCCGGGAGGCAAGCCCGGGCGGCTGGTCGGGGCGCGCGTGTTCCTTGGCGGGCCGTTCGGCTCGACGGTGCTGGGCACGGCGAACGTCATGAGCGCCGCGACGCTGGCGCGCGGGACGACGATCATCGAGTCCGCCGCGTGCGAGCCGGAGATCGTCGACCTTGCCAACATGCTCAACGCGATGGGCGCGAAGATCAGCGGGCACGGTTCGCCCCGGATCATCATCGAGGGTGTCGAGGCGCTGGGGGCCGTGGATCACCGCGTGATTCCCGACCGCATCGAGGCCGGCACGTTCATGTGTGCCGCGGCGATCACCGGCGGGGACATCACGCTGGACAACTGCCCGGTCGATGCGCTCATGGCGCACATGGACCGATTGCAGCACATGGGCGTGGTGATGCAGTACGAGGCGGGCGCGGACCCGATGCGTGCGACGTGCCGAATCATGTTCGATTCGATCGCCAGGGTGCTCCAGCCGATCGAGGTGACCACGCAGCCGCATCCGGGCTTCCCGACGGACCTGCAGGCACAGTTGATGGCGGTTCTGGCGCTGGCCGACGGCAACAGCGTGGTGACCGAGCGGATCTTCACCGAGCGGTTCCTGCATGTCGCGGAACTCAGCCGAATGGGCGCGAAGTTGTACCGCCAGGGCTCGACGGTCGTGGTCTCGGGCGTTCGGCATCTCGTCGGCGCGCCGGTGATGGCCAGCGACCTGCGGGCCAGCGCGTGCCTGGTGCTCGCGGGCCTGGCGGCCAAGGGCACGACGGTCATCAACCGCGTGTATCACCTCGACCGCGGCTACGAGCGGATGGAAGAGCGTCTGCGGACGCTCGGTGCCGAGATCGACCGGGTCAATGAGCGCGAGAGCGCGACGCTCGCCCCCGGCGTCGCGTGAACCACCGCGAGGGGTTGCGTCCGGACATCGTGACCGAAGCCGACATGAGCAGGGTCGCGTGCGCTGGCCCAATCGGGGCGTGCGATCGCGGAGCGTGATCGGAACGTGTGCGCGTCGGGGTTGGGGGTCTCTCGCGATTTGCGGGCGCTCGCGCGTTCTGAGCGCGGCGTTCGGGGGTGCGTGCTTCAAGTGACGCCGGCGGGTTGCTAGAGTCTGCCCATGCTGCCCGGCACCATGAACATCACGAAATTGCTCGCGGGGATGAAGAAACTCGGCGCGTCGGACCTTCACATCAAGGTGGGCTACCCGCCGACGTTCCGCGTCAACGGCGTGCTCCGGCCTGTGCAGAGCGACGCGATGAGCGCCGACGAAACCGAGCACTTTCTCGACGGGATCGTGCCCGAGAAGATCAAGGGCAGGTTTGAGGCGACGGGCGATCTGGACTTCGCGGCGTTTGTCGAGGGCGACCGATTCCGCGTGAACATGTTCCGTGCCGGGGGCGGCGTGAACGCGGCGATCCGGCGCGTCAAGGCGGAGATCCCGACCTTCGAGAGCCTGGGGCTGCCGAAGGTCTATCAGGACCTCGCCGAGACGACCAACGAGGGGTTGGTGCTGGTGGTGGGCGTGACGGGCTCCGGCAAGAGCACGACGCTGGCGGCGATGCTCGAGCACATCAACGCGACGCGTGCCGAGCACATCATCACGGTGGAGGACCCGGTCGAGTACCGATTCGTGGCGCAGAAGTCGATCGTCAGCCAGCGCGAGATCGGGATCGACGTGACGGATTACAAGGCGGCGCTGCGGTATGTGGTGCGGCAGGATCCAGATGTTGTGTTCATCGGCGAGTTGCGAGATCACGACACGGTGCTGGCGGCGATCCAGGCGGCCGAGACGGGGCACCTGGTCTTCGGCTCGATGCACACGGCCGATACTTCGCAGAGTTTCTCGCGCATCCTCGAGTTCTTCCCGACCAGCGAGCACACGTTCCTGCGATCGGCGCTGGCCAGTTCGCTGCGGGCCATCTGCGCACAAAGGCTGCTGCCGGGCGTGGGCGAGATGAACGAGGGCAAGGGCGGCATGGTGCCCGCGACGGAGGTGCTGCTGAACTCGCCGATCGTCCAGCAGAAGATCCGCCAGGGCGAGGACGGCGACTTTCCCGCGATCATCAACGCGTCGCGATCCGAGGGCATGCGCTCGTTCACGTACTCGCTGAGCGAGTTGGTCAAGCAGGACCGCGTGTCGCTGCGCGTGGCCATGGAGTACGCTCCGAACCGCGAAGCGCTCGATGCGATGATCAAGGGTGTCGAGGTCCGCGCGCAGACGCTGGTGGGCAAGATCCGCGGGTAAGGCCCGTGCTGAGTGGTGAGCGATGAGAGCTGAGTGAAGAGCCCTCCGCGCAAGCGGAGGAAGGCGTGACGGCGAGGACGTGAAGAGTTGGTGTTGGAGCGGCGGCTCGGGTGATCCGGACGGTGGGGATCTCTAGACTCCGAACGGCGGCGGAGAGAGCGAGGAGATCGCTCATGGTGCGTACGCGTGCTGGTGTGGTGGGTGCCGTTGCCTGTCTGTGTGCGTTGGCCGCAGTGGTGGCCGGGTTGATGGGTGTTGAGAGCTCGGCGGTTGCCCAATCGCCCGGGCCGTTGCCCGCGTTGTCGCCGGCGGCCGTGGCCAGCGGGACGAGGCTGACGACCGTTCACGGAATCGAGTTCTCGATCATCGGCAGCCCGGGCAATCCGGAGGCACCGCCGGAGTTTCAGTCGCGGTTCACGCCTACGCCGAGGCTGGGGAGCGTGAGCACCGAGTATGGGCTGGCGCGGGCGGAGCTGACCAATACGCAGTACCTGGAGTTTGTGCGTGCGTATGCGCCGCACTTTGACGTGTTCGACAGCGTGGAGTTTTTGGGTCTGGGCATTCGGTCCAACGGCGACCCGCGAAGCCCGAACAGCTACTTGATCCGGCCCGGGCGTGAGAACGCCGCGGCGGAGATGGGATGGCGGTTCGCGGCCCGCTACTGCAACTGGCTGCACAATGACAAGCGGGGTACGTCGGATTCGTTCCTGACCGGCGCGTACGACGCGACGACGTTCACGCCCGATCCGCCCGCCGGCACGCCGAACGATGTGACGCAGCGGCTGCCGGGCGCGAAGTTCTTCATCCCGACGCAGGCCGAATGGACGAAGGGGATGTACTTTGATCCCAATCGCTTCGGGCCGGGGCAGCCGGGATACTGGGCCAACCCGATCACGAGCGATGCGTACGTGATCCCCGGGCTGCCGGAGAACGGTGGGCAGAGCAACGTGGGAATCAATAACGGAGTGTTGCCGTTTCCGATTCTTCAGTACCCGACGGTCATGAGCCCGTGGGGACTGTTTGACGGGTCGGGGGGTGAGGAGGAGTGGCTGGAGAACTCGCTGCCGTTCGGTGAGCGGCTCTTCCGCAGCACAAGCCAGTTCGGCGGTTCGTTCTTCGACGACCATATTCGAGTGAGTCGAACGGACGCTACGGATCTTCGCATCACGATCGGACTTCGAGTTGGCGTGGCAATACCGACACCGCCGCTTGCTCTGCTTGGAGTCGGACTGCTCGTCGTTGGTCTGAGGAGAGCTCGATGACGAAGATGTTCTCGCGTGGTCGCCGCTCGCGAGCGGTGTCGCCGCGTTGGCGGGACAACCATCCGGGCCTTCGGCGAGTACGCAGCAGGTCTGGCGTCGAGCGGCGGTTGTGCGATTCCCGCCTCAGCGGGCCAGGCGCGGCGTGCTGGCGAAGTTCTGTTCCATGAACCGCGCGACGTAGTCCACGATGCTCAGCGCCTCGGGAATGTCGGGGTTGCTGGTCGCGCCCATGGGCTCGAAGCGCATGCCCTCGAAGCGCTTGCACGCGTCCTCGACGCTCAGGCCGTGCTGGAGCGCCAGCGAGAACGCCCGGCAGAAGGCCTGGCACATGCCGCTGAGCGTGGAGCCCTCTTTGGAGATCTTCAGGAAGATCTCGCCCGGGCGGCCGTTGGAGTGCATGCCGATGGTGAGGTAGCCCTCAAAGCCATCGATGGTGAACTTGTGCGTGAGGCTCGAACGGGTTGGCGGCAGGGACTGGCGAGCGATCATGCAGCGTCCTTCGGAGGGTGATTGGTCGGCGTGGCCGACGGGGGGATGAAGAGGGCCGATGGTGAGCAGGAACAGAAAGTTCGGGATTGTTCGGTGTGTGGACGGGTTTGCTGGGCCGGGAACAGGGGGCGAGCGACCCTGAATGTTTGAGAAGATCGGCCCGGCGCGGCCCGGGCCTGCAGTTTGCGTGCGTGAACCCCGATGTCAGCCGTTATGATGGTGGTCGGCCGACTGGTGTCGGTTTCGGGACGCACATGAACACGATCGGGCAGCATCGAGATACAGCGGCCTTCCGACGCATGGTCGGCGGGGTGTCGCTGCTGGTGCTGGTTGCGCTGGTGCTCTCGAGCACGAGCGAATCCGGGTTGGTGCTCAATGGCCGGGGCGGGCGGGGGATGGATCGGACTGCCATCGCGGCAGAGATGATGTCCTCGGCGGCGTCTGTTCGGCGTGTCGGGCGGGAGGACGACGGCCGTGCGGGCGGTGAGCGTGAAGGCGAGGACCACCTCCCCGCAGGCGTGCCGACGTGGCGGTGGGGGACGGTCGCCATCGACGCGGACGTGTCGCTGTCGGCGGGAGCCTGGGCGGGGCATGAGCCGATGGGGTCGGCGGGTGGTGCGGGGCGTGTGCGGGTGGCGCTGATGAACCTGCCGCCGCCGACGGGCGTGCGCGGGGTGTGAGGGGCAAAGTCGGCCGGGACGCGAGAGCGTGACCCGGCCCCGGAGCGCGGCGTGCGAGCGTCGCCCAACCGGCCGAGCGCCGAGCGTTCGGCCCACCATCGCGGCAGAGTGAATCACAACAGGCAGATGCCCGGCTGAGCGCACAGCGCTCGGCGGACGTGTCGGCGTCGCGCGGGAGCGAAACTCCCGGCGGTCGATCGGCACGCGGGCGGCAAGCAGCGACAAGTGTCGCAAAGGTACAGGACCAATGGCCAAGCAGGAAATCCCGGTTGTCGGACCGATTCTGAACTTCTTTCTGGGCAGCCGGAACGAGCGGTTCGTCAAGAAGTACACGGCGCGTGTGAACGCGATCAACGCCCTGGAGAGCAAGTTCCGGGAGATGACCGATGCGCAGCTGCGGGCGAAGGTGGAGGAGTTCCGCACGCGGGTGGATCGCGGCGAGAAGCCGGTGGACCTGATGATCGAGGCCTTCGCGGCGGCGCGCGAGGCGATGGACCGGTCGGTGGGTCTGCGGAACATCTTCAACCCGCTGCACGCGGCGAAGTTCAACCCCGAGGCGCTGCCCGCGCCGGCACGGCAGATGTACGACGCGGTCATGGCGGAGATGGTGACCAGGCAGCCCGCGCCGCCCACGGGCGAGTTCCTGGGCTGCTCGGAGCCTGTCGGCCCGTACCTGCAGGTGGACGTTCCGCCAGCGTTGTACGAGGCGGTTCGGGAGGTGTATCCGGAGAGCCGTCCGCCGTTCCGCGCCCGGCCGTTTGATGTGCAGTTGATCGGCGCGATGGTGCTGAGCGAGGGTCGGATCAGCGAGATGAAGACGGGCGAGGGCAAGACGATCGTCGGCCCGCTGGCGACGTACTTGGCGTGCATCGAGCGGCTGAAGGTGCACGTGGTGACGGTCAACGACTACCTCGTGCAGCGCGACCGCGACTGGACGTTCCCGTTCTTCCACGCGCTGGGCCTGACGGTCGGCGCGATCCACCCGCAGCACATGCAGGGCGAGGACATCAAGCGCCGGATGTACCAGTGCGACGTGGTGTACGGCACCACGGCGGAGTTCGGCTTCGACTATCTCCGCGACAACATGAAGCGGTCGGTGGAGCAGCAGGTCCAGCGGCGGCGCGAGTTCGCGGTGGTCGACGAGGTGGACTCGATCCTGATCGACGAGGCGCGGACGCCGCTGATCATCTCGGGCCCGGCGCACGAGGGCGTGCCGAGGTATGCGGAGGCGGACCGGCTGGCCCGGCACCTGGTGGAGAAGAACCGCCCGTGGCAGGAGGCCAGCGACAAGGCCGACGAGTGCGAGCGGCGGATCAAGGGCCTGGAGGGCGATGTGCGCAACGCGCGCGACCGCGCGAAAGTTCCGGCGATGCAGAAGGAGATCGCGGCGCTGAGCGCCGAACTGCCCAAGCTTCAGGCGGCCAAGAGCCGGCATGTGCAGTACTACGAGACGCAGATGGAGCGGAAGCAGTGCCACCTGACGCACGCCGGGATCGACGAGGCGCAGCGGGTTGCGAAGGTCGGCTCGTTCTATGTGGGCGAGAACATGGACATCCCGCACCTGCTGGAGCAGGCGCTGCGTGCGCACGTGGTGTACGAACTGGACAAGGACTATGTGGTCATGCCGGCGGAGAACCCGCAGACCGGGCGCGTCGAGCCCAGCGTGGTGATCGTGGACGTGAACACCGGCCGACCGATGGTCGGGCGTCAGTGGTCCGACGGTCTGCACCAGGCCTGCGAGTGCAAGGAGGGCGTGACGATCAAGCAGGAGACGCAGACCGTCGCGACGATCACGATCCAGAACTTCTTCAAGATGTACAAGCGGCTCAGCGGCATGACGGGCACGGCGGACACCGAGGCGCAGGAGTTCTACGACATCTACAAGCTCGACGTGGTGAGCATCCCGACGAACAAGACCGTCCGCCGCCGCGACTACGACGACCTGGTGTTCCTGAGCATGAAGGACAAGTGGTCGTTCATCGTCGATGAGATCAAGAACTTCTCCGATGTGGGCCGGCCCGTGCTGGTGGGCACGACGAGCGTCGGCAAGAGCGAGGAACTGAGCAAACTGCTCGCGGCGAGGCACGGAATCAAGCACGAGGTGCTCAACGCCAAGCAGCACGAGCGCGAGGCGCTGATCGTCGAGAGCGCGGGCCAGCTCGGCGCGGTGATGATCGCGACGAACATGGCCGGGCGCGGCACGGACATCAAACTGGGCCAGATCAGCCGTCAGACGCTGCTGGACCACTGGCTGCGCCGGAACATCGCCCCGCGCGAGGTGACGGTGGACTTCAGCGACGAGCAGCTGCGCGAGGCGTGCTACCGCAAGATCGCGCCGACGCTGCGCGAACTGAGCGTGTCGCGAGCCGACGCGGAGAAGATGCCCTTCGCTGAACTGGAGCTGATGCTGCTGCGGTACTGGGTGATTACGCACACGACCACGCCGCCGACGGACAAGGAAGCGGCGCGGATGGACGCCGAGGCGCTGCGGAAGGAACTGGACCGTCACGGCAGGTTCCTGCTGCACCGCCTGCGCTGGTTCACCGACATCGAGGACCTTGGCGGGCTGCACGTCATCGGAACCGAGCGTCACGAGAGCCGTCGCATCGACAACCAGCTGCGCGGGCGTTCGGGGCGTCAGGGCGACAAGGGCTCGTCGCGGTTCTTCATCAGCCTCGAGGATGATCTGATGAAGATGTTCGCCGGCGACAAGGTCAACTGGCTGCTGGGCAAGCTGGGCATGAAGGAGGGCGACGCGATCGAGCACCCGATCCTGAGCAAGAGCGTCGAGAACGCCCAGCGCAAGGTCGAGGAGATCAACTTCCAGCGCCGCAAGTACATCCTCGAGTACGACGAGGTGATGGAGCATCAGCGTCAGCGGTTCTACGGCCTGCGCCAGCGTGCGCTGGATGGCCGCGACCTCAAGGGCCTGATTTTCGACTACATCCGCGAGGCGACGAAGGACGCCGTGGCGGAACTGCTCAACGAGAGTTACAGCGCCCGCTGCCTGAGCGACTACGCCAAGCGCGTCGCCGACTGCGTGATCCCGCCCGCGCGGTTCAAGGGTCTGGAGGTCAACGAGGCGGAGGAGAAGATCCGCATCTCGATGAAGGAGGACGCGCGGAATCTGGTGAACATGACTCTGGGCGAGTACCTGCCGGACGAACTCACGCCCGAGACCGCGGGCGATGTGGACTCGGAGGGGCTGATGAAGTGGGCCCGCGAGCGCTTCGGGATCGAACTCGCTCCGAGCGATCTGGAGAGCTTCGACGAGTCGCGCCGTCGAGTACTGGTCGAGCGTCTGCTGGACGCGGCGGAGGCACGGGCCGAGGCGATCGAACTGCCCGATATCGGCAAGTACATGGACGCCGCGTACGGCGCGGAGGAGCTCTCGCGCTGGGCCAACACCAAGTTCGAGATCAAGATCAGCGTCGAGCAGATCCGCAAGGCCAGGACCGAGTCGCCCGAGGCGGTCGAGAACCTGATCATCGAGGAGGCCCGCAAACTCTACAAGGTTCGCGAGATCGAGCACCCGGTGGACTTCATGCTGGAGATGACCAGCAGCCGGGTGCGGATGAACCCGCAGCAGGCGCTGGGCGAGTTCACGGACTGGGCCAACACGCGCTTCGGGCTGTCGTGGACGGTCGACGATGTGATCTCCCGGCCGCCCGCGCAGGTGCGGGAGGAACTGATCAAGGCCAGCAGAGAGTTCGTCGAGAGCGGCCGGCTGGAGAAGGCGGTCGACGAGGCCATGGCGTGCGCCGACGACGAGGCGCGCGACAAGCACTTCCGTGACAAGTTGCGCAGCAGTTGGCCCGAGCACCTGCGCCGGCTGCAGGGCCAGGAACTGGCCGACGCGGTGCGGGCGCGGGTCGAGAGCGTGCTCCGGCAGGAACTGGTGTTCTTCGAGCGGACGATGCTGCTGGAGATCCTCGACGGAATCTGGCGCGAGCACCTGTACTCGATGGATCAGCTCAAGGACGGGATCTCGCTGCGTGCGTACAGCCAGCAGGATCCGCGGATCGAGTTCAAGCGCGAGGGCTCGCGCATGTTCAACGACATGATGCAGACGGTCCGCGAGCGCATCACGGACTTTGTGTTCAAGTACCGCGTCCCGCCGCAGATGCTCGTCAGCCAAGCCCCCGCCCCGCAGGCGCCCAGGCCGATGGGCATGGGGCCGGGCATCAGCATGATGACCGGCGGAAGCTCGTCGCAACTCATGCCCGCCCCGGCACCCGCGGCGCCCCGCCCGGTCGCG
>VYLX01000136.1_pt1 | contig 15126 bp, 11 predicted proteins | sample 5114181 | NCBI WGS metagenome assembly VYLX01 (sample SAMN12291812, study PRJNA351875) | freshwater metagenome | isolation source: freshwater lake | place: USA: Michigan, Sherman Lake | collected 2011-08-08
GGGGGGGGGGGGGGGGGGGGGGGGCGGGGGGCGTTGGGTGGCGGGGAGGTTGGATCGCTGTTGCGGGGCTGTGATGAGCGCGTGCGGGGCTGCGGGATGTTTGGATGATTGTTGGGTGTTGGGAAGTGTGGCACGGATTTTTGGGATGTCCCACCGCGGATGTGAATCCGGGTGGTCCGGGCGGGCGAAGCCGAGGGTCCCGGCCATGGGTGTGTTGCTCTGGGCCGGGATTGCTCACCTCGAACAGAACATGGAGTTGGATATGAAGAAGACGATTGCACTGACGGTTGCGGGCGTTGTGGCGCTGGCTGGTCTGGCGTTCGCCGCCCCTGAGGTCAAGAAGGACACCAAGCCCTCGATGCCGGCCGCGGCTGCTCCCCAGACGGTGGTCGACATCGCCCTGAGCAACCCGGACTTCTCGACCCTCGTCACGGCCCTCAAGGCCGCGGACCTGGTCGATGCGCTCAAGGGCAAGGGCCCGTTCACGGTCTTCGCGCCGACGAACGCGGCGTTCGCCAAGCTGCCCGCGGGCACGGTCGAGTCGCTCCTCAAGCCCGAGAACAAGGCCCAGCTGCAGGAAATCCTGAAGTTCCACGTCATCGGCGCTGAAGTCATGGCCGGCGACGTGGTCAAGCTGGACGGCAAGGACTCGCCCAAGACCCTCCAGGGCCAGGCCTTCAAGATCACCGTCAAGGACGGCAAGGTCTCCATCGGCAACGACAAGGCCACGGCCAACGTCGTCAAGACGGACATCAAGGCGTCCAACGGCGTGATCCACGTCCTGGACACCGTGATCCTCCCCGCCGACGCGAAGAAGTAAACCGAGCACGGCAAGGAAATCCGGCCGGGGAGACCCGGTCGCTCTTGCCCATTCCCGACTGCCGACGGAAGTTGAAGCCAAGGGGCGATTGGGCACTACAATCAGCACGACCCGCGCCGGGCGCGAGGAGAATCCGTGTCTGATTGTTTGCTCCATCGCATCGCGGCCGGAGACGAGTCGGCCGTCGCGGAACTGATGAAACGCTACGGCGGGCTGGTGTACGCACTGGCCCGCCGATTCTCTTCCGAGAGGGCCGACCTCGAAGACGCCGTTCAGGAAGTATTCGCGGCGATCTGGAAGGCGGCCAACAAGTACGACCCGGCATTGGGCACCGAAGACACCTTTGTGTCCATGGTCACCCGTCGCCGTCTGATCGACCGTCGGCGTCGGGCCGTGCGCAGAGCGCTGCCCACCCTGGATGTCGACTTCGGTGCGGTCGTGGCCGACCGCGGTGCCGGCGGGCTCTCAGGGGGTTCCGGCACATCGATGGAGCCGTCGGCCGGGAACGGCGGCATCGGTGGCGGCGGGGCCGAGCAGGTCGCCGAGGGCAACGAGCTGGCGATGCGCGCGATGGAGCTCCTGGGCACGCTGCGGAAAGAACAGCGCGAAATGATCGAGTTATCGGTGAGGGGATTCTCCCATGAGCAGATCGCCGAGCAGACGGGCATGCCCCTGGGCACAGTGAAAACCCACGTTCGACGCGGATTGATTGCCCTTCGTGAAGCGATGTCAGAGAATCTGGCGAATAGAGCGCAGGACCAGACGTGAAGCACTTCAACCACCATCTCGACCCCGGACCAGCCGACCCGGCCAATGGTTCGGGCGGCATCCCGCCGCGTGAGCGGTTCGAGGAGTTGCTGCTCGACCGCGCCGTCGAGGGGCTGAGCCCGGAGCACGAGCGCGAGTTGCTGGCGCTCTCCCGATCTCTCGGTCTCGAGATTCACGAAGGCTACGACCAGGCCGCGGCGGCATTGGACCTGGCCCTGACGGTCCCGAAAGGCTTCGCCTCCCTGCCCGAGATGCCGGCGGACTTGACGCAGCGCGTGCTGGAGCAGGGCCTCGCGTTCGTGCGGAGCCAGGCCGGCGCCGATCGTGCGGAGCCCAAGGTTCTTCCGACACTGCGAATCACACAGACACTGACCGAGAGCGACCGGCAGCGCCAGTCCGGCCGCGCGGACCTGCCGCGGGGCAGCGCATGGTCCCTTGTGCGCGGGTATGGCGGCTGGGTTGCGGCGGCGGCGTGTCTGGCGCTGCTGGTCACGCAGCGCCAGGGCGTCGGTCCGGGGCGGATCTCGCCCGTCGGCAGCGATGTCATCCGCACCGGCTCGACCAACAACGCGCAGTTGCCGCTGGAGGGCATCGGCAAGGCCGTCATCGGCCAGGTCAACGAACTGGTCAGCACGCTCTTCGAGCAACGCCCCGAGGACATGCCCGTCATAACCCTGTACTCGCCCGAGGATGATCTCCAGAGCAAGGCCGTCGGCTCGGTGATCTGGTCGCCCCAGCGTCAGATGGGCGTGCTGCTCGCGCACGGCATCGCGCCGATCGACAAGCCGGGCGACACGTATCAACTCTGGATCGTCGACACGCTCCGCGATCAGCGATTCCCCGTTGACGGCGGCGTGTTCTCGATCGACGCGCCCACCGGCAGCGACGCCCCGGCCGCGATCACCTTCCGGCCCGCACAGCCCATCGGCCACGCCGCGGCCTTTGCCGTCACCATCGAACGCACCGGCGGTGTGGTCGTATCATCCGCACGTCCCATCGCCGCGGGATCGGCCAAACGCGCCACGCCCTCCGACGGCGAGTAATCCCGCCGTCCCGGCGAGGCCAGAGTGACCAGAGTAGAGTGACCAGAGTAGAGTGACCAGAACTTCGGCGCAAACTTCGCGGCTTGAGTGTTCCGTGTGTTTCCTTTCGTCGGCGAGCGTCATCAGAGTTCTGTGGTCAGTGTCGATGGATTTGCAGATGCGGAGCGGGACGCCGGTGTCCCGGGGCGGTCATGGGTGAAGCGCACGCCCGCCGGGCGTTTTCGGCGGGATTGACGAGGAAAGCATGAAAGCCATCACGATTTGTCTCCTTGCGGCGGCGGTGCTGTTCGTCGGCGCGACCGTTGCGCACGCGGTGATTTTCGGGCCGGGCGGTGGCGGTAGCGGCGGTTCGGGAACTTCAACGAGCATGAGGGATTTGTACATGAAGACCCAGAGTGACGCGACGAAGGTCAAGGGCGAGAACGACACAGCACCGGCAGGACCGGTCTACTCCAAAACCGCCCACGACATCACGCCCCTGAGCAAAGAACGCATCGAGGAACTGGCCAAGAAGCTCACGCCCGAAGAGCGGCGCGTCATCCTCGCCAGCGGCACCGAGCCCGCCTTCTGCGGCAACCTGGTCGACAACAAGAAGCAGGGCACGTATATCTGCCGGCTGTGCAGCCTCCCGCTTTTCGAGAGCAAAGGCAAGTTCGACTCGGGCACCGGCTGGCCCAGTTTCTTCGCCCCCGTGGACCAGGCTCACGTCGTGGGTCTTCGCGATGCGTCGCACGGCATGGTGCGCGTCGAGATCCTCTGCGCCCGCTGCAAGGGGCACCTGGGCCACGTCTTCGACGATGCGCCCAAAACGCCCACCGGCCTGCGCTTCTGCGTGAACTCCGCGAGCCTGGAGTTCGTCGAGGACGGCCAGAAAATGCCCGAGGCCGCCATGCCCGTCGCGACAGAAACGGCGTACTTCGCCGCCGGGTGCTTCTGGGGCGTTGAAGATCGCCTCCAGCGGTTCCCCGGCGTGATCGACGCCGTGAGCGGGTACATGGGCGGCAAGACCAAGGAGCCGACGTACGAGCAGATCTGCCGGGGCGACACCGACCACGCCGAGACGGTCAAGGTGGTCTTCGATCCCAAGCGGACCAATTACGACCAGTTGCTCGGGTTCTTCTTCCGCCTCCACGACCCGACACAGCTCAACCGTCAGGGCCCGGACGTCGGGACGCAGTACCGCTCGCACATCTTCACCGTCGGCGAGGCTCAGAAGGCCGCGGCGGAGAAGTTCATCAGCGAGCAGCAGAGCAACCCGCGCTTCAAGGGCAAGAAGGTCGCGACGCGCGTGTCACCCGCCGGCGGCGATGTGAAGTTCTACGCCGCGGAGGAGTACCACCAGGACTACCACGTCAAGAACGGCGGCCACTGCGCGATGCCGGAGCCGTGACGAGCAAGCGACATGCTCCAACACGGAGTCGCGCCGACGCGGAGGCGAGACGCAGCAAGCCGGAGAAGTGCACAAGCCCCCGAGGATTGGACCCTCGGGGGCTTGCTTGCGACATGAACGAGTAGAGCTCTAATCCGTTCGTCATCAACGATAGCGACCTAATGTGTGGTCAAGATCGCCGCGCATTCTCCATCACTCACAGGCAGCGTCAAAGAATGCAGCAAAGAAAGCGGTGAAGTCGGCATTGTCGACAGCGAAATCGGACACGAGATTGCCGTCGGTATCCGCTATGTCGGCGATGGACTGAACGCCCGGATCGGTTGCAAAGAACGCAACGAAGAACAACTGAAAGTCGCCGCTATCCACAACGCCGTCGGGCCCGAAGTCGCCATCTGTATTCGCGACATCTGCCGGATTACACGGGCGAACAAAGTCAACAACGATCAGGGCGGACTCCGATTCGCTGAGTGTCTCGTAGCTGAAGCCCGAGGGCTTCGTTGGATCGGAGACTCGCAGTTCGCGTACGCCGGTAACGATCATCGTGGCCCGCGCTGTGTTCGCCAAGGGAGTTGGTCTGCCGTCAGAGAGCGAGTTGCCGCCCGTTCGCTCCACACCGCCGTCTAGAACGGATGGAGTTACGACCCTCAAGAACTCATCACCAGCGAGAGCGATGCGGTCCCCTGCTCCAACGAGCCGAATCCGATAGCTGTCGCCGAGCACGTACATGCTTGATCCAACGGAAACGAGAGTCTCGCCCTCGCTATTGGCGGCGATGAGCTTCCATGCATCGACTTCTACGAAGCCATCCACCCCCGCCGCGGAGGGACCGGGTAGCCATGCTCCGCGTCGCAATCGCGGAACCCGAGACTGATCGACGACGTCGACACCCAGCAGAACTGGATCAGCATTGATGTCGAGTTGCGCACTATTGAGAAAGATGCGCGTCCGATCAGTTGAAGAGGAGAGCCGAACGTTCTCGTAGCCAAAGAGAAACCCGGGAATGAACGTTGCTGCAGGTAACTGTGACGAGTCATGAAGAACCACGGTGAGGCCAGTCGCGGGATCGAATACACAAATCGATTTTGCCGTGGGATCTTGCGCGGTAACGGCCTCAAGGAGCGGCAAGGAGAACAGATACCTTCCGCCAGCATCTACTGAATCCCACTGTTCACTGAAGGAGTACGGGAAGGGTCCCGAAGGCTGATTCGGAAGCAAAGGCGTTCCTGCCAGGGCGACGACCGTGTTTGTACGCAAAGCACTCGGCGCACCTCCGAGCCAAGAGAAGGCCCTGAAGGAGAAAGGTGTCAGCGGATCCGTTGAGTTACCCAAGAAGCCAACACTGCCGTCGTCGTTGGTCGCAAGCGGACCTTCATAGGCGATCTTCCAGGGCGGCGGCATCAGCGTGGCACCGGAGAGACTCTTCAACAGATCGCCGTCGGAAAGAACGACGCTTGTCGAGTCTCCGGTGAACTTCGGGCGTGCCTCGATTGCGCCGCTTGTTCCTGGCAGTCCCCGTTGAAAGGCAACCATTCTGCCTGCTGTTGTGGTAGAGAATCCGTTGAATCCGAAGTATGAAGCGGTGGGAAGCGGGTCTCCGATGCAGTTTGCCGCGATAACTGAGAACTGGCCGTTGATGTACTCGATGACGCCAACACCGCCAGCGGTGCCGTTCTCATCTGCAAAAGTTGAGCGCGCTCCGGCCAGGAGCCGGCCGTTGTCCGCGATCCCCATCGCCAGATCCTGTGTGTAGCTGAACACCTCGCGGATCGGGAAGGCGCACATCTGGCGGAAAAAGCACGCCGACGCTGTTCCGGTCTCTACAGCTGGCTCTGCCAACCAAGTACCCGAAACGTCTCGCGCAAATCGAGTCAATGTGCCATACTTGGTCAGCAAGGGAAGGGCTGAATCTGTCCGGGGATTTGTGAGAATGTTGCAGGCAACAAAGTTCCCATTGGCTCCGATCATCGGCAGGGCGAACGGCTGTGTCGCTGCGGCGGGAACAGACAGCGGTGATCCTGACGAAGGACAGTTCGCCAGCGTCTGCCCCTGATACGCGAGAACGCGCGGGGTGACACCGGCCCCGGCCTGCTGGCAAAGCAGAACCGTTGCGGGCAAAGCAGCAAACAGATGACAGCGCTTCATGGAACCTCCAGTGCGGGTCACAATGCCCGCTTGAGAATCCCCACGTCTCCTGAGGCTAATGGAAGTCCAGTCCTTTTGTCAAGAACAAAAAATCGAAATTCTCACATGAGCCAGACTGAGAGTACTTCAGATACGCATCACTTCGGACTGCTCGGCCCGTCCGGAATCTCAACAAAGTTAGTGCCAACAGCAAACGACACACGGACTGGCGGTTTCTGTGCGTCGGCGAGTTGCTGGACTCTTGTCCGGAGTTCGGCGAGATCTTGCTGCAACCTGACATCACCGCGGACGCTGACCGCAGTCATGCGGTCGGTCTCGCTGCCGGTTGAACTGCCCTTCTCGTGAGTGAACGTGAAGAACACTTGGCTGAATCTGTCTCCGCTACCGTGCTTGATCTTGCTGAGTTCCGCGGCGAAAGTGATCGCGGGCGTGGAGACTTCCGGCGGCGGTGGGTCGCTTCGAAATGACCAAAGAATGGACCCAACGGACCCGCCGATGACCGCTACTGCAGCGAGGATCAGAAGGGGCGTCTTGAGATCAATGTGCTTCGAGGACTTGGCGGGCGACTTCGATGCCATCGCCTTGGTGATGTCATCGGTCAGGAGGCTTGGCGAAGGCTTTTGGCTGGGATTCGGCATCGGCATACTCCGTCAAACAATCCTAGTGTAGCGAAATGAAAACCGGCCCGCATGAGAGCGGGCCGGACGTTGGAGCAACCGGACGACTTAAGGGGTCGACGGCGGGATCCAGAACTCTGAAGTGGCCGCAACGCTCCAGCGACGCATGTCCCAGAGCTCCGTCACGGATCGCTGATCCACGTGCCCGTCGAAGTAGGCTAAGAGAGGCTTGTTGAAGTGTCGCCCGCTGAGAAAGCCGAAACGGGTGACCTTCGATGCCGCATTGTACTCGAAAAAGGGGCGTGAATCGGTCCACTTGAGCGACGTGTCGGAGTCGAACTTGCCCAGCCATGTTTTTGGCGCAACGAGGGAGCAGAAGCCCTCCACGGTCGGGGTGTCTTCGGGTGGATTCGGGAACCCATTTGACCAAATCTGTGAGAAGCTCGTATCCCAACGCGGACCTCGCGACGTGCCAAACATGATAAGGTCCGAGCCGCCGCGTGCAGAGCCGTTGATCGCCGCGATATTCCAGATCACCTGTCGCGATCGACGGTAAACACCATCATTGTTGGCGGCACCGGGGGTCTCATTCCACCCGCCCCTCTCGGCCGCGTACCACCCCATCTCGCCGCCCGACCATACTCCATTGTAGCCGAATGAGGGATTCCAACTGGTTGCGTACTGATAGCCACCCGTGCCGCTCTGGGACGAGCCCAGTTCCCTGATCTGGTCGTGAACCTTCGAGTCGGTCACGAGAGCATCGATGCGATTGTTCATATACGGGAGCAGTCGCCAAGCCCAACGCTTCCCCGGCCAGCTGGTGAGTTGGCGACCAGCGTCGTCGTACACTCCATAGTTCTGCGTTCCGCCACCAGAACCGATAAAGTTGATGTGAATGTAACTCGGAACCGTCGCGCCCTTCCAGTCGTTCATATAGACCTGATGCGCAAGGCCGGTTTGCTGGAGGCTTGCGGCCTCGCGAACCTGGCGGGCGAGTTTGCGGGCGTTGGCCAGCGCGGGCAGAAGGATCGCCACGAGCAACGCGATGATCGCGATGACCACCAGCAACTCGATGAGCGTAAAGGCGCGGCGGGGTGAACCTGATGATGCCATGGCAATCTCCGGAACTGCCGCACAGAGCACGGCAAGACGCGAAATGCGGCGGAATCCGCCGCGGTGGAGACTCGCATTGCCCACGAGTGATGAGCAGTGGAGCCACGAGCCCCGCCAAAGAACTCGGCGGGGGAAACATGAGGCTACCTCAGGGCAGCCCTGAACGCAAGGGGCATGTCAACAGGGAACCGGAAAAAACCAAAATCAGGGGGATTAAGGGGTACCTCGGGCTTCGGCGAAGTGGCCAGGGGAGATAAAGCAGCGGGAAAGGCACCAGATCCGCGGCGGCAAAGACGGACTGCCGACCAGGATCGAATTAGGCACTTTCCATTGGCCGAGCAAAGCCGCCCCCGGCGGGCGGAACGTAGCGGGCAAAACGGTCCAGAAGAGCGTCGAGGGTTGGCTCGGCCAGGAGCATCGCGCGGAAGCGGGGCTGGATGAAGCCGGCGGCGGTTGTGGCGTCGAGGAAGGCCAGAAGGGCGTCGTAGAAGCCAAGCACGTTGAGGATGCCGACGGGCTTGGTGTGGAAGGCGAGCTGTCCCCACGTGATGATCTCGAAAAGCTCATCGAAGGTGCCGTATCCACCCGGAAGGGCGATGAACGCGTCGGCGATGTCGGCCATCAGGGCCTTGCGTTCGTGCATCGAGTTGACCATGCGGAGGTCGGAGACGCCGGTGTGGGCGCGTTCGGCCTGCACCATGGCGTGCGGGATGACGCCGACGACGCGGCCGCCCGCGCTGAGCACGCCATCGGCGACGGCGCCCATGAGCCCGACGCGTCCGCCGCCGTACACAACCGCGATGTTGCGGCGTGCCAGCGCGTTGCCGACCTGGCGGGCCGCGGCGAGGTACGCCGGATCAGCGCCATCGGAGCTTGCACAGAAGATGGCGATGGACTGCATCGGCACAGGGCGATCCTCAAGGGCCATCGGCACTTGGCCATGGGCCATCGGTAAGAGAAGAGGGGCCATCGGTACGCGGCAACGGGGCTTCTCACTCCCGCGATGCTCCCCGTCCCCGTTCCTCTCCCCCTCTTCCCCTGTCTTCTCTTCTCCGTCCCCCCTCCGTGCCTCCGTGTCTCCGTGGTGAATCCCCTCTTACCGGCTCCACATCGTGTTGCCGAAGGTTGCGGTCGAGCCGAGGGTGTCGGCGATGCGGAGAAGCTGGTTGTACTTGGCGTTGCGGTCGCTTCGTGCGGGCGCGCCGGTCTTGATCTGCCCGCAGTTGGTGGCCACGGCGATGTCGGCGATGGTCGCGTCCTCTGTTTCGCCGCTGCGATGGCTGAGCACCGCCGCATACTTGTTGCGAACGGCCAGATTCACCGCGGCGAAGGTCTCCGTGAGCGTGCCGATCTGGTTCACCTTCACAAGAATCGCGTTCGCGCACGACTCCTTGAGGCCCCGAGCGAGGAACTTGGGGTTCGTCACAAAGAGATCGTCGCCCACAAGCTGCACCTTGCTCCCCAGCTTCGCGGTGATCTTCTGCCAACCCGCCCAGTCGTTCTCCGCCAGGCCATCTTCGATCGAGCGGATCGGATACTTGGCGCACCAACCGGCCCAGAGGTCAATCATTTCATCGCTGGTGGCGATGCGATCCGGGTTGCTCTTGAAGAAACAGTACCCGGTCTTGCCCCGCTCCTTGGCTTCGTTCCACAGTTCACTGGCGGCGGGATCAAGAGCCACGAAGATCTGCTCGCCCCACTTGTACCCGGCCTTCTTGGTCGCCTCTTCCAGCAGCTGCAGCGGCACTTCGGCGTTCTGCACGTTCGGCGCAAAGCCCCCCTCATCGCCGACGGCGGTGCTGAGGTGCTTCTCGTGAAGAACCTTCTTGAGAGCATGGTAAATCTCCACGCCGGCGCGGAGCGCATCGTGGAAGTTCTCGAACCCCCACGGCTGGATCATGTATTCCTGGAAGTCCACATTGCTATCGGCGTGCTTGCCGCCGTTCAAAACATTGAGCATGGGGACCGGGAGCGTCGTGGCGGCGGTTCCACCGAGGTAGCGGAAGAGCGGCAGGCCGCTGGCCTGTGCCGCGGCCTTGGCGACGGCCATGCTGACGCCGAGGATCGCGTTCGCGCCGAGGTTCGCCTTGTTCGGCGAGCCGTCGAGCTCGATCATCGCGTGGTCGATGGCCTCCTGCTCGCGCGCATCGCGACCTTCCAGCAGCGGGGCGATCCTTGTATTGACGTTGGCCACCGCCTTGTTCACGGCCTTGCCGAGGTACCGCGACTTGTCACCGTCCCGCAGCTCGCACGCCTCGTGCTCGCCCGTGCTGGCGCCCGATGGAACCGCAGCGCGGCCGAGCGCACCGCCAACAAGGGTCACATCCACCTCGACGGTGGGGTTCCCGCGCGAGTCGAGAACCTGACGGGCGTGGATGTTCGTGATGCGGTGGGACATGGCGGGGCTCCTGGCTGCGGGCGGACGGTTTCTGGGGGCAACGGTAGCGTGCCTTCGTGCGGCGGCCAAGGCCGCCCGCCAAATGGTCAAATTTTCAAATCGCCAAATGGTCAAAGAAAGGCACGCGAACGGGCGCTGAACGTGCGCGAGGCTCCCGGACGCCGGACCTGAGGAGTCCGCGACGAAGGTCCGGATGTTTCGGGTGGGAACGGGAAACTCCGGGAGGGCTTTGTTGGGGTTTCGAGCGGCGCACGCGGAATGCTGATGCGCGGTGAAAGAGCTTCGCTGGGCGTTGAAAGAGTTTCGATGCCCGTCGAAGGAGTTTCGATGCCCGTTGAGGAGGCTTCGATGCCCATCGAAGGAGCATCAACGACGTTCGAAGGAGCATCAGTGGCGTTCGAAAGAGCACCAATGACGCGCGGCCGATCAACAACGCCGACCTGCATCTGGGACCGCATCGCTCCGGCCTGCCCGCGCCCGCGCGCCATCATCCGCCGCGCACCCGCCACTCGGCGCGGTGGTTCCTACGCTGCGCCATGCTCGTCCTCCGCAACCTCATCGGCCATGATCGCCCATCGCCCGCGAGCACGATCCCCATCATCGACCCTGCGCGCGGCACCATCATCGCGCGCTGCCCCGACTCGTCGGCTCGTGATGTCGATGACGCGGTCTCGGCCGCCGCCGGCGCGTTCGAGGCCTGGGCCAGCGCGCCCGCGGCGCATCGCGCGCGGCTTCTGTGCCGTCTGGCCGATCTGATCGATCGCGACGCCGAGCGTCTGGCGCATCTCGAGTCGCTCAACACCGGCAAGCCGATCAGTCTGGCCCGCGCGGTGGACATCCCGCGCAGCAGCGACAACCTGCGATTCTTCGCCGGCGCGGTGCTGCACGATCACACCGAGGCTTTCGAGACCACCGGCGCGACGCGGGCGGGGATGCAAGGTGCCGCGGCGCTCAACATCGTGCTGCGGAGGCCCCGCGGCGTCGCCGGGCTCATCTCGCCGTGGAACTTGCCGCTGTACTTGCTCACGTGGAAGCTCGCCCCGGCGATCGCGACCGGCAACACCGCGGTCTGCAAGCCCAGCGAGGTCACGCCGATGACCGCCGATGCGCTGGCGGGGCTGGTTGTTGAGGCCGGTTTTCCCGATGGCGTGATCAATATTGTTCTTGGCCGCGGCGAGCCGGCCGGCAGCGCGCTGGTGAGCCATCCTGATGTGCCCGCGATCAGTTTCACCGGCTCGACGCGCGTCGGCCAGTGGATCGCGCAGCACGCCGGCGCGATGCTCAAGCGCGTGAGCCTTGAACTGGGCGGCAAGAACCCGTTCGTGATCTTCGATGATGCGGATATTGCATCGGCCGCACGCACGCTGTGCCGCGCCGCGTTCACCAATCAGGGCCAGATCTGTCTCTGCGCCAGCCGCGCGCTCGTTCATCGGAGCGTCTACCAGCGCGTGCTCGATGAACTGCTGCCTCTGGCACGCGAACTGACGGCCCGGCGGGGTGCGAGCGCGATCGATCCGCAGGATGATGCGTGCGCGTTCGGCACGCTGACGAGTTCAGGCCACGCCGACAAGGTCCAGGGCCTCATCGATGAGGCCGTTCGCGGCGGCGCGGCGGTGCATCTCGGCGGCGAGCGGCGCGGGTGCTTTGTTCCGCCGACGATTCTCTCGGGCCTCTCGCCCGCGAGCGCCATCGAGCAGACAGAAGTCTTCGGCCCCGTGCTCTCGGTGAGCCCGTTCGATGATGATGATCACGCCGTCCGCCTCGCGACCGCCACGCCGTACGGTCTGGCCGCCACCATCTTCACGTCGAGCCTCGCCCGCGCGCACTCGATCCCCGCACGCCTGCGCCACGGCATCGTCTGGGTCAACACGTGGATGTCCCGCGACCTGCGGACCCCCTTCGGCGGCCACCGGCACTCGGGCGTCGGCCGCGAGGGCGGGGCCGAGGCACTCAAGTTCTTCACCGAGCCGACGAACGTGTGCATCGCCGTTGACCAGCCCCGCCCGCGATGACCTCGCGGCGGGGCCGAGCGGCTTCGCCGCGGGGCCGACCCGCGCCGGCCCGGCCCCTACACTCCCCGCCCCACTGCCACACCGCGCCCGCCCCGGGCCAACTCCCGCTTTCCCCTGTCTGATTTGACCATTTGACCATTTGACCATTTGACCTTTGGAAATTTGTCATGCCCCTCATCACGCTCCCCGACGGCAAGCAACTCCCCTTCGATGGACCTGTCACCGGCCGCCAGGTCGCCGAGAAAATCGGCTCGCGCCTCGCCAAGGACGCCCTCGGCGTGAAGGTGAACGACGAACTGCAGGATCTTGCCCGCCCCATCGCGAGCGATGCGAAGGTCGCCGTCGTCACGTACAAGTCCCGCGACGGCGGGATCTCCCGCGATGCGCTGTTTCTTCTGCGCCACTCGGCCGCGCACATCATGGCCGAGGCTATTCAACGCATCATCCCCGAGGCGCAGCTTGTCTACGGCCCTCCGCTGGAGGACAAGTTCTATTACGACATCGCCTTCCCGCCAAGCCGCCCCCTGCGCGAGAGCGACTTTGCCGCCATCGAGGAAGAGTGCCGCAAGATCATCGCCGAGGACCGCCCCTTCACGCGGTACGAAGTCGCCAGCGCCGATGGGCTCTCCCGCCTCCAGCGCGAGGGCAACAAGTACAAGGTTGATAATGCCCAGCGCGCCCTCTCGGCCGCCGGCGATGCGCCCCTGAGCTTCTACGCCACCGGCTCGCCCGGCGCCAACTGGGAAGATCTCTGCCGCGGCCCGCACGTGCCCAGCACCGCACGCGTCGGCGTGATCAAGATCCTCTCTCTGGCCTCCAGCTTCTGGCACGGCGATGAGAACTCCGACCGCCTGACCCGCGTCTACGGCATCGCGTTCGCCTCCCAGGCCGAACTCGACGAGTACCTCAAGCAGAAGGAAGAAGCCTCCGCGCGCGACCACCGCGTCATCGGCAGCAAACTCCGCCTCTTCCACATCGATGAGACCGTCGGACAGGGTCTGATCCTCTGGACCCCCGCCGGCGGCATCATCCGCGACCAGCTCCAGAAGTTCATCAGCGAAGAACTCGTCAAGCAAGGCTACTACCAGGTCTTCACCCCGCACATCGGCCGCCTTGAGCTCTACAAAACCTCCGGCCACTTTCCTTATTACAAAGATTCCCAGTTCGCACCGATCATCGAACGCGACGCGCTCGCCCAGCTCTCCAGCGAAGGCTGCTCCTGCGCCGACATGATGCACCGCGTCGAGGGCGTCGCCGGCAAACTCGCCAGCACCATCAACGAACGCACGGGCAAGGAGACCATCACCAAGGACCGCGTCGTCCCCGATGATCAGCTCCTCGAGGGCTTCATGCTCAAGCCCATGAACTGCCCGCATCACATCAAGATCTTCGACTCCGCCCCCCACTCCTACCGCGACTTGCCCGTCCGCCTCGCCGAGTTCGGCACCGTCTACCGCTGGGAACAGTCCGGCGAGCTCAACGGCCTCACCCGCGTCCGCGGCTTCACTCAGGACGACGCCCACCTCTTCTGCACCGAAGACCAGGTCCCGCAGGAAGTCATGGGCTGCCTCAGCCTCGTCAAGCTCGTGCTGGGCACACTCGGCATGAACAACTACCGCGTCCGCGTCGGTCTCCGCGACCCCGACGGCAAGAAGTTCGCCGGCAACCCCGCGCAGTGGGACAAAGCCGAAGCTGCATGCATCGCCGCGGCCAGGACCCTCGGCGTCCCCTTCACCGAAGAGCCCGGCGAGGGCGCGTTCTACGGCCCCAAGATCGACTTCGTCGTCAAGGACGTCATCGGCCGCGAGTGGCAGCTCGGCACCGTCCAGATCGACTACGTCCTGCCCGTCCGCTTCGGCCTTTCGTACATCGGCGCCGACAACAAGCCCCACATCCCCGTCATGATCCACCGCGCGCCCTTCGGCTCGCTCGAACGCTTCTGCGGCGTGCTCATCGAGCACTTCGCCGGTGCCTTCCCCACCTGGCTCAGCCCCGAACAGGTCCGCGTGCTGCCCATCAGCGAAAAGTCCAACGACTACGCCGCCACCGTCCAGAACGCCCTCCGCAGCGCCGGCGTCCGCGTCAGCGCAGACCTCGGCAACGATCGCGTTCAGGGCAAGATCAAGGCCGCCGCGGAACTGAAGATCCCCTACCTCCTGGTCGTCGGCCCGCGCGACGCCGAGACCAACAGCGTCTCGGTCCGCATCCGCGGCGACGAGAAAGACGCCGGCGCGATGCCCCTGTCGGCCTTCGTCGATCGCATCAAAGCCGAGATCACCGACCGCGCCGCAACGCTCACCGTCAGGCCGTAAGCGAAGCACGCACATCCTCCTCACGTCGCGTTTCGACCCGCGCGGTACACTGCGCGCCATGTGCCAGCACCCGCCACGCTCGCGCCGCGCGTTCGCCATTCACACCCTCGCCGTCGTGCTTGTCCTCGTTCTTCTGGTCCTCTGCGCTTACATCGTCTACTTCCGCCTCACCGCCATCCCGCCCGGCTCGGGCATCACGAACAAACTCTCCACCAGCCAGACGATCACCACATACTCCGTCATCGCCCTCTTCATCATCGCCGTCGCCGGCGGCATCGGCTCGCTCACATACCTGCTCTCAGGCAAGCGACAGGGCCCCGCAAACGCGGCCATCTGCGTCGTTCTCTCCCTCGGCATCGCCGTGCTGGGCTACTCCCTCGCGCGCAACCGCGCCGCACTCTCCAGCGCGCTCCAACGCGTCGCCGGCGCGCAACCCGCCCCCGCAGCCAACCCACCAGCTCCCGCCCCACCAGCTCCCGCCCCACGACTCCCCGCCACGCAGACCCGCCCC
>VYLX01000171.1_pt1 | contig 15103 bp, 17 predicted proteins | sample 5114181 | NCBI WGS metagenome assembly VYLX01 (sample SAMN12291812, study PRJNA351875) | freshwater metagenome | isolation source: freshwater lake | place: USA: Michigan, Sherman Lake | collected 2011-08-08
GGAAAAAGTACCTGAATTTTCCCCCCGACCACTCCAATGGTTGGCACTTTTTGAGGTAAAAAAAGTCTAAAAGTCTTACCCAACAAGGTTTTTAGATTTATTCAGCAAACCCTACTTAGATGTAATTGTATTGACTAACTAATCTAGCTTTTTAGAGGACAGGATGACTTTTGAGGATTTTCGGCAGAGAACATATAGATCGATCGAGGTGGGGATGAGGATGTTCCTGATTGCTTTTCATCCCTTCTAGCACTGCCGGTAAAGCTTGGGGATCGAGATTCTGTAAAAAGTTTAATAGATCCAAACTCTCCCCGACCAAGTGCGTCACGTTGATCCCCTCGTAATCGGGTTGATAGTGTTGTAAACGTCTAACCCCTTCTCCCAAAAGGATTACCGCTCCGCGCCAGTTATTATTTTCTAGATGGTAACAAGCGACAGCAATCTGCAAAATGCCTTGATAAAAGGTTTTTTCTGGCTCTGCGGACTCCATCCACAAAGCCTCTAGGGTATCATGACAAGCATAGAATTGCTGGCGATTAAATTCGTCGATTCCTTGGCCAAAAGCGGTGGCTGTCATTACCCTAAACTAATGCCCCTTCATCGATTCGCGGACTTCTTGGATATAGTCGAGGGAAATTATCTGTTCTTCCCCAGCAAACTCGTTATCGGGGGTAATAAATAGCATACAGTGACATTCTTTCCGTTCCCGCATCGGTACACAGGGACAATTCCAGAAAGTATTTTTTACCTCCGCTTCTTTGTCTTCGTAGTGACGACAGGGACATAAAGGAGCGCCTAATTCGTCCTTATGACGCGCTAATCCCTCAATTACTACGGCTGTCACCGAGAGATCGCTACAGAAGTAAGTATTTGTACGTCTAGCGTACTGTTCGGCAAAATTCTTCATCGCCTCAAGACTCTTATCTGTGTCTGTGATCTGGCTCATAGTTATCTGATCCCCTTAGCTTTCTAAAAAAAAACTTTTTACTATCCTATCTCGATCCGCTTCCCCTTGGCTGAGGGGAATTTTTAGAATCTCTTTCGATTTTGCGACCGATCCCCTTGTTACTCTAATACGATAAAAAGACTCTCTTTGGCCAAAAGCTGTATTTTTTGGCCAGCAAATGGGAATTATGGGGGCAAAGTTCCTCAAAACCTATCCTTGATTCCCGCAATCCCTGTACCCTATCACTACCAGAACATGATTTTATCTTTCTTGGAGACAAAGAAAATTTCTGACGATAATACCCCTTGGTGGCTGAAAATTACCTCCCTTTCCCCCCACTGTATTTACTATTTTGGTCCCTTTGCCTCTTTTGAGGAAGCACAACAGCATCAGGGGGGTTATCTACAAGATCTAGAGTCCGAAGGAGCGCAAGGAATCAGTCTTTCGATCGAGCGGAGTAATCCCCATTATTTGACCGTTTTTGACGACGGAAATCAGGATCTAGCTAAAACTTTTGCTTCCCATGCTCGAACCTTTTCTCGCTTTATTTCTTAAGTCTCCCTGTCCTCTTTGTCAACGGCAGAGCGAGCGAGAGCTTTGCCGTGATTGTGGGCGACAATTACAGTCCTATCGTCAGAATAACCCGCTTTTTCTCTGGCGTGGTTCTATTCCCCTGTTTATCTGGGGACGCTATGAAGGTAAATTAAAACAGGCGATCGCTAAAATGAAATACGATCGCCATCCCGCTCTCGGCTCTTTGCTAGGCAGTTGCATGGGGGAAACTTGGCTGCTTCGTCCTCCCCTCACCGATAAACGCTTGACGGTGATTCCTATCCCTCTCCACCCAGAAAGGTTAAAGGAAAGGGGTTTTAATCAAGCAGAAGCTATTGGCGAGGGTTTCTGTCGTTTAACCGGTTATCCTCTGGCTAGTCGCGGATTAATTCGGATTAAGAACACGGCAGCCTTATTTAGTCTGGCAGCCGAGGAGAGAAAAAAGACGATGCAAGCGGCTTTTCAACTGGGGAAAAATTTACCGAAATCAGTGCCGATTCTCTTAATTGATGATATTTATACCACGGGAACCACGATCGAGGAAGCTGTGCAGGTTTTACAAACGGAGGGATATCGGGTAGTCGGTGCGATCGCTCTTGCCAGTTCCAAAATTAGCTAAAATGCCCAGACGGAATCGGTCTAGGCATTTTAGGATTTTAAATTAAGTCCGTTTGATCTTGTCGTATTGACTAATGAAAATCAAACCGATAGTGGCAGGAATCAGGACGATAACCGCACCTAAAACAAGGCTCCAGAGAAAGTTAGCTAAAGAGGGTGTCATGATAGATAAATCCTTTGTCATATTTTCAAAGACTTAGTTTTTTATCTTATCACCTTGGGCGAGAAGACCCCCAGTTCCACGGCCAGATAAATGCGATCGCAGGTTATTATATGTCTTCAATCCCTCAAAATAAAATCTCCCTTGACTTCTCAAGGAGATAGGGATGTTTGACAATAGGTGATAGTTACAAAAGTTCACACTAGACTGGCAAAGATTGTTATGGCTACTGACGATCGCAAACGGCGCATTCTCGATCATCTCTCCAGAAGTACCACTGGTGCTGACTATATTCCCAAAAAACCGCTGCCAATTGTGGAAACTCCTCCAGTGGCAGCGGAACCCGTGGCAGCGCCGCCTCCAGTAACTCCTTCACCGGAATTAACTGCTAAAGAGCGCAAAAGAAAGATAATGTCCCATCTTTCCATGAGTAGCGAAGATTTTGGCGAAATTACTAGCACTACCCCCCAAGAAAAGCGCAAACGCCAAATTAACGAACATCTGCGCCAAAGCCAAGGATAAATAGTAAGGAGTGAGAATTAGCAACTAGGCATCTTCTAGACTGTTCTCACTCCCTCATTTTCTGCTGTCGATGGGAATAATGACAGTTGTTGCAAATCAGTTCCTCGCTCTGGCAACAAGGGAATGTTAAAGTTAGTAATGAGAGCTTCGGTGATCGGATGACGTAATTTTTCTGTGGAACCAACATGATAAAAATGCTGTTTAGTATAGATATAAAACTTATCAGCACTCCAATTTTTTTTAATTAAAGGATTGCTTCTAAACTGATTACTGTGCCAAGTGGACAAAATAAACCGACAAGAAATATCCTTTAAAATAGTCACCAAACAATCTTCATCCTCTTCAGACCAAGAGTTAAAATAATCGACGTGTCTCCCCAAATAAGGAGGATCGAGATAGATCAAGTCTGTTTTTTGCCAATCAGATAAAGTCTCTCGAAAGTCAGCAACTTGAAAAGTATAATCAGTTTTAATCAGAATATTTTCTATGGCAATAACTTGATTGACTATTTTGGTAATATATGCTTGAGAAAATCGTTCTGATTTATGACAGTAAGGTACGTTAAACTGTCCCTTACGATTGAATCTCATCACCCCATTAAAACAGGAGCGATTGAGAAATAAAAAATCTAGAGAATTAGGAGCTTGATTAAATCTTTCTCGTACTTGATAATAATAACTTTCTCCCTGCTCCTTAAGAACTTGACCATTTTCTTGCAAAAAAAGCTTAACAGTTTTACTGGTAATAACTTGATTTTTTAGATTATTATAAAACTGGATAATATGATTATTTGTGTCCGCAAGTAAAGCCTTTTTGGGATTAATATTAAAAGCCACCACTCCCGAGCCAGAAAAGGGTTCTATCCAACGCCCAAAGCTCAGATCAGACACAATATTTTTAACATCTTTTACCAACTTAGTTTTAATTCCTTGACACTTAATCGGTGGCACAAGCGGCGTTAACTTCACTAAACACTCTCCTCATCAACAGTAATCTCTATCCACAGCAAACTTAGCTCCTGTTGGCTCGTGAATAAAGGTCAAATCAGGGTAAAAATTTTGTTGAGATACTAACTCTATCTTTAATTGGTTACATCTAGCAAAATTATCAAATATGGGAAAAAGAAGCAATTCTAGGATTTTGGAGATGATTTTCGTATCAATAGATATAGTATATACTTCTAGGCAGTTTAAATTCAGCACAGCTTATCCCAGAAACCCTGAGACTCTTGCTAGAACAAATGAACTAAAAAAATTCTCGTCACCATTGTTGTCAGAATTATGAGAATTACGTTACATTTAGTTAAGATTTAATTGGCTGCGGGGATTAATCTCGAAAAAATAACCTAAAATCCTTGACAAAAACAGCTAAATGAGTTAAGCAAAAATCTTTATCCTAGAACCACTAAACAAACATGAAACTATCCTGGAAAACGATTTTACTGTGGACATTGCCCGCCCTTGTGGTCGGTTTTTTCCTCTGGCAAGGCACTTTTGCCACGGCCACCGGTAATATCGGCAATAACACCGCCACTACCCGCATGACCTACGGACGCTTTCTAGAATACCTAGAGAGTGGTAGGGTTGTTAGCGTCGATCTCTACGAAGGTGGCAGAACCGCGATCGTACAGGCCCTAGATCCAGAACTAGAAAACCGAGTACAACGCCTACGAGTCGATTTACCGGCCAATTCCCCCGATTTAATCGCCCGTTTACGCGATTCTAAAATTAGTTTCGATGCTCACCCGATGCGGAATGACGGTGCTTGGTGGGGATTCCTCGGTAATCTACTTTTCCCCTTTTTGCTGATTGCCGCTCTCTTTTTCCTCTTCCGCCGTTCTAATAATATGCCCGGCGGCCCCGGTCAAGCGATGAGTTTTGGTAAATCAAAAGCCCGTTTCCAGATGGAAGCGAAAACCGGCATCACCTTTGATGATGTGGCGGGAATTGACGAAGCGAAGGAAGAATTACAGGAAGTCGTCACTTTCCTCAAACAACCGGAGAAATTTACCGCCGTCGGTGCCAAAATCCCCAAAGGAGTCCTGTTAGTTGGTCCTCCGGGTACAGGTAAAACCCTGTTAGCTAAAGCGATCGCCGGTGAAGCGGGTGTACCTTTCTTCAGCATTTCCGGTTCGGAATTTGTGGAAATGTTTGTCGGTGTCGGTGCTTCTCGCGTGCGCGATTTGTTCAAAAAAGCCAAGGAAAATGCTCCCTGTTTAATCTTTATCGATGAAATTGACGCAGTAGGTCGTCAACGGGGTGCCGGTATCGGTGGTGGTAACGATGAACGCGAACAAACCCTAAACCAATTATTGACAGAAATGGACGGTTTCGAGGGGAATACGGGAATTATCATCATTGCCGCCACTAACCGCCCCGATGTTCTCGATTCCGCTCTCATGCGTCCGGGCCGTTTTGATCGCCAAGTAACCGTCGATGCACCCGATTTTAAAGGTCGTTTAGAGATTTTAGACGTTCATGCCCGCAATAAAAAGCTGGCCAACGACGTTTCCATCGAAGCGATCGCCCGTCGCACTCCGGGGTTCAGTGGAGCGGATTTAGCCAATTTACTGAACGAAGCGGCAATTTTAACCGCCCGTCGTCGTAAAGATGCCATTACCCTCCTAGAGATAGATGACGCGGTAGATCGCGTTATCGCCGGTATGGAAGGCACTCCTTTAGTCGATAGCAAGAGCAAGCGCTTAATCGCTTACCATGAAGTGGGTCATGCGATCGTGGGTACGCTCTTAAAAGATCACGATCCCGTCCAGAAAGTGACTCTGATTCCCCGCGGACAGGCCCAGGGTTTAACTTGGTTCACTCCCAACGAAGAACAGGGTTTAACCACGAAAGCGCAGTTAATGGCCCGGATTTCCGGTGCTTTAGGTGGTCGGGCGGCCGAGGAAGAAATCTTCGGCTATGATGAGGTGACTACCGGTGCGGGTGGCGATTTACAGCAAGTCTCTGATATGGCGCGTCAGATGGTGACTCGTTTCGGGATGAGTGATTTGGGTCCTTTGTCCCTAGAAAGTCAAGGGGGTGAAGTGTTCCTCGGTGGCGGTTTGATGACTCGTTCCGAGTATTCTGAGAAGGTCGCTACTCGCATTGATGATCAGGTGCGATCAATCGTGGAACACTGCCATGAAATTTCTCGGCAAATTGTCCGCGATCATCGCGAAGTGATCGATCGAGTGGTGGATCTGCTGATCGAAAAAGAAACGATCAATGGGGAAGAATTCCGGCAAATTGTGGCTGAATACGCCTACGTTCCCGAAAAAGAACAGTTTGTACCCCAGTTATAGGTTAATTTTAATACAGATGCGATCGGGTGGGTTAAAGCTCACCCGATTTTTTTATACTAGGGATTTAGTTATCATCATCGTCATCGTCTTTATTCTGGTCATTATCACCGTCTTTTTGCTGGTTTTCCCCGTCTTCATCGCCATCTGCGTCTTTTTGCGGCGATTCCACCGTGGTGGGGACGTTTTTCGGTTCTTCGGCCTGTTTTGCTCCCTGACAAGCAGCTAAAACCGTAGTTAAGGTCAACAGCATCAGCAAAACTAAGGATTTGATCTTCATTTTCCCTTCTCCTCACGGAATTGAGCGGTATAATAACAATTCTAAGGCTTCTGGGCGGTGGGTAGCTTGGCTAATTCCAAGAGAGTACATTCCCAGACTAAACGGGGTTGAACGTAGGCTAACAGCTGCCGGCGGGTTTTTTCCAAGATTTGCAAACTCGATCGCTCTCTTCGTCGTTGCCAATCCTCATACTGAAGATAACTCACATACCATAATTGGGTTTCCGTGTCAAGGGTTTGAGCAATAATTTTTCCTAAGTTTAAGGACTGGGAGAGTTTTAGGGGAAATTTGCTTAAAGATCGCGGTAAATCTTGGGGGAGACTGTCGAGAAACTCTAAAGCGGCGATCGCTTCTCCGGGGCTACCTTGGGCTAAACCGAGAATTGCCGGATAATTGAGAACGCGAGCGTGTCCGTTAGAGCGGAGGACTTGAGCGAGATTTTCTTCCGAAAGACGCTGAAAAGGGACGTGTTGACAGCGAGAAACGAGAGTAGGTAGTAAAGAGGAGGGACTGGGAGCAATCAGGATTAAAGTGGCTTTTCCAGGTTCCTCAAGCGTTTTTAAGAGCGCATTTGCCGCCGCTTCCGTCATGGTGTCTGCTTCCTCGATCACTACCACAGAGCGGGCCGATTCGAGAGGAGGACGACTTAAAAAGTTAGTAATCTCGCGAATTTGCTCGATGCGAATTTGCGGGGGAGCTTTACGCTTGAGATTGCTTTCCTGTGCTTCTTTTGCGGTGAGCAGTTTGCCTTGGTGTTGATAAGTGGGTTCAATCCAGAGTAAATCGGGATGATTGCCTCCCAGAAAGCGTTTCAGGATTAATTCCCTTGTTTCCGGCGATCGATCTCTAGTTAACAAGTCTTGACAGAAACATTTTGCGGCCAGATTACGTCCAATTCCCTTAGCGCCGGCGAATAAGTAAGCGGGAGCGATCGAATTGATTTCAAGCGCTCTTTGTAGTAGTTCAATGGCCTGATTTTGACCGATTAACCGTGACCAATCTATCATCTTTTCCCTGCCATGGCTCGCTATTCCTGTTCCTATTTTGTCGGGATTTCTCCTCATCAGACCGGGTTTTTATACGATGATATCCTAAGTTTGGGTGAATTTGAAATCATCAAGCGTCGGCCCGATGTCTTGCTTTTATCGGAAGTTCCTAACGATGCTCTCTTTCCCCAGTTAGTGAAAGTGGAATTATTTATTCATCCTCCCACTAGCTCGGAACTTCAGATTGATTTATTGGTAAAAAATCATGAATTACCCCTGAGAACTAATAATCGTTGTCGGCGATTTTTTGAATCTATTCACCAGATTATTACCAACAATTATCAAGGGCAATCCCTGACCAGAATTACCGCTTAAAACTATTCGTTGCTATCTTCGTCAGCTGATGAAGACTTGGGGACAAAATACCACCTTATCACCGTGATTTAACTGGGGTGCTAACTTTTCCTTCCCTATCCCCATCAATAATACGATAGATAACTTCGCTTTAAATAGGGTTTGCGGCAAAAAGTTTCTCGTGGGGGCAGGGTGTGGGGTGTGGGGTGTAGGGTTTTACCCATTTTCATGTGGTCAATTACCTAATTTTCAGGGAAAAAGTACCTGAATTTTACCCCCGACCACTCCCATGGCCAGTACTTTTTGATTGACAAAAAGTCTAAAAGTCTTACCCAACAAGGTTTTTAGATTTATTCAGCAAGCTCTAAATAAACCGCAAAAGTTATTGAGAAAAAATCGGCATTGCTTTATTTTTTGCCTTCCTGCGTCGATTTGAGCGGGGGAAATTGACGACGTAAAAGCAAGGAATTACTCACTACCATAACCGAACTAAAAGCCATCAAAGCTGCTGCTAGGGACGGACTGAAAGCTAGACCCCAATGGGGTAGTAATAAGCCACCGGCAATGGGAATAGCAAGGGTATTATAACCCAAAGCCCAAAAAAGATTTTGTCGGATTTTTTGCCATGTGGCCAGACTTAAATGCAGAGATTGCACCACATCCTCCAGGCGATCGCTAATTAAAACGATCCCGGCCGTTTCCATGGCCACTTCTGTGCCACCGGCCAGAGCAATACCGATGTTAGCCTGTCCTAGTGCGGGAGCATCATTGATACCATCCCCGACCATAGCCACGATTTTGCCTTCTTTTGTCTGTAAGTCAGCAATTAAGGCCGATTTTTCGGCGGGAGCAACTTGGGCATAAAATTGACTAATACCCAAACTATTAGCGATCGCTGTCACCACTTCTTGGCGATCGCCACTGAGTAAAATCACCTCTAAACCGAGTTTTTGCAGCTGATTAACGGTTGTTTGAGCATCAGGACGCAATCGATCCTGAAAAGCGATCGCGCCGAGTAATTGTTCTTCTATACCCAGATAAATCACCGTTTTACCCGCTTGTAAAAGCTCTTGAATGCCCGGGATAGTTTCATCGATTTTAATGCCGTTCTGCGCCAACCATTGCGGATTTCCCAGAACAATTTTCGCCCCCTGCACCCTTGCAGAAACTCCCAATCCGGCCACAGTTTGAAAATCTTCCCCCGTCAGGTTAGTAGGAGGAGTAACCGCGTCTAAAATCGCCCGAGCAAGAGGATGATTAGTACCACTCTCCACTACTGCCGCTAATTGCTGAATTTCCAGGGGATTAAGCTCAGAAAAACTCAAACAATCGGTAATTTCTGGATGACCTTGGCTAAGGGTTCCCGTTTTGTCAAAAACCACCGTTTGCAGTCGCGAGACGGTTTCCAAAACATCGCCCCCTTTAATTAAAATGCCCCGTTCGGCTGCTAAACTGGTTCCCACCAATAAGGCCGTCGGTGTGGCTAAACCGAGAGCGCAGGGACAAGCGACCACAAGCACAGAAATCGCTAATTTTAGGGACAAAAGTAGGGAAGAAGTGGATTGAATCATCTCGTGGTGTCCTGTGGTTGACCCTAACACCTCTGGAAAGAGCCTAGTTCCCCAAAAATACCAAAAGAGCAGCACAATTAGGGCAATTATCATCACTCCGTAGGCAAAATAACCCGCTACCCGGTCCGCTATCTTCTGTACTGGGGCCTTGCGAGTTTGGGCTGATTCCACGGCTGCGATAATCTTAGCTAGGGTGGTATCAGTTCCCACCTGACGAGTTTGCACGGCGATCGCACCAGAGAGATTGAAACTGCCAGCAATGACTAAATCTCCCATTTCCTTAACCACCGGCAGCGATTCCCCCGTTAACAAAGCTTCATCTACTGTGGTTCTTCCCTGAATAATCTCCCCATCCACGGGAATTTTTTCCCCGGGTAAGACGCGTACCCATTCCCCGACGCGCAACTGTTCCACCGGAATCGCCACGCCCACACGGTCATCTGTACTACCAATCAGGTGAGCCACTGCCGGTTGTAGGGAGGTAAGCGCTTCTAGGTCTGCGGCTGCGCGATGACGGGAATGCGCTTCTAGAGTCCGTCCGAGGAGAATAAACCCTAACAGCATGACCGGTTCATCGAAAAAGCACTCTAGACCGAGATTAGGCAAGATAAGAGCCAAACAACTGGCTATATAGGCGCTACCTGTGCCTAAACTAACGAGAGTGTTCATATTTGGCATCCCGTGCCGTAATCCGCGCCAACCATCGATGAAAATATCGCGACCGGGGAATAAAATGGCTAGGGTGGCTAAAGTCCAGTGAAAAGCAATACTTTGAAAGATGGGGATTTCTGGTCCCCCGATGTGGTGTAAGTGACCAATCAGGGAAAAAACCAGTAAACAACAAGCGATCGCTAATCGGTATAATTGTTGTTGCTGTTCTTTTTGCTGGTTTTGCAGACGTTGATTTTGTTGGTAAAGGGGAGTCGATGAGCTGCGCGGTTGGGTGGGGAATCCAATCGCGGTTAATTTTGCGGCTAACTGCTCTGGTGCGATCGCATCTGGTTGGTATTCAATCACGGCAATTTCCGTGATTAGGTTAACTTGGGCCGATTTTACCCCTTGATTTTGGCTGAGTTGTCGTTCTACGGCACTCACACAGCCGGCGCATTTCATGCCTTTTACGTCTAGAGTAGCGGTTTTCAGTCCAGTTTCGGCGGCTAGGATCATAGAAAAAGTAGGCAAGGATGGTCTTTACTTCTATCCTAGAAATTCTCGGCCGATTTTTAAACTATTTTGGCGTGTAGGGTTACAGATAGATGAAATTTCATTACAGATAGCTGAAATTTCAGGTAGCCGATCTTGTAGGGTGCGTTAATGAAATGTAACGCACCTTAATATAATGTTCAAAATTCGTGCGTTACGCTGACGCTAACACACCCTAATGGACTGTTTCAGTGCGATCGCCGATCTTGTAGGGTGCGTTAATGAAATGTGACGCACCTTAATATAATGTTCAAAATCCGTGCGTTACGCTAACGCTAACACACGCTACATCATATCGATCGTCAAGATTAAGTGCGATCGCCGATCTTGTAGGGTGCGTTAATGAAATGTGACGCACCTTATCTAATGTTCAAAATCCGTGCGTTACGCTAACGCTAACACACGCTACATCATATCGATCGTCAAGATTAAGTGCGATGCCGAAGGCACTGCATAGCAGATCGCCGATCTTGTGGGGTGCGTTAATGAAATGTGACGCACCTTAATATAATGTTCAAAATTCGTGCGTTACGCTAACGCTAACACACGCTACATCATATCGATCGTCAAGGTTAAGTGCGATCGCCGATCTTGTAGGGTGCGTTAATGAAATGTGACGCACCTTAATATAATGTTCAAAATTCGTGCGTTATGCTAACGCTAACACACGCTACATCATATCGATCGTCAAGATTAAGTGCGATCGCCGATCTTGTAGTGGGTTGAGAATTACCTGGGCAGCGATCGCAGTCTGTTGTGCGATCGCTAAAATCATCAGCCATTTTTACTTCTTTGGTGAGGACGGTGGGCAGACGTTTGTGACCTTTTGCCCGTAAATATGTACCGATATTCCTCAGTTCAATTTTAAGAACTTCTCGATAAAGGAAAAGGATGGCGTTGAGGGCTTGGTTTTGGGTGGCGGCGGCAGCATTTTTGTCAACGGCAAGATGGGTCAAAAAGGCTCTAATTTCTTCACCCCCCATTTCACGGGGATGTTTTTTCTGATGGAAGAGCAGATAACGCTTAATCCAGTCCAGATATGTTTGTTCGGTGCGGTAGGAGTAATGCGGTAGGGCGTATCGTCTCTCGCACTACCTCCAGGAGTTGGGGAGATGGGGGAGGGTTCATCACAGAGTATGCTAATCGGCATAACACGCTTATTGTAATATTATACGGAAAACTTCTCGCAATCGCTCCATTTGAGCGTAATATACGGAAAGATTCTTAAAAAAATGCGTATTTGGCGTAATGTACGGAAAATTTCCGCATAACATATAGTTATGCACTCGAAATTAAGGCTCCTATGCTGAAAAAAATACTCACAGACCCCTTTTCATTATTTACACTTGGCACAGTGTCTATTGTTTGGTTTCTTTCGTTATTTTATTTTTTGAGTGATGGGGCGGAATCATTTAGTGATTTCTTCTTTTCTTTCGGTGGTTTCATTTTGCTAACAGTCATATCTGTAGTGTTTCTTTTTCTTTACTTAAAGAAAAAGGGGTGGCATTTTCAGAGCGTATTTGCTTTAATTCGGCATCCTGTTGTTTATGTAGTGTTATTGAGTTTTCTCGGAAGCTATCTATTGCATATTTATCCTTACATACCATTCGAAATTCGATTTAAACTTAGCCAGCAAGCGTTAGAAGATTTTGCAAAGCACCCAATTTCAGATAATGACAATTCAACAGTTCAATGGGTCGGCCTGTTCCCGTTACGAGAAGTAGATATTGCTGGAACGTCTGTTAGGATGATAGTTTCTGAATGTTTTTTGGATGATTGTGGTTTTGCGTATAGTCCAAATGGTGATCCACCAATAGTTGACGAAGACAGTTATTATGAACTCCCTTTTGCGGAAAATTGGTATTATTGGCATCGTAGTTGGTAAAATCAGCGCCGCCCATCAGCGTATGCAGTGCGATCGCCGATCTTGTAGGGTGCGTTAATGAAATGTAACGCACCTTACCTAATGTTCAAAATTCGTGCGTTACGCTGACGCTAACACACCCTACTGGACTGTAGCGATGCCGAAGGCACTGCATAGCAGATCGCCGATCTTGTAGTGGACTGTTTCAGCTAATTTGGTGTATTAGAAAAATGCTATAAATTTTATAATCTAAGACTTTAAGCCGAAATCTATTGCCCTATTTTAGTTGAAACAGTCCAGTAGATCTAAGACTTTAAGCCGAAATCTATTGCCCTATTTTAGTTGAAACAGTCCAGTAGGGTGCGTTAATGAAATGTAACGCACCTTATCTAATGTTCAAAATTCGTGCGTTACGCTGACGCTAACACACCCTACTGGACTGTAGCGATGCCGAAGGCACTGCATAGCAGATCGCCGATCTTGTAGGGTGCGTTAATGAAATGTAACGCACCTTATCTAGGGTCTGCTGAATAATGGTAAAACCCTCTTAAAATAAAGCTTTTGACCTGTTAAAGTCCGATGTTCATGCTGCGAAAATAGGATTGGGACTTTCAAAAACCTTGCATTATCCTTCTTGTAGTACATCGCTTGGTACAAAAAACACCGAAAAACTTTTTCAGCAGACCCTATCTAATGTTCAAAATTCGTGCGTTACGCTGACGCTAACACACCCTACTGGACTGTAGCGATGCCGAAGGGACTGCGTAGCAGATCGCACCTAAAAATGAGCGAATTTCTTGACAAATGAAGTTAAATATGGTAATCAATCCCTCCAATTCGCTCCGGATACTGCATCCTTTCTCATAAAGATGAAGTATAACCTAATTTTGTATTGACGACCGACTCCCCAAAACGAAAACCTCGTACCTCACTATTAAAATAACTGCTGTCATCACCAATCAGTCAATCATCAAGGGGACTTCTCGCACCTCTGCCACCTCTGGCTAAAACGTGGGTATAACTGGAATTCCCCGTTGACAAAAAGCCATAACCTGTGCTGTAGAATGGATTAAAAGAATTTCCAGCGCCCCGTTACTGGGTACAAATCAGGGAAACTCCCAATAAATCTAACGCTTTTTGTTGCAGTTGGGTCGGTCGAGTTATCTTAGAAAAACGATAACTTCCCTCCCTAATCGTACATTCCACTGTATTCAAGCAAATTGTCCCCAGGTCTTCTGTACAAAGTCCGAAAGCTATGCACAGGAAAGTTCTCTTGATTCCGTTTTTTTCTCTCTTTAGATTGCACCGATTCACTGCGACTCGCTTTAATCACATTCAGAGAACCATCATCAATTTCTTCATCCTCAAATAATAAAGGAGCCAAGGACTGTTTTAAATGCCATTCCACATAATAAGCCAACATACATAAAAAGATATGAGCTTTGACTCTATCACCCTTACTCTATCACCCTTATAATGATAGATAGGATGTACCTTGAAATCAATTAACTTATAACAGCGAAATGCCTCCTCCACTTGAGATAAACTTTTATAAGCTTTAACCGTCGTCGCTGCATCCATCAAGGTTGACTCCAGAGAAGTTCTTAACACATACACACCATCCAATGCCGTTTCTTGAGCGATTAATTCCAGCTGACGCTGATAAGAAAAGCCTTCTTCTGTTATCTCTAGGTTATAGTATTTAGGGCTTGCTGAATAATGGTAAAACCCTTTTAAAATAAAGCTTTTGACCTGTTAAAGTCCGATGTTCATGCTGCGAAAATAGGATTGGGACTTTCAAAAACCTTGCATTCTACTGACTCGGAGACTCCTGACTCCTACCCCCACCGAAAAACTTTTTCAGCAGACCCTATTTATTGACTTTAAACTGATTAAGAACCTTGCCCACTCTCAAAGCTATCTTATCTTGACCCTTTAAAGCTCTTTTCTCCCTTTGAGTCGCCTGAACAATCAAATCTAGTAACCAGATTTAGTATAACGAAGAGCCGAGTAAATCTTTCAGTCCTATGGTGATATAATTTTGATTTTGATTGGGATTTTGGATGAACCTAACGACGATTTTATCTCGTTCTTCTAATAGGGTTTCTAGGGTTAATAAATCTGATTTTGTAGGTTGAGAGAGAATTTTATATAAGGTACTCTCACTCAAATTATAGTCTTGCTCATTTTCTTTGGCAATATCACTATCTTTAATTGCGTTGCGATTATAAAAAATAATTCCTCTGAATTGCACAAATATTTGTGCATTTTGATAGTTTTTCTGGGGATTAGCATGATTATTGAGAGTCAGAAGCATATAGATTCTATTCATCCCGCTTTGAAATTTACCAGCAATCTGCTTTAATGTGCTTTCTTTGTCTTTTTTTGCCTGTAGGGATGCTTTGAGTTCAATTAAACAAATTTGCAGATGATAATTGCAAATTTTACCCCCATCATCGACTTTTCTCTGTAAAACTAATATAGCTTTTTCAGGGGTTTTGCCGGAAGCAGAGATACCGGCTAACTCTTTTTCTAAATTGATAACCCAGATTTTATCTACTTCTGTAGATATATTTTTGTCATTTTTAGACGATAACTGTAAGTGATTAATAACTACTTTCTTTAAATCGCTCTTATCTGGAGTTTAGACTAACTCAACCTGCAACCAAACTGCACAGTTTGGTCTAATGATAAGAAGACTACAGGGAGTCAAAAAAAGGAGATAATGGGATAAAATTGTCAAATAATC
>VYLX01000138.1_pt1 | contig 15062 bp, 8 predicted proteins | sample 5114181 | NCBI WGS metagenome assembly VYLX01 (sample SAMN12291812, study PRJNA351875) | freshwater metagenome | isolation source: freshwater lake | place: USA: Michigan, Sherman Lake | collected 2011-08-08
CGACGATCGCCGCGAGCAGCGCCGCGGCCCCCGCCGTCGATCGCCCATGGGGCGCGTTCTCGCCCACCCGCGCTGCGAGCACTCTCGCGCCCACCCTCACGCCCGCCCCGCAAGCACCCGACGAGCCCACCGACGCACCCGCCGAAGCAGCCCTCAGCACCCCCGCCGACGCGTCCGACACATCACCCGACGCGTCCGCGGTCGACGCCCCCGCCGAGCAACTCTCGCTCCTGGACCGCGCCGGCCTCAGCGATGCGTTGCCGCCGCCGGACCGTCGCGTCGTCATCGCCCAGGGCGTCTTCGACGGCGCCGATCCGTTCATGGTCCGCCTCCCGCCCGCTTCGCCCGCCGACTCCGGCTGGTACGTCGGCGTCTCCGACGAGGGCTCCGGAGCCGCGGCGGTCCCCGCCACGATCGCCGCGTTGAGCATCGAGCAGGTGCTCGCCGCACGCCCGGACTGGCGCGACCTCCTGGCCCTGCCCGAGGGCACGCTCGCGGTGCTGAGCCCCTCGGGTGTCGAACTGCTGCTGGACTCGACCGACGAAGTGGTCTGGAGCCCGTGAACCAGTGACCGCACGCACGCACCACCGCAAAGGACCGACCCGATGAGCATGGCCGTGGCACAGACCAAACTCCGCGACGCGCTGCGCGACTTCCGCGCCCGCTGGGAACGCACCCGCGATCTCTGGGACGACCCCGCCCGCAAGAGCCTCGACGACGAACTCGTCCGCCCGATGGACGCCAAGGTCTTCGCCGCCCACGGCGGCATCGGCAAACTCGCCGAACTCTTCGCCGCCGCTCGACGCGAGTGCTCACGCGAGCAGGAGTAGCCCGCCCGTACCGTTGCCCGAGCGCCGGCCCGATCCCGCGCACCGTTCCCCGCCACGCAGACCGACCACGCGAGCCCACGAATGTCCGAAGGCCCCCTGAACCACAACCAGCGTCAGATGCTCCGCTCGATCACCGCGCTCTCGGGCGACCGCGCCACGCGCGAGGAGCAGATCCGCACCACGCTGGACTCGCGCCAGCGCCGCGCCCGCGCCGATCACGAATCGCACCTGACCGCCCTGACCGAGCGCACCACCGCCGCTCGAGAGGCCGCCGACACCGAACTCCGCGAGCAGACCGAACGCATCACCGCCGACGCCCAGAGCCAGCGCTCCCGCATCACGCTCCAACTCCAGGGCGAACGCGGCAGCATCGTCGAACGCGCCGAGGTCGACAAGGCCGCCGCAAAGAAGCGCCTTCAGGAAGCCGTCTGGATGGGCGACACCATCCTCGACGGCGCGATGAGCAAGGAACGCGAGAAGTTCAACAAACTCGAAAAGCAACTGACCGACAACGAGGTCGCCCTGACCAAAGTCGACGCCGCCGCCGGCGTCCTGCTCTCTCGCTACGTCCCCTCACGCACCGACCGCGCGCCCGCGTGGCTCGAGGGAATCACGCCGAGCGAAACCCAGTTCCCCAGCCCGCACGACACCATCAAGGACCAGACCGCCGCGGCGAACGTCCAGCTCGACCGCCTCGCCGGCATGCCGCTGCCCCCGATGATGATGCAGCCGCTCCCCTGGGTCTACGCGCTTCTCGCCGCCGGCGGCGTCGGCGCGGGCGTCGCCTCGCTGCGCAACTGGCAGATCGACAACCTCACGATCGCCGCGGGCGTCGCGTCGCTGGTGGTCTTCTGCGTGCTGGCGTTCCTGGCCCTCCGCGCCGTCCGCAAGAGCGTCATCAACATCGCCCGCCCGCTGCACACCAGCCTCGCCACCGCCCGCGCCGCGATCGTCCACGCTCGCACCGTCGCCACGCACGAACGCGCCGACGCCGAGGCCAAGGCCCAGGCCAAGCGCGAACGCGAAGTCACCGTCGCCAAGGACCAGTACGACGAGACGCGCCAGGAACTGGCCCAGATCCGCGAGCGCAAACTCTCCGACGTCGACACCCGCCTCAAGTCCAAACTCGACACTATCGACCGCGCCGCCTCCGATGCGCTCCGCGAACTTCAGGAACGCTGCGCCGCCGCCGCCGCCTCCGCGGAACTGGACCTCCGCGAGGGCACCGCCGCGCTGGCCGAAACGCTCGAATCCACGCTCGCCGACGCCCAGCGCGACCACGATCAGGCCCGCGATGCCCTCATCGCCGACTGGACCGGGGGCCTTCAGAGCGCCCGCGCCGTCAACGCCCAGGTCTCCGACGCACGCGAACCCTTCCTCCCATGGACCGCCGACCGCTGGGCGCCCGACGCGCCCGCCACCGGCCCGAACTCCTGGACCCCCGCGACCATCAGCCCGCGCGCCATCCCCGTCGCCCACGCCACCCTCGCCCTGGCCTCGCTCCCCGGCGGCGTCTCCACCGACCCCGCCCTCTCGCTCTCGCCCGCCGGCGCATCAGGCCCCGACACGCTCCACCCCGCCGCGTTCCTCGAACTGCCCGACCACGCGTCGCTCCTCCTGCAGTTCGCCGGCGACAAGTCCGGCGGCACCGCCCGCACCGAGGCCATCAACGTCCTCCGCTCGACCATGCTCCGCCTGCTGACGAGTTTCCCCCCGGGCAAACTCCGCTTCACCATCCTCGACCCCGTAGGACTCGGCCAAAGTTTCGCCGGCTTCATGCACCTCGCAGACTACGAGGACGCGCTGGTCACCGACAAAATCTGGACCGAGCCACGCCACATCGAGGCCCGCCTGACCGACCTGACCGAGCACATGGAGAACGTGATCCAGAAGTACCTGCGCAACCAGTTCAAGAGCATCGAGGAGTACAACGAACAAGCCGGCGAAATCGCCGAGCCCTACCGCTTCCTGGTCATCGCCGACTTCCCCGCGAACTTCTCGGAAGTCTCCGCCAAACGCCTCGCCTCCATCCTCGCCAGCGGGCCGCGCTGCGGCGTGTACACGCTCATCGCCATGGACACGCGCCAGCAGCTCCCCGCCGGCCTCTCCGCCGCGGACCTCAAACGCAACGCCCTCCGCTTCACATACCGCAAGGGCGACCCCGCCGCCACGCCACCCACCTCCCCCGGCCTGGTCTGGGACGACCCCGACTTCGGCCCGCTCCCCGTCGCCGTCGAGCAGCCACCCGACGACGACCGCTTCAACGCCCTGGTCCACCGCGTCGGCGTCGCCAGCAAGGACGCCAACCGCGTGCAGGTCCCCTTCGCCATGATCGCCCCGCAGGGCGAGCAACTCTGGACCATGAGTTCCGCATCCGAGGTCCGCGTCGCACTGGGCCGTGCCGGCGCAACCAAACTCCAGCACCTGACCCTCGGCAAGGGCACCAGCCAGCACGCGCTCATCGCCGGCCGAACAGGCTCGGGCAAGTCCACCCTCCTCCACGCGATCATCACCAACCTCGCCATGTGGTACACGCCCGACGAGGTCGAGCTCTACCTCATCGACTTCAAAAAGGGCGTCGAATTCAAGGCCTATGCCTCGCTGGGCCTGCCGCACGCCCGCGTCATCGCCATCGAGAGCGAACGCGAGTTCGGCCTCAGCGTCCTCCGCAAACTCGACGCCGAACTCAAGCGCCGCGGCAACCTCTTCCGCGATCAGGAAGTCCAGGACCTCAAGTCCTTCCGCTCCGCACGCGCAGACGTGCCCATGCCCCGCATCATGCTCATCGTCGACGAGTTCCAGGAACTCTTCGTCGAAGACGACAAACTCGCTCAGGAAGCATCCCTCCTGCTCGACCGCCTCGTCCGCCAGGGCCGTGCCTTCGGCATGCACGTGATCCTCGGCAGCCAGACCCTCGGCGGCGCATACTCACTCGCCCGCGCAACCATCGGCCAGATGGCGGTCCGCATCGCCCTCCAATGCTCCGAGGCCGACGCCATGCTCATCATGAGCGACGACAACTCCGCCCCACGCCTGCTCAACCGCCCCGGCGAAGCCATCTACAACGACGCCAGCGGCGCGGTCGAAGGCAACAGCCCCTTCCAGGTCGCCTGGCTCCCCGACGAGCAACGCGAACACTTCCTCTCTCAGGTCCGCGCCAAGCTCCCCTCGCTCCCCGAAAGCACCCGCGCACGCCTCGTCCCCCCCATCGTCTTCGAAGGCAACGTCCCGGCCAATATCGAGTCCAACCACCCGCTCTCGCTCGCGCTGGCCGCCAGCGCCCCCGTCGAGCCCGGCAAGCCCACCAGCGCATGGCTGGGTGACGCCATCGCCATCAAAGACCCCTCCGCAGGCGCATTCCGCCGGCAAGCGGGCGCGAACCTCCTCATCGTCGGCCAGAAGGACGACTCGGCCCTTGCGATGATGGTCGCGTCCATCCTCTCCCTGGCCGCCCAGCACGCCCAGCGGCTCGTCCCCCAGGCCACCGCCGTCGACACCGCCGCCGCAACCGCGCCCCGCATCTACCTCTTCGACGGCACCCCCGCCGACCAGCCCGGCTTCGGCGTGCTCCCCAAGCTCGCCGCATCACTCGCCGATGTGCTGGACATCCGCGTGATCGCGCTCCGCGACATCCCCGCGGCCATGAACGAACTCAACGCCGAACTCAACCGCCGAACCACCCTCGCCGCGGACGGCAGCATGAGCACCGACGGAGCCAGCGTCCAACCACCATCGTGGTACCTCTTCGTTCACGCGCTGCAGCGCTATCGCGCCCTGCGCCGCAGCGAGAACGAATTCGACTTCTCCGCCGCCACCGGCGACGAGCCGAACGCAGACGTCGCGCCGGAGAAGGCCTTCGCGAACATCATGCGCGAAGGCGCCGCCATGGGCATCCACACCCTCTGCTGGTGCGACACCGTCGCGAATCTCACCCGCACCCTCGAACGAAACGCCCTCCGCGAGTTCGATCAGCGCGTCCTCTTCCAGATGTCCGGCGCCGACTCCTCAGCACTCATGGACACCCCCTTCGCCGGCACCATCGGCAACAACCGCGCGCTGCTCTACAGCGAGGAACAGGGCTCCGTCGAGAAGTTCCGCCCCTACGCCATGCCCAGCGACGCATGGCTCGCCACCACCCTCAGCGGCCTGACCCGCCGCACGCCCACCCCCGAGCCGACGCGCTGAGACGATGCTCGTTGCTCCCAAGATCCTCACCCGTTCCCAACGGGGGAGGTGCTGGGGGGGGGCGAGTCTTCGAGGCGGAGGGGGCGAGCGGCCAAACGCCCACGGTCGCAGAGGCCCACAACTTCAGCGATGACCTTCCCGCTGTGCCATGCGCAACGACGCCCCGTCCTACCCCCCGAAAATCGCCAACAGCAGCGCAAAGCCCAGCAGCGCAATCACAATCGCGACGATCACCACCAACACATTCGCCAGCCGCGCCTTGGGCTTGATCATCCCGTCATGGATCGTCGGCACGCCCGAGCCGCCGGCCTTCTTGCTTCGTACTCGCTGCTTCATCGATCGATCTCCATCGCCCCCGCCTCCGCTCGCCCCCGCACGCTCAGTGCCTCACCGTCGCCAGCCGCAGAATGTTCTCCTGCGTCATCTTCTCGCCGAGAAGTTCGCCCGTGATCTCCCCGTCGCACATGACCACGATCCGGTCCGACAACGCGAGCAACTCCGGCATCTCGCTGGACACCAGCAGCACCGCCAGCCCCTCGTCGGCCGCCGCCCGAACCAGCCGGTAAATCTCCGCCTTGGTCCCTACATCGATCCCGCGAGTCGGCTCGTCCAGCAGCAGCACGCACGTCTCCTTGGCCAGCCACCGCGCCAGCAGCAACTTCTGCTGGTTCCCGCCGGACAGTTCCCCGGGAAGCGACGTGTACCGCGCCGTCTTGACCTGGAACTTCCGCACGCGCTCGGCAACCTCGGTCCGCTCCGCCGCCCGCCGCCGAATCCCCAGCCGGGCAAGCAACGGCATCTTCGGCGCGATGATGTTCTCATCCACCCCGAGCAGGAAAAACAGCCCCTGCAGCCGCCGATCCTCCGGCACATACCCCACGCCCGCCTCGATCCGCTCCCGAGGCCTCCCGGGCGTGAACACGCGCCCCGGCAGCGACACCGCCCCCGTCGCCGAGCGATCCAGCCCGAATATCGCGTCCAGCAACTCCGACCGCCCCGACCCCACCAGCCCGCCCACGCCCAGCACCTCGCCCTTGTGAACCTTCAGCGACACGTTCTTCAGCCTGCCGGGCGAACTCAACCCCGAAACCTCGAGCAGCACCGGCTCATGCTCGAACGCGTGCGCCCGCCGATCGCCCTCGACCATCGGCGATCGCCCAGACCGATACGACTTGGACGAGTCCAGCCGCCGACCGATCATCTGCGCAACCAGATCCGCCTCGCCGATCGACTTGACCTCGCTGGTCGCCACGAACTTGCCGTCACGCAGCACCGTCACGCGGTCGCACACCGAGAAAATCTCCCCCATGCGGTGCGACACATAAATGCACAGCAGCCCCTTGCTCGCCAGGCCCCGCACGATCGCGCCCAGCCGATCCGCCTCCGCCACCGACAGCGAACTGGTCGGCTCATCGAAAATGATCACCCGCGCCGCCGGCTCGGGCTTGCCGTCCGGCCCCACCCGCTCCTCCAGCGACGCGGCGATCTGCACGATCTGCCTCCGCCCCGGTGCCAGAGAGCCCAACGGCGACCGCACATCAATCTCCGGCGCCAGCGCCATCAGCAGCCGTGCCGCTCGCTCTTCCATCATCCGCCGGCTCAGCACCCCGCCGCGCGTCGGCAGGTCGTGCAGGCACAGATTCTCCGCCACCGACAGGTTCGGGCACTGCGCCAGCTCCTGGTGCACGATCCGCACACCGGCCCCGAACGCGTCCTCGATGTTCCCCAGCTCCAGCTCTCGCCCATCGAGAACGATCGACCCCGTGTCGGGCTTGTGCAGCCCCGCGATCGCCTTGCCCAGCGTGCTCTTGCCCGCCCCGTTCTCGCCCATCAGCGCGTGAACCTCGCCCGCACGGAACGCCACGCTCACGCCCTCGAGCGCCTGCGTGATCCCGAACCTCTTGCTCACGTTCGTCACGACCAGAAGGTCGCTCCCGATCCGCGTTCGCGTCCCGGCCACTGATTCGGCAATCCCTGTGCTCATGTGACCCAAGCGTACACGACCCCGGCCCACCGGCCAACACTCGCACGCCCCCAAATGCAGACAGGCCCGCCCCACGTGCGTGAGGCGGGCCTGCCCTTGATCCTTCATCGGCCCGGGCGCAACGCCGGGGGCCGAGATTTGCATCCGTTCAACCGTGACCGGGGGTTACTTGCTCTTGCCCAGCCAGCGGTCCCAGTTCTTGCCGTACTCATCGACGTTGGCCTTGTTCACGACCACCAGCGGCGCGTTGACGATCGGATTCGCCGGCTGCTTGTTCTCGACGAGCTTCTCCATGATCAGCTGCACGCTCGTCGTGCCCCACTCGTACACCTGCTGGGCCAGCAGCGTGTCCACCTCGCCCGACCGCACATAATCCAACTGCGCGGGCAGCGCATCGACCGCCACCACCTTCGCACGACCCGCCACGCTCTTCAGCGCGTTCTGCGTGAACAGCGGCCAGCCGCCCACCATCGCCCAGCCCGTGATCTGCGGATTGGCCGCCATCACCTGCTCGACCTTCAGAACCGCGTCCTGAGGAGTCTCGGCGTGGTAGTACGTGTCCAGAATCTGAATGTCCTTGAACGCCTTCATCCCCTCGCGGACGCCGCGAACGCGGGCCTGAAGGTTCGGGGCGTTCTGGTTGCCCGCAAGGATCGCCACCACGCCCTTGTTGCCCATGCTCTTGGCCAGTTCACCGGCCAACTGCTTGCCGCACTCAAAGTCGTTGGTCCCGAAGTACGCCAGGCGCTGAGAGTCCGGCACGTCCGAGTCGAACGTCACGACGACCGTCCCGCGGTCAACCGCCGAATCAATCGCCGCCTTGAGCAGCTTCGCATCGCTGGCCGACACCGCGATGCCGTCCGCACCGCCCGCGACCAACTGCTCCACTGCCTCAGCCTGCTTCTGGCCGTCCTCGGCCACCGGCGTGCGCCAGTCAATACGAATGTCCACGCCCAGCTTCTTCCCCCACGCCTTCGCCGCGTCCTCGGCACCCGTCCGGGCCGCGAGGAACACCGGGTTGCTGTTGCTCTTGGCCACCATCCCGATGACATACTGCGACTTCTTGGGCTTGGCCGCCTCGGTCTTGCCCGCCTCGGGTGCCGCGGCCATCGCCGCCATCGCCAGGCCGGCGACCGCACCGACCGTCAAAAGTCCCTTGATCCAGTTGCGCATGACGTGCTCCAATGTTGAGTTCCTGCCGGGGTTCCTCCCCCGGCGTACTGCCTTCGCCGCCCCACGCGGAGCAGACGCAACCCCATCCCAAAATCACCCGCCGCCCCACCACCCGAACCCATCGCCGATAAAAACCGACTCACAGTCTACTTCTTGTTCGTCGTCAATCGATACTTCGCCTGGTCCACCACCACCGCCAGCACGATCGCCAGCCCGATGACGATCTGCCGATAGTTCTGGTCCAGCCCAAGCACGTCGAACCCGTTGTTGATCAACTGGATGATCAGCGCCCCGAGCACCGCGCCAAGGGCCGACCCACGCCCGCCCGACAGCGACGCCCCGCCCACCACCGCCGCGGCGATGACGTTGAGTTCATACCCGTTGCCCGCGTCCGAACTGGCCGCGCCGAAGTACCCGAGCATCATCACCGCCGACAGCCCGGCCAGCATCCCGCAAATCGTGAACGACCAGATCTTCGTCGCCCCGACCGGCACGCCCGCGTACTTCGCCGCGATCTCGTTGCCGCCGATGGCGAAAATCCGCCGACCGAAGACCGTCAGCGAGAAGACCAGCGCACCGATGATCCCGATCACGAACATCACCGCCATCGGCACCGGCGACACGCCCAGGGCCGACCACTTGATCACGCTCTGCAAGCCCGGCGGGAAGTCGCCGATGGACAGCCCCTTGCTGCCCACAAACGCCACGCCCCGATACACCGCCATCCCGCCCAGCGTGATGATGAACGGGTGCACATTCAGCCCCACGCTTGCCGCACCGTTGATGAACCCGCACACCGCCCCCACGCCGCAACAGACCACCAGCGCCACACCCAGCGCCGCCAGCACCCCGCCCCCCCCTGCAAAGATCGGCGCCGACGCGAAACTGTTCAGCACGATCGCCCCGATCACCGCGGACAACGCATAAATCGAGCCCACCGACAGATCGATCCCGCCCAGCACGATGATCGCCGTCATACCCACGGCCATGATCGCGATGAACGACGCCTGCGTCGCCACGAGCACGAGGTTCTCCAGCCTCAGGAACCGGTTCACCCGCGGCTCGCGCTCGATCGCGTTGTTCCCGTCCCGCGCCATGCGCCAGCCGTCGCGGGCGAAGTACTCCTCAACCGACGAGCCGCGAGCCACGCGAACGCCCGACGGAATGTCCTCGACCCTCACCCCCGCGGGAATCTCGATGCGTTCCTTCTTGACGTTCCCCTGCGCGTCGGTGTCCTCCCGCTCCATCGCCCGGGTCGTCGCGGCCTCGACCAGATCCCACCCGTCGCCGCGAATGTACTCGCGCGGCTCCTGCCCCGGCAGCGCCAGACGCCAGCCCGGCCGGATCGACGAAACCGTCGCCCCCTCAAACTCCCGCCGCTCGACGCGCTCGATGACCGGCTTGCCCGAGCGCTCGGTCACGCGCCAGCCGTCGCCGGTGCTGAACGTGCGCTCGTCGGGCCGCCCGTCGGCGGTGAATGCCACGCGGATCACGCCGCCATCGGTCGAGACCGTCGCACCCGCCGGAGCCTCAAACTCTCTGCTGCTGCGCTGTTCGGGAATAAGCGGACTGGCCAGCGTCAGCCCGAGCATCATCACCGCGATGACGATGCACAGCCCGAACTCCTGCACTGTCGCAAGCCGAACCCACAGGGGCTTGGCCGCTGGCGTGCGCGAGGGAGCCGCACCGGCGCTGGGGGCGGGCTGGTCTGAACGGCTTGGAGAAGAGTCCGACTTCACGGGGCGGATGATACCGGCTCCACGAGCCACCTGCCGGTGCGAACAGCCCCGATTTTACTCGAGCACCTGCGTGCGCTTGGATCGGAAACCATCGATCGCGTTGATCGACTGCGAATTGTTCGCCGAAGGCGGCGAGAAGAACTGCGACGCCACATCATCCTTGAGGAACTCGGCGTGCCCATCGGAGAACACAAAGTTCCCGCCGTCCTTGCCGAACATGTCCAGCTTGCTGTAGAAGCCGTTGCGCGTCTCGGCGAAGGTCGCGTCGCTCGCACGCCCGTACCACGCACGCGTGCCCAAGTCCGGGCCCAGCGTCTCGGTGCCCCAGATCGGCGCGGCCTTGAGGATCGTCGCCTCGTCGGTCTTCAGCCCCGCGATGTACAGGTAACTGATGTTGTAGTGCACAACATCCTTCTCGCTCGCCGGGATCGTCGGGCGGATCGGGCGAGCGGTAGAAAGATCCGGGGCGCCGTTGGGCGAGAACTGATCATTAATGCCCCAATATCGATCCTCCTTGTGCGCCGGGCTGGTCAGCACGCCGAAACTCTCGATGTACCCGCGCATGATCGGGTTCCGCAGCCCAGTGCCCATGTAGTACTGTGCGTTGTCCGGATTCGCCGAGGGCTTGAACCCCGGTAAGCCGTTGCCCGGATCCTGCCACAGACTGAACATCCCCGCGATCCCGCCGTGACGATACTGAAGGTCCAGGTACCGGTCCGCGTTGTTGGGACGGGTGAAGTTCACGCGACCCGCGTCGTTCGGGTCCAGCGGGTTGAACGGCAGAATCGGATACCAACTCTTGAAGTCATTGGCGTACACGCTCAGTGCCACGCCCATCTGTCGCACGTTGCTCAGGCACGCCGTGCGACGCGCCTGCACGCGGGCGTTGGCCAGCGCAGGCAGCAGAATCCCGACCAAAAGCGCGATGATGGCGATGACCACCAGCAGTTCGATCAGCGTAAATCCGTGTCGGCCGAACCGGCCACGAATCTTCAGGCACGCACAATTTTGCATAACGACCTCCAGATGTTTCCCGGCGATCTTCTCGCCGATCCCGCCCCACGAATCCCACACACACCCCTTGACCACCTACAGATTATCGAACGTCGCGGGCGGTATGCAAACCTCTTCATACGATTTTCCGCTCTGATTCTCCCGCCGTGTATACAGCCCTCCCCCCGCACGAACGGGCACCGAGTCCCGGTGATTCACGTTCCATTCCGACCGCTCGCGTATCCACCCCTCACCCGCCCGACACCCGATCTGGCTCCCACTTCGGGCCTGATACCGAGACAAATTAGGGGTACCCCGTGCTCGGAGCTCTCTTCCTCAAAAATCGCCTCGATCGACAGCAATCACGCGCTCCGTGTCAGCGTTTTTTGGCCTTTGAACTCGCATGCGTTACTCTTTGTTCAGTGCGCATACGGGCGCATTCACCACGCCGTTGGTTCGTCGCGTCCTTGGGTTCTCCGAGCGCTGTCGTCCCCGGCACACCTTCAGGGAGTTCGAGATGAAGAAGAATCACGTCTGCCCCGCTCTGCTGCTGCTGGCTATCGCCGGCGCCGCCATCGCCGCCCCCGTCGTCGACGGTCTCCGCGGTCCCACCGACGGCTACGGCCTGCCGCAGTGGGTCAACTCCGTCCCCACCGGCTTCGGCGACAACGTCCAGGGTGCCGGCGCCGGCGCTGGTGACGTCGGAACCCCCGCCACCGTCGTCCGCGGCATCGAACTGGTCGTCCCCAAGGCCGCCATCGGGTACACCAGCGGGCCCATCCGCGTCATCGCCGCCATCAACGGCCAGAACAATGACTTCTTCTCCAACCAGTTCCTCTTCTCCCGCGGCAGCAACTCCTCCGCAGGCGGCCTCGGTCTCAACACGCCCAACCTCGGCTTCCCGCGCGATGTGAACCTCGCCGTCATCCCCGGCGTGGTCGTCTCCAACATCACCCCCGCCACTGTCACCACCGCCCCCGTCATCGACGGCCAGCGCGACAACCCCGTCGCGCCCCTGACGATCTACGGCAACCGCTTCGCGCTCCAGACCAACTACACCGGCTTCGGCAAGGCCACCCACGGCAACATCATCGCCGGCCCCGATGGCACCAACGGCTCCGAACTCGACGCCCTCCACGTCGTTCAGGACACCGACAACCTCTACTTCTTCCTCACTGGCAACCTCGAAGCCAACAACAACAAGCTCAACCTCTTCATCGACACCGTCGTCGGCCAGGGCCAGAACCGTCTGGTCAACGCCAACCCCCAGGAACTCAGCACCCTCAGCGATGACGGCACGGGCAACGGCTTGACCTTCCCTGCGAACTTCGACGCCGACTACCTCATCGTCGCCGGTGCCAACCGCAACGGCGAGACGCAGCCCGTGGTCTTCCCCACGCCGGGCCCCGATCGCGGCCAGATCTACGTCGACTTCTACACCCTGCCCGCGGGCGGCGGCACCAAGCTGTACGCCGGCGTCACCGGCTTCGCCGGTGCACTCGACCCCTCCGCCCCGGATCCCCTCGCCCCCGCCGGCACCCTTGCCGGTGGTGACGTTGGCGCCCCGGCCATCCGCGTGACTGTCGACAACTCCAACATCGCCGGCGTCGTCGGTCAGGAGGTCGGCTCCACAAACGCCGCCCCCAACCAGAACCGCGCCTACGGCTCGGAAATCAACGCCCTCTTCGCCACGCAGGAAGGCGACACGCTCTACCTGCTCGTCACCGGCAACCTCGAGACCAACTTCAACAAGCTCGTCCTCTTCTTCGACGTTGACCCCAACGATGGGCAGAACCGCCTCCGCGGCCGCACCGACACCGCCCTCTGGCCCGGCTATCGCGGCAACCCCCGCATGGACTCCGAAGGCCTCTGGCGCATGGGCGCCCGCACCCAGTCCAACCCGCCCGCGCCGGCCCTTCCCCAGCCGATCGACCCGCTTGATCCCGTCGCCTCGGGCGGCTGGACCTTCGACGAGGGCTTCACCGCGGACTACATCGTCGCGGTGACCAACGGCGGCAACCCGGTTCAGGCCTATACCAACGCCGCGGTCCTCCGCGCCAGCGGCCGCCGCGAGGACTTCCAGTTCAAGTCGCTCGACTACGCCTCGTTCACCGGCGGCAACAAGTCTCTGCCCCCAGTCAACGACCCGATGCGCCTCAACGGGCCCAACGCCCCGCTGCCCCCCTCGACCGATGGGCACATCACCGCCAACTACCCGCCCCGCGGCCTGGCCGACTTGCTCACGTTCGACCCAAATTTCGAGACCTGGTCCTTCTCCGCACTGCCCTCGACGCTCAACGATCGCATCATCGCCGCGGTCGATAACAGCAACGTCCTGGGCGTGACCGGCGCCGCCGCCAGCACGTTCCCCGCCAACGCCGCCGCCGCCACCTCCGGCATCGAAATCGCCATCTCCCTGACCGAACTCGGTTGGGACGGCGTGACGCCCATCCGCGTCGCCGGTGGCGTCAACGGTTCCAACTACGACTTCATGTCCAACCAGATCCTCGGCGGGATCCCGGTCGGCACCAACGGCTTGGCCGCCAACCTCGGCGATCCCCGCAACATCAACTTCTCCACCATCACCGGTGATCAGTTCGTCACCCTCAACCTCTCCGGCGCCGCCGGCTGCTCGCCCGCCGACATCGCCAACACCGACGGCGATCCGGGTGCCGACAACGCCATCGATAACGGCGACTTCACCCTCTTCTTCACCGCCTTCTTCCTGCCCGAGGGCGATCCCGGTCGCGCCCCGGCCGACATCGCCAACACCGACGGCGATCCGGGTGCCGACAGCTTCGTCGACAACGGCGACTTCACCCTCTTCTTCTCGGCCTTCTTCCTCAACTGCCCGACCCCCTGATCGGGTTTGATCCATCCGAATCCTGAAAGCCACGGACGCCCCGGTTTGCCCCGGGGCGTCCGCTTTTTTGGGCCCCGCGATCAGCAGTTCGCACACCCACGCATCTCGCCGTGCCTCAGCCCCGAGGCTCGCCCCTGCGCTGGTTCTCCAGCACCGCCGCGGCGTTGCGCTGGAGCATTTCCAGCGTCGCACGCTTCATCGCCGAGCCGCGCAGTTCGCGTGAGCGGTCCGCCGCGTTCCACGCCAGAACCGCCAGCAGGTCCAGCGTTCGCCGATCGCCGCGATACGCGTCGTTCACCCGCGGCGAGTAGCGTGCGTCATCCGCCCCCGCCCGCACCGGCGCGTTGTGCGGGCAGACCTCCTGGCACACATCGCAGCCGAAGACCCAGTCCCCGAACTTCTCACGCAAGTCCGTCGGCGTCGGCTCGCGCCGCTCGATCGTCAGGTAACTGATGCACCGCGACGCATCGACGCTGTACGGCGAGATGGCCCCCGTCGGGCACGCATCGATGCACCGCGTGCACGTGCCGCAGTGATCGTCGTGCCGCTCCTGCTCCCGCGGCGGCACAAGCGCCAGACTCGTCAGCACGCCGCCCAGCAGCGTGTACGACCCCAGCCGCGGGTGGATCAGCAGCGTGTGCTTGCCGATCCAGCCCAGCCCCGCGCGCTGCGCGTGCTCACGCTCGAGAACCGGCGCGGTGTCGCAGAACGCGCGGAAGTGCTCGCCGGGGTGCTCACGACGCAGCGCATCGCAGAGCACGTGCAGCCGATCCTTGATCACCTCGTGATAGTCCTCGCCCTGCGCGTAGCGCGCCACGCGCCCCTCGCCGGGCGTCGCCGTCGGCGGGGTGTCGCCCCGAGGGGCGTACTGATCCGCGACGACGATGATCGCCCTGGCCTCGGGCAGCACGCGTCGGGGGTCGATCCGCTCCTCGCCCAATCTTGGCAGGTACGCCATCGAGCCGTGGCGACCCGCCGCAAACCACGATCGCACATGCTCCGCGTGCTCGCTCGGCGACGCGGCACACACCCCCGCCAGCGCGAAGCCCATCCCCGAACACCGCGCGAGAATCTCTCGCGAGAGCGCCTCCATACGTTCGTGCCGTTCGTGATCGCCCGAGCCAGCGTCCGAGTCAGCCCCCGGGCCAGCCCCCGGGCCCGCGCCATCGCGTGCGTCGTCGCCGTCACTCGCGGAACTCACGCCATCGGCCAAGGGTGTGCTCACCATCTGCGCCGCCCGGGCACGCCGGGCCGCAATCGCCTCACGCCCGCGCCATCGTCGGGCGGGCCTGTCC
>VYLX01000141.1_pt1 | contig 14574 bp, 8 predicted proteins | sample 5114181 | NCBI WGS metagenome assembly VYLX01 (sample SAMN12291812, study PRJNA351875) | freshwater metagenome | isolation source: freshwater lake | place: USA: Michigan, Sherman Lake | collected 2011-08-08
CCCGCCGCGACCGTCCCCACCGCCACAAACGCCGCGGCATCGCCCGCCGCCACCGCCACCGCCGCGGCTCCGCTCGGAACCCTCCGCGCCCGCACCCTCGGCTTCACCGCCCCCGCCCCCGCCGACGCCACCCCCGCCATCGGCGCGTCCACGCTCCAGCCCTGGGACACCCTCGGCTCGCTCGACACCGCCGACACAAACACCTTCCGCTTCCTGCTCACCTTCAACCCCGCCGGTGCGGGCCTGGCCGACCTCCAACTCACCCGCCACACCGACCGCGTCGGCCCCAGCGCCACCAACGAACGTCTCCAGCGCACCGAGACCTCCCTCCAGCCCCGCTGGAACGGCACGACCTGGGTCGAGCCCATGGTCGAACGCCAGATCGTCCCGTTCGCCATGGCCGCCATCGTCGTCGATGGTCAGACCATCCCCCTCGCTACGCCGGGCATCTTCCGCCAGACCGCGCCGGGCCAGTTCGTCGCCGAGATCGAGGACGATCAGTCGCGCCCCATCGCACGCATCGAGCGCCAGTACTCCATCGCCCCCGAGCGCTACGACATCGTCCTGAGCCAGAAGTTCGTCAACCTCACCGACCGCGCGCTGACCGTTCAGTGGATCCAGTTCGGCCCGGCCGACCTGCCCATCAAGGGCATCGGTTACGGCGGCGACGTCCGCCGCGTGCGCCTGGGATACCTCGAGCCCGACACCATCAACCCGGGTGGCGACTTCGTCTCCAGTTCGCGCTACACCATCCCCCACGCAACCGTGCTCGACAAGCCCATGGACGCCTACGGCCTGTCCTGGACCCCGCACTCCATCTGGCCCGAGCCCAAGGGCGTCGCCGAGGGCGTGAACATCTCCTGGGTCGCGCTGACCAACCGCTTCTTCGCCGTCGCGCTGCACCCGCTGCCCGAGCGCCAGACCCCGCGCGCCGACAACCGCCCCGACAAGTCCCTGGCCCTGTTCCCGACCATCGACCGCGTCGTCCTGGGCCGTGGCGGGCCGGACGCCACCGAACTCAACAAGAAGTCCGTCCTGATCCTCCGCCTGTCGAGCAAGGTCATGAGCGTCCCGCCCAGCGCCACGCTCGACACCAGCGTCGGCATCTACGCCGGGCCGCTGACCCGCGCCTTCATCGACAAGGAACCCGCGCTGACCAGCGTCGGGCTCAACGGGTTGGTCATTTACTCCTTCGGCGGGCCGTGCATGGTCTGCACCTTCCAGTGGCTCGCCGGCCTCCTCCGCGCGTACCTCGGCCTGCTGGCCTCCAGCATCGTCTTTGACTGGGCTATCGCCGTCATTCTCCTGGTCGTCACCGTCCGCAGCATCCTGCACCCCATCACCCGCTGGAGCCAGAAGAACCTCACACGCTTCGGCAAGCAGATGGCCAAACTGGCCCCCAAGCAGAAGAAGATCCAGGAACGCTACAAGGACGACCCCAAGAAAATGCGCGAGGAAGTCGCCCGCCTCATGCAGGAAGAACAGATCAACTACGCCGGCGCCCTGGGCTGCCTGCCCATGTTCTTCCAGATGCCCGTCTGGATCGCCCTCTACGCCATGATCTTCTTCACCTTCGAACTTCGCCACGAGGGCGCGTTCTTCGGCATCTTCCAGACCCTCACCGGCGGAAACTGGACCTTCCTCGCAGACCTGGCCGAGCCCGACCGCCTCATCCCGCTCCCCGAGAGCGTGCACTTCGGCATCCCGGGCCTCCAGTCCCTCATGGGCAAGATCGACGCGCTCAACATCCTCCCGCTGGTCCTGGGCGTGGTCTTCTTCATCCAGCACAAGTACCTCTCCCCGCCCATGACCACCGAACTCAGCCCGGAACAGAAGTTCCAGCAGACCATGGTCAAGTGGATGATGGTCATCATGCTCCCGCTGTTCATGTACAACGCCCCCGCCGCCCTCAGCCTCTACTTCATGACCAACTCCATCCTGGGTATCCTCGAGAGCAAGTGGATCCGCGCTCAGGTCGACCGTGAAGACGCCGAGGCCGAACGCCTCCGCGAGGAAGCCATCAAGGCCGGCAAACCCATCCCCAAGGCCCCGGGCCAAGCACCCGGCTGGCTCAAGCGCCTCCAGGACAAGATCGCCATGGCACAGGAAGCCGCCGATAAATCCCGCAAGGACAAGGAACGCTCAAGCCGCAAGAACGGCCGCTGACCGCCGCCACCACACCGCCAGCCCATCGGTGCCCCATGCCACCCGCGCCGATCGCCGTGCCCCCGCTCAGCGACACCATCGTCGCCCTCGCCTCCGGCGCAAGCCCCGCGCCGCGCGCCCTGATCCGCATCTCCGGCGATGACCTCGCCCCCATCCTTTTCGCGCTGCGCCTCACCCCCGCCCGAATCGCCCCCGCCCCCGCGCCGGCCCCGCGCCGCACGCGCCCGCACCTTGTGCGCGCACGCATCCCTCTGCCCGTCGGCTCGCTCCCCGCCCTGGCGCTGCACTTCCCCGCACCTCGCTCGTTCACTGGCCAGCACGTGCTGGAACTGCTCATCCCCGGCTCGCCCGCACTGGTCGACCGCGTGCTCGAAGCGCTCCTGCGTCTCCCGGGCGTGCGCCTCGCACAGCCCGGCGAGTTCACCGCCCGCGCGTTTCTCCTGGGCAAGATGGACCTCTCCGCGGCCGAGGGCCTGGCCGCGAGCATCGCCGCACATTCGGCCGACGAACTCGCCCACGCCCACGCCGTGCTCTCGGGCCGCGCGGGCGAGCGTTACGTCGCCTGGCGCGAGGACCTCCTCAGCATCCTCGCGCTGGTCGAGGCCGGCATCGACTTCACCGATCAGGAAGACGTCGTCGCCATCTCCCCCGCGAGCGCCGCCGAGCGCGCCGAGACGATCATCCGCGCCATCCGCGACCACCTGGCCGCCGCCACCGGCCGCGAACGCCCCGCCCGCGTCCCCCGCATCGCGCTCCTCGGCCCGCCCAGCGCCGGCAAGAGCACGCTCTTCAACACGCTGCTCGCACGCGACCGCGCCCTGACCGACGCCCTGCCCGGCACAACGCGCGACGCCCTGGCCGAGCCCCTGCGCCTGATCGGCCCGCCGCCCCGCTCTCGCACGCTCGACATCGAACTCATCGACCTGCCGGGCCTGGACACCGCCCCCGCCGATGACCTGAGCACGCACGCGCAGCAGCACGCGATCGACATCGCCCGCGACGCCGACCTGATCCTGCTCTGCGATGAACAGTGCCGATTCGACACCTCGTCCCTCGCGGGCACGCGCGCCCGCCTGCTCCGCATCCGCACCAAGGCCGACCGTCCGGTTCCTTCGCCGCCACGCGCGCCATCATCATCCCCCGCCCCCGACGCGCACGTCTGCGCCCTCTCGCCCGCGAGCCTCGCCGCGTTCCGCATCACATTGCTGGACTACCTCTGGCCGCTGCTGGCTCGCCCGTCGCCGCTGGACCTGCTCCCGCGTCACCGCGATGCGCTTCTGGCCACCGCCGACACCCTCGCCGACGCAACAGCCCCCGCGGCCATCGCCTCGCCCGAACTCATGGCCGACGCCCTTCGCGCCGCGCTCGACACGCTCGCCACCCTCACCGGACGCGTCGAGCGTGACGAGGTCCTGGGCCGCATCTTCGCGTCGTTCTGCGTCGGCAAGTAACCCCCGCCTCACGCCATCAGCGTCCGCGCGATCCGCTCGGCACCGTCCGCCGGCCCGAGCCCCTGCAGCCCGCGCCGCATCGCCGTCCGCGTCGCCGCGTCATCGATCACGCCGCGCACCACCGCCCCCGATGCGCTCAGCGTCTTGCCCGCGTCGATCAGATCGTCCACCACCACCGCCCCGCCGACCTCCACCAGACGCGTCGCGTTCACACGCTGGTGCTGGTCCTTGTGATACGGATACGGCATGAAGACCGTCGGCGTCGTGTTCGCCCACGCCTCGGCCACCGCCCCTGCGCCGGCGCGAGAAATCGCCAGATCCGCCGATCCCCACCACAGCCCCATCCGCTCAACAAACGCCGACACCACCGCGTCGATCCCCATCGCCGCATACCGCCCGCGCACGCGCTCAACCTCGCCCTCCGCGTTGCCCACCTGGTGCAGCACCTGCCACCCGCGCATCGCCGCCGCATGCTCAGCGCACAGCCCCAGCACAAAGTCCGTCACCGACCGCGCACCGAGACTCCCGCCCGTGATCATCAGCACCGGCCGTCGCGCATCCAGCCCCAGCGCCGCCCTGCACCCCGCCGCGTCCATCCCCGCGCTGGCCCCCTCGCGAACGATCGGCGGCACCAGCGTCAGCCGCCCCGCCATCCCGCCGCCCTTGCCACCAGCCACCGGCAACGCCGTGAACGCCCCCGCAAACTCCCGCCGACCGCGAAGCCGCCACTCGATCCACGCATTGGCCTTCCCGGGAACCGCATCCAGATTCACCAGCGTCACCGGAGCGCGCTCGACGATCGCCGCCTGAACCATCGGCGCCGCGACGAACCCGCCCGTCGTCACAACCCGCACGCTCGCCCCGCCGATACGCGCATCGCGGATCAGCCCCCGGCACCGCCGAACGCACTGGCCCCACCGCCAGAGAAACTGCACCAGCCCCTTGGGCCTCAGCGATAACGGCCTGGCGGGAATCGCGACAAACTCCCGCCCCGTCGGCTCCATCACGCGCGCATCGACCGCACGATCCGACACCACGAACACACACCGCGGCTGCTCCCTCCCCGCACCACCACCCGCACCACCAGCATCACCCCGCCACATCGCCTCCAGACGCTGCGCGATCGCCAGCGCCGGATAGATGTGCCCGCCCGTGCCCCCGCCGGCAAAGAGCACCACGTCACGCGATGGGTTGGCTCGCTCAGTCATGTCCGGGCGAGGGCGACGCGAGCGCCGCGTGCCGAACCGTTCCGCCCGCCGGCCCGGTCTCGATCGCCGGATCCTCGCCCCGCTCAGCACTCGCCGGAGCCGACGCCGCCTCGGCCTCCCCGCCGACATCCTGCCCCACGCCCTGCCCCGCCAGCGCCGTCGCCAGCCGGTCCATGTTCACCAGCAGCCCCAGGCACCCCGCCGTCAGAATCCACCCCGTCCCGCCACTGCTGAGCAGCGGCAGCGCGATGCCCTTGGTCGGCACGACATTGGTCACCACCGCGATATTGATGATCGCCTGCACCCCCACCGTCGTGAGGATCCCGACGCCCAGCAACTTGAGCACCTTGGGCTGCACGCGCCGAACGATCATCCACCCCGCCGTGAGCATCGCGATGTACAGCATCACCACCAGCGCGGCCCCGGGAATGCCCAGTTCCTCGCAGATGATCGAGAACAGGAAGTCGGTCTGGTCCTCGGGCAGGTATCCGAACTTCTGCAACCCGTTGCCCAGCCCGCGCCCCCAGATCTCGCCGTTGGCCACCGCCGTCATCGACTGAATCACGTGGTACCCGGCGCCCTCGGGCTCGGCGTACGGGTTCATGAACGTCATGATCCGCTCCCAGCGGTACGGGCTGTGCCACACCGCCGCCCCAGCCCCCGCCAGCGCCACGGGCACCATCATCGCAAACTGCCACCAGCGCGCCCCGCCCGCCACCAGCACCACCGCCGCCGCCGTCGCCAGCAGCACGCCCGTGCCAAGATCCTCCAGCACCACAAACCCCGCCACCAGCCCCACCGCCACCAGCGCCGGCACCAGCCCGCGCCAGAACCGACCCAGCATCGGCCCCACACGCCACGCGTACCACGCCGTCAGCAGCACCAGCCCCCACTTGGCCAACTCCGACGGCTGGATCGACAGCGCCCGCCCCGGCCCCACCCGCAGCCACCGGTGCGACCCGTTCACCTCGTGCCCCAGACCGGGCACATATACCAGCGACATCGCCACGATCAGCAGCCCCACGCCCACCCACATCGGCCACATCACGAACCCCGACCCGGCAACCTCATACCACCGCGCCGTGTCGGGCCCCTGCCCCGCGTCCCACGTCTCGGCACGCCGAACCCCGGGCAGCATCTTCAGCACGGGCAGACACGCCGCCAGCACCATCGCCACCAGCGCCAAGCCCATGTAGATCGTCGACTGGCTGAACACGATCGTCTGCCACGTCACGCCGCGCCCCGGCGCGATCGTCAGCCCCGCCGAATTGACCATCACCACCCCGATCGTGAGCAGGGCCAGAGCCGACAACGCGATGACGTGTCCGGGACGGATCATCAGACCAGAAGATATCGGCCTGAATCCCGCCGCCGCCGCATCTTTTGCGCCGCGCCGCCCCCGGCCGCCGAATCCGTTGTCAACCCCTCCGTCCTCAGCCGGCCTGACCCTTCAGCCGCTTCTTCTCTTCATGCCGAACGATCGAGCCGGTCGCCAGGTACAGCACATCCTCGGCGATGCTCGTCATCAGATCCCCAACCCGCTCGAGTTCGCGTCCGCAGCGGTAGTACAGCAGCCCGGCCGAGCGCCCCTCTCGCGTCTCGGTCATCGCGTCCACGCTCTCGTCGAACAGCCGCTTGTCCAGCGTGTCGATCGCCGCGTCCTTCATGATCACCGCCCGCGCGTCATCCGCCTTTTCATTGACCAGCGCCCGAAGCAGCGTCTGACACTGAATCGGCACGCGCTGACCCAGTTCCAGCAGCGATGTGGGCAGCGCGATGTGCGTCCCGCCGTCCCTGAGTTTCCGCAGTTTAATCGTCTGCTTGCACAAACTCGTGGCGTGATCCGCGACACGCTCAAGGTCCGCATTGACCCGCATCAGCGCCGCGACGGTGCGAAAGTCCCGGGCCAAGGGGTTGAACAGCGCCAGCAGACGCAGGCACTCTTCCTCGATCCGCACCTCTTCCTTATCGATCTCGTCATCCCGCCGAATGACCTCGCGGGCCGACGCCTCGTCGAGCTTCACCAACGCTTCGATCGCCGACTCCAGCATCCCGATCGCGCTGCCGGCCTCCGCCACCAGCCGACGCTTGACCGCCGCGATCTGCTCTTCCAGCAGCCCTTGAGGCGTCCCCAGCACATTCCTCGCAAACGTCGGCCTCGCCGCACCCTCGCCGCCAGCCCCGGAACCAGACCCGGCCCCGGCTCCGGCACCCGATCCCGTCCCATACACGCCGCGCCCGCCAATCTCCGCCGCGTCGCCCTGTCCGTTGCTCATGATGATCCGTGTTCCCGCGATTCCCGCGATGACGGGGTTCGCCGCGTCGCTCGCAAGTCTTGGAAATTCAAGCCCTTGCGATGGCTGGCGCAGACGAGTGGCCCGATCTCGAAACCAAGAAGCCATCGACATCATACCCGACTATCGGCGTGCGCCGACCCTGTCCGCCGTTGATTTGCCCGCAGAAACAGCCCCTTCACACGACGACAACACTGCTCACCGGTGCCGCGCACGCGGACACACCGACCACTTCATCCACAGTCCACCCACGTTCCATGCCCAACTTTGAGCCTCACAGGCCGACATTCGGCCGATTCTGCGCCGCGGATTCGAAATCGCAAGCCAGCCTCAAGTCCGCACCCGCCACCCGCCGACGACTCCTTGGCCCGAGTACGTCGTCTGCCGTTCCGCAAGTTGGGGGCGAACGCCCCATCCTCCTTCCCGGATATGTCTTCGCAATCACTGGTACGCTCTGTTCGTCGCCGCGACCGACCCTCATGACCGTCTCACCGACCAACCCGTTCCACCTGGCCCGCGCCTATGCCGCCCAGCCCGCGGCTCGGCTCGAACAGCCTCGGCCTGTCGCCGACGCCCCGCCGGTGCAGCCGATCGCGGCCATCCGCCCCGAGCCGACCTCCCCCGCCGCCCAGCGCTCCGCGAAGCTCGCCAAGATCGACAGCCAACTCGTCGGCGCGGTCGTGCCGGGGAGCATCGACTTCACCGAGTCCGCGCCGCGTGCCGCCGGACCGTCTGCGGGCGTGCTGCCCATGTACGCCAACCCGACGCAGCGCAACGCCGTCGAAACCGTGCTGCTCGTCGGCCGCGGGCTGGATATCTCCGGCTGATCGCGCCTGGCCGAAGGCCGCGTCCGCGGCCTCTCCCTCAAGCCTGCAAGCACCAAAAACAAAACGGGCCCGCCGAAACGGGCCCGTCGATTGCTACTTACCACTGCGCCACTCCGCGGCGGCGTCGCTACTTACTTCGGGCAGTTCGGGCAGCCGTTGTTCAGGATCACCACGATCGGCAGGCACGGGTGGGTCGGGTTCTGCTGCTGCAGCGCCGTGTAGAACTGCTGCGCAGCCTGGCCCATGCCCGCCTGCTGGAAGTCGTAGCCCGGCAGGATCGAGCCCAGGTTCTGCAACGCGCCGGACTCAAGGCACCGCGCCGGGTCGCTCGCCACCGCCAGCACCTGCTGACGCAGCAGCATCTCCACCGCGCCCGACAGGCGGGCCTGCGTGGAGTACCCCATCGCCGCGAACGTCGGGTCCAGCGCCGTTGTGATCGCGCCCGTCGGCGGGAGCAACTCGCGAGCGCTCGGCACGCTGCCAGCGCCGATCGAGCCCTGCTGCCAGTCGTTGAACGCGAAGTTCCCGCCCTCGTTGACACGCACCACGCGCGGGTCGCTCGCGGTATTGGTCGCCGACGGGTTGTACTGGATCGTCACCGGCTCGTTCCCGCTGGTGATCCCGCGGATCACCAGCGTGCCGCCGGCGTAACTCATGCTCGTGACCTGCTCAAGATCCGAGAAACTAAACGCGCCGTTGCCCTGCGTGCCGCTCTGCGGCGCCAGGCCGTTGCTCGCGGTCCACGCGTTCTCGATGAAGTTGTTCCGAGGATCGACCTGCAGCAGAATCGGGCTCGTGCCCGTCTGCACAAGCGTCGGCTCGCCCGACGACTTGCCGAAGGTCGAGCCCCCGTCGTACTGCAACTCCCACGTCGGGACCGTGCCCGGGACGAACAGCGTCCCGTCGTCGCCCGCCGCCATGCCGCCCAGCGTGTTCATGCCCAGCACCATGCGGGTCTGCGGCGTGTTGGTCGCGCCGGCGATAGTGCCGCCGATGGGCAACTCGAAGATGTGCCCCGGCGTCGTGCTGGTGTTCCCCGAACCCTGGAGCACGAACAGCCGACCGCCGAAGGACGAGAGCGCATCGAAGAAGTACTCCGTCTCGCCGAAGGCCGTCGTCGGCCCGGGCTGATAGCTGGTCACGTCGCTCCACTTGGAGTCCGGATCGCTGATGTCCACCATCCGCAGCACCGGGACGCTCTGGCCCGAACTGTTGAACGTGTTCTCGATGGCGTACAGGACCCGCTGCGAGCCCTGCTGGACGATCGTCATGCCCTTGATCGGGCCGGAGAACGGCGAGTCGTACTTGCGACGGGTGATCGCGTTGCCGAACAAGTCGCGCTCGGTCAGCACGCCGCCCAGAAGGTCCAGCGAGAAGAACGTCGAGCCGAAGAGCCGCTCGGTCTCGGCGATTTCCTCCCGCAGGCTGTCATCCGGCGGCTTGGGCGTGTTCAGAAGCGCCGGCGAGTTGAACGAGAAGTTCTGAACGAAGTTCTGCTCGCCCGTGTCGCGCGACTGCTGGTCGCCGATGTCGAGCGTCAGGCCGCGGTTCTCGTTCTTGGCCGGGTCGGGGTTGCTCTTGTCGGTCTGCTCGTTGCCGGTGACGATGCCCGTGACGCCGTTGTCGAACTCGACATCGAATCGCCCCGTGTTGAACTCACCGCCGAAGGCGTTGGTCGGCTGCCCCGGCGTGACATCCAGCCCGCCCTCGGTCCCTCGAACCGCCAGCGTCGCGTCGGGCGCGACGAGCTTGACGTCGTTGGAGAACTGCGTGCTGGTCACGTCGAACTTCACCCGCCCGTACGGCAGTTCGAGCGTGGACTTCTCCGTGCCCGAGATGTTCAGCGCCTCGGCGATCTTCACGCGCGACAGACGATCGATCGTGAAGATCTGCCCCGCGCCGATCTGGATCTGGATGATGCTCTTGGTCAGCGTGCTGATCTCCGTACCCGCCGTCAGCACGTCGCCCGCCTTGGCCGGTGTCCACTTGCTCTCGGCCGACGGACGGTGATGCACCGTGCCCTGCACCGCCAGCACCACGATCGGCGGAGCCGAACGCGCGACCTCCGCCGACGGCGCCGTCACCGACGACGGCGCGGTCGTCGCGGGATCCACCTGCTGCGCGCGACCCGCGGCCTGCGCCACCGCCGAGGCGGAAAGGGGAATCAGCGCAGCAACCGCCATCTTGACGGCGAGCGAGCGACCAGTCTTGCGAACCATTGAAAACTCCAATCTGCAGTTGTGGGCGTGGGACTCTTCTTGAACAAAAGTACCACGTTCATGCTATTCGCCCACCAGACTCCGGGAGTTCCATGCGAAAATCAACCGAACATATCCCGTTTGTCCGCAGATCTTCCCACGCTTCGCGCAATTCCTGCTCCACGGACCGAAGAATCCACCAAAACAGAACCATCCCGCAATCCGGGCTTCAACAAACGGACTGGCAGTCTGTTTTTCGATCCGTTCAGGACGGCGGGCCCTTGTAGCCCTTGCCCTCGCGCTCATCCGGCGGCGTGGTGCTTGGGCCGGGCCTGGGCGGGTTGCTGAAGTTCAGGTTGTTCGAGCCACCGCCCGTGTTCCGATTCAGTGCCGCGATCTCCTCGGGCGTGAGCGGGCCCAGCGGGAGAATCGGGGGGTTGTCGCTGTTGTTCTTGTTGTTGGCGGTGTTCGGATTGTCCGAGTCTGTGGCGTTCTGATCGGTGACGTCGCCTTCGCGGCCGTTGTCGTAGTTGACGGTGAAGCGGCCCGTGTTGCCCACCCCGCCGCCGGCGTCGGTTCTGCCGAACTGCACGTTGATAAACCCGGTGGTTCCCTTGACGGCCAGGACGGCGTCGGGGGTTTTGATGCGAACATCGTTGGCGACGCGGGTGGAAACGACCTTGAACTCCACGCGTCCGTACGGCAGTTCGAGACGGGTGGTCGCGGGTGAGGCGCTCGTGGCGGCGATGACCTCACTCAGGCGGACGCGCGCAAGGCGTTCGATGACAAAGACCTGCGTGCCGTGCAGGCGGATTTGCGCGCGCGAGCGGTGGCCCGTGAAAATCTCGGCACCCGGGGGCAGCAGGTCGCCGACGACCGCGGCGCGGAGCGGAGCGTCGGCGGACGCCCGCCACTGCACGACGCCGACGACCTCAAGGACCGTTCCGGCAAGTACCTGAGCCGCGCCAGGAGCGGTCTCGGCGGGTGCGGGCGCGGCCGCGTCGGAAACGGTTGGGGCGGGGGTGACAGGGGGCTGTGCGCCGATGGCGACGTTCTGGCCAGCGACGGACAGAAGCGCAAGGGTTGCTAGTGAGGTGGGATGCATCGCCGACTCCGGTGGGTAGCGGAACGAGTATACCTCCGGCGGGGCAGAACACGAGCACGGGTCTGAAAAACAGGCCGACGGTCTATTTTTCTGTGAGCGTCAGTGCGCCGTCGAAGGCGGACTGGCGGTCGTCGCGCTGGAGCCAGTCGAGGCATGCGTCGCGGTAGATCTGTGCGAAGGGATGGGATTCGATGTCACCCAGGGCGCTGACGGCCAGCGATCGGCGCGGGCCGAAGTCGCGGTCGAGTTCGTCGCACTTAGCAAGGCAAGATTCGAGTTCGCCAGCCTGAAAGGCGAGGACGATGGCTTTGCAGTGCTGGATGTAGTCGTCGGTGCGGTCGGCGAAAGGCTGTAGGTCTCCGAGGAGTTCGTGGAGTTCCATGGGCTCGGCACGGCCCTTGACGCGGATCCTGCCGACCGACCGCGAGCGGAACTTGCCCCCGGCCTGAACGAGGGTTTCGGTGGGGACGAGGATGCGTGAGCCGAAGGCCTTGTTGGCGCCTTCGAGACGGGAGGCGATGTTGGCGGTGTCGCCGATGACGGTGTAGGAGGAGTTGCGAGGGGGGTTGCCGAAGTCGCCGACCATGACCTCTCCGGTGGCGATGCCGATGCGCATGGCCAATTCGACGTTGTTGCCGAAGGCGTGCTCGGCGTTCATGCGGTCGAGCGAGCGGAGCATGTCCAGAGCGGTTTCGCAGGCGTCCTTGGCGTGATTGGCGTTCTCGACGGGCGCGCCCCAAAAGCCCAGGATGGCGTCGCCGTTGTACTTATCGAGCGTGCCGCGATGGCCCTGGAGGATTTCGGTCATGGGGCCGAGATAGAGGCGGAGGACCTCGGCGGTGCGGTCGGAGCCGAGCTGCTCGGCGGTGGAGGTGAAGCCCGCCAGATCGGTGAACATGATCGAGAGCGTGCGGCGCTGGGGCTTCATGCTGTCGAGCGAAGGGTTGTTGACGAGGATGTCGACAACCTCGGGCGAGACGTAACTCTTGAAGCGTTCCTCGGTGCGTCGGCGTGAGCGCTGCTCGACGAAGAGGCGGTGAACGAACACGCCGACGACCGCGCTGAGCGCCGCGGCGGCGGGGCCTGCGGCGGAGACGATGACCCCGAACTGATCCCAGAGCACCAGCCCGACGACCCCGAACCACGCGCCGACGAGCAGGATGACGCTGGCCGGGCCGGAGAGCACGCTGGACGAGACGCCGATCCACGTGGCCAGCACGCCCATGATGAGCAACGCGGCGAAGTCGGCCCAGAGCGGGCCCGGGACTTTGGCGTAGCCGGTCAGGACGGAGTTCGCGACGGCCACGTGCAGGTGCACGCCCGGGGTCTTGGGGTGGATGCTGGTGGCGACGAAGTCGGCGGCGGCGCCGGTGGCGGTCCAGCCGACAAAGACGATCCTGCCGTTGAGCCGCTCGCGTGATCGTGCGCGGGCCTCGGCGATGCGGAGCAGCCCCTGTTTGGCCTGCTGGATGTTTCGGGGGAGCAGTTCGAGGGCATCGCGGAGGTTCTCGGCGAGGATGCGGTCCTTGCCCTGGAGTTGCTCGATGGGGCTCTGCGCGGTGAGGGTGGTCAGGCGTGCGCGGGCGGCGGTGCGGGTGGACTCGTGGATGGTGTTGACCGCATCGAGATAGGCGGTGAACATCTCGTCGTCGACGCCGTGCTCGAGAATGGCGTTCATCGCGGCGCGGAAGTCGTCGGCGTCGCCGCCCGTGAGGATGGGTTCGGCGGGGTTGAGGTAGACCTGCGTGAAGGCGCGATCGAACTGCTGGAGGTTGGTCAGGATGAGGCCGGCGAGGTTGGCCGGTTCGTAGACCGCGCCGATGGGGAACTCGCCGCCGGTGTTGCGGTCGAGGTTGTAGAACTGCCATTGCCAGCCGTTGGCGACGCTGTCGGGCACGGGCTTGCCCAGCAGGGCGCGGGGCCAGGTGACGTAGTGAAGCCCATCGACCTGACGGTTGCTCAGTCGCGCGCCGAAGGTCGAGAGCCGACGGGGCGGGCCCTCGGGCATGGGGACGAGGGTGGTGTTGCCGACGATGTCGACCTTGTCGAGCGTGACGCCAAGGTAGAGCATTGCGGCGGCCAGGCCCAGGTTGGGCCAGAGGCGGTCGCGGTGGCGGACCCAGAGCGGGACGCGGCGGGTCAGGCCGTCGGCGTCGAAGGTGTCGAAGGTCACGTTGCCGAGCCGGGCGGCGTCGGCGGCCAGTCGCGGGAGGGTGGGCGTTGGGTCGGTGCTGGTGGCCCAGCGGAGCGCGGGGCCCAGGGCGGGGACGGAGTGCGAGGAGTTGGGGGCGCGGTCGATGAGCAGGCGTGCCGCGCCGAGTTTGCGGCGGAGTTCGCGGAACTCCGGGCCGTCCTGGAAGTCCCACGCCGAGGGCGGCAGGAATCGGCGAACCAGTTCCGACAGGGCCTGATCGAACGGCGCGGTGGCGAGCGACGGCTGGGCGTCGATGGCGTCCATAACGGCGCTGAGGGGGAGGTTGAAGGCCAGGCGCTGATCGCTCGAAGCACCGAGCGGATCCGCGGCGGGAGCGTCGGGCTGCGCGGAGGCATCATCTTCTGGGCCGCGCATGTCTGGGCTGGTCGTGTCGGGGCTGGTCGTGTCTGGGCTGGTGCCGGGGGTCTGGTCGGCTCTGGAGCGTGCGCGAGAGGGGTGGTGGTCCGCGGGCGAGAGGGTCTTGTCGCGCTGGGCGTCGTCCTGACCAAAGCGGAACGAACCGGCAACGACGACCGCGCCGTGGCGACGGATGGCCTCGGCGAGCAGATCATCATCGCGGACGGTGCGCACGGCATCGGGAGCGCCGGGCGTCTGGGTCTGTGCGGCGACGAGCCTTGGCGTCTGGGGCTCATCGAGCAGCAAGTCGAGCGCGATGACCTTGGTGCCGGCCAGACGGAGTTCATCGATCACGCGGGCCATCTTGGCGCGGTCCCACGGCCAGCGACCGATGGTCGAGAGTGCGGCGTCATCGATGCCGACGATCACCAGACGGTCGGATGGCTCGATCGCGTTGAACCCGAACCAGCGCGCGCGCAGGTCCAGCGTGAGCCTCTCGGCGAAGTCCAGCAGGCCGCCGGACCAGATCGCCGCGATGAGCAGCGTAAAGAGCAGGCCCACGCCCCACTGTCGGCGGTGCATGGAGACGGTGCGCGAGGAGCGCGAGGCCTGACGCGGCGATGGCGCGGGGCGCGAGGCGTCGGCCGTGCTGGCGGCGCGCAGTCGGCGTGCGAACGTGGTCCAGAAGCGCGCCATGGAACGTGCCGATGTGAGCGGACGGGTGGGAGAGAGGGAGCGTCAGGGAGCGGGCGCTGTCGCGGGGGCCGAGGCGGG
>VYLX01000142.1_pt1 | contig 14473 bp, 12 predicted proteins | sample 5114181 | NCBI WGS metagenome assembly VYLX01 (sample SAMN12291812, study PRJNA351875) | freshwater metagenome | isolation source: freshwater lake | place: USA: Michigan, Sherman Lake | collected 2011-08-08
GCTGGCGGTCGCGGCGGGGCCGGGCGCGGGCGTCGACGGTGCGCAGGCTCCTTCGGCGGGTGCGTGAGGCTGTATGCTGCGATCGTCCCGGAGTTCCTCACGGATCATCGATGCTCAGCGCTGAACCATCACGCACCGGCGTCCCTCCGCTGATCCGCCTGCTGAGGCTCCATCAGTGGGTCAAGGGCGCGTTCGTGCTCATCGGGCCGGTGTACGCGGGGGCGATTTTCAGCGGCTCGGCGGACATCGCCGTCGTCGCGGCGCTGGTGGCGTTCGGGCTGGCCAGCAGCGGGTGCTACATCTTCAACGACATGCGCGACGCCGAGGCCGACCGCGCACACCCGCGCAAGCGGTTCCGCCCGATCGCTGCGGGCCAGGTCGGGACGGGCGCGGCCGTGGGCCTGATGGCGGCGCTGCTGGCGCTGTCCCTGGCGCTGCCCTGGGTGCCCATGGCGCTGAACGGCGTTGGTCTGACTCGGAGCCCGGTGGCGACGCTGGCGGGCGCGCTGGCGCTGTCGGCGACGCTGGTGCTGTACATCGCCAACACGACGCTGTACTCGCTGGTGTTCAAGCACCGCCCGATCATCGACGTCATGTCGCTGTCGCTGGGGTTTGTGCTGAGGGTGCTGGGCGGGTGTGCCGCGGTGATGGTCGAGCCCTCGACATGGCTCTTGAACGTCACGCTGTTCCTGGCGATGTTCCTGGCTTTCGGCAAGCGTCTGGGCGAACGCCGGTCGCTGGGCGATGGCGCAACCCAGGCCCGCGGGGTGCAGTCGCGGTACAGCGATGACCTGCTGCGGATGGTCGTCGTCGTGACCGCGGTGGCCTGCCTGATCACGTACGCCGGGTATGTTCAGGCCCAGAGCGAGCGTTACACCTGGGGGTTCAATCTGCTCTGGCTGACGATGCTCCCCGCGACGTACGGGTTGCTGCGGGCGCTGCACCTTGTCGAGCGCGGCGAGTACGACGACCCGACGCAACTGGCGATCAATGACCGCCCGTTCCAACTGGCCTCGCTGCTTTTCGCGGTGCTGACGGTGGGTCTGATGGTCGTGCTGCGTGTGCCGCGGGTGGTGGCGGACGGGGTCGGCTGAAAGCCCCGTTGTGGGGATGGGTGAGCGGGCTGGAGGGCCGGACGGGCGCGTTGTCGTCGGGGGATGGAAGATGGGGTGCGACCGGCGGAAGGGGGTGGCGGTACCAGATACTCGAGTCGGGTCAATGCCGGATTTTGCCCACATGGGGCGCGAGTTCGGTACACTTCGGCTTCGCGAAAGCGGGACGCGCGTGTCGCGTTCCGGAGGCCCGCGCGGGAGGACCCGCGGGCCAGGGCGCGTGCGCACCGGTTCTGGTGCGTGCGTGGCCGTCGGCGGCATGATCCGGCCGACGGGGACATCGAGGAATCAGGAGCATTCATGAACGCATCGAAGTCGTGTGGCGTTGCGCCGGGGCGGTCGGTTGTGTTGATGGCGATGATCGCGGGCGCGGCGCTGGCGCTGCCGATGATCGCGACGCCGGCGTTGTCGCAGGATGCTCCGCCCGCGGGGGCGGGCGGTCCGGGCGCGGGGGCGGAGCGACCCGAGTTTCCGCCGTTTGCGGAGGTGATCAAGGGTCTGGAGCCGGTGCGCTCGACGGCGGACGGCCAGCAGGCGATGTGGACGCTGTACAAGCGTGACCGCGACGCGCGGCTGATGGCGGAACTGCCGCGGAACTTTGAGACCCAGCGGATTTTCATCGCGACGACGATGGCCGGGGGCGTGCCGAACTCGGGCATTCAACTGGGCGAGACGTACGCGTACTGGAAGCGTTTCGATAAGCGGCTGGCGCTGATGGAGCCCAACGTGACGGTGCGGGCCACGGGCGACGCCGAGAGCAAGACGACCGAGGAGCGGCTGTACACCGACCGCGTGCTTCTGGACGTTCCGATCGCGGCGATGGGCCCCGGTGGCGGGCCGGTGATCGATCTGACGGCGCTGCTGGCGGGCGAGAGCGACAAGTTCTTTGGACCGGCGACGGCGGGGGCGAACCGTCGGCTGCTGAAGATCGATAAGGCCAAGGCCTTCCCGCAGAACATCGAGGTGGCCTTCGAGATGCCCGATCGCGGCGGCAGGCTGGTGACGATTTACTACTCCATCCGGATCATTCCCGAGCGAGGCTCGTACCAGCCGCGGCTGGCGGACCCGCGCGTGGGGTTCTTCACCACGAGTTTCCGCGATATTTCCAAGCAGGACAAGGACACGCAGTGGGTGCGGTACGTCAACCGCTGGAACCTTGAGAAGCGGGATCCGAAGCTGGAGATGAGCCCGCCCAAGGAGCCGGTGGTGTTCTACATCGAAGCGAACACGCCGGTGCACTATCGGCGCTGGGTGCGCGAGGGCATTCTGGAGTGGAACAAGGCGTTCGAGAAGGTCGGCATCATCAACGCGGTTGAGGTGGTGCAGCAGGATGCGCAAACCGGGATGCACATGGACAAGGACCCGGAGGATGCGCGGTACAACTTTGTGCGCTGGACCAGCGCGAACCTCGGGTTCGCGATCGGCCCGTCGCGCGTGCACCCGGAGACGGGGCAGATCCTGGATGCGGACGTGGTGATCGACGACGGGTTTGTTCGCGGGTGGTTCCGGACGTACAACGAGTTGCTGCCGCAGATGGCGATGACCGGGTACGGCTCTGAGGTGCTGTCGTGGCTGGACCGCAACCCGCAGTGGGACCCGCGGGTTCGGCTGGCGAACCCCGCCGAGCGCGACTTGCTCGTGCAGCAGAGGCGACTGCAGCAGGCCGCCGAGGCGCAGGAGATGTTCCAGCGGGCGCAGGAGCACCGCGACGCGGAGCCGGGGCGCGAGGTGCCGATCATGGCGCTGCGTTCGGGCGAGCCGCTGATGTTCGGCGTGACCGCGGGCGAGCGTCGCGACGGGATGATCGAGAGCCGCAGCGCGCGGTGCTCGGCGATCCTGGGCAAGAGCATCGATGTGGCGCTGATGCGCACGACGATGGACGCGATGGGCCTGCTGCTCGATGACGAGCCGGCCGAGGGCGAGAAGGGCGACGAGACCAAGGGCGACGAGAAGAAGGACGACAAGAAGGACGAGAAGAAGGCCCCCGCCAAGCCCAAGAAGAAGGAAGTCCTTCTCGACGGCATGCCCGAGTGGTTCGTCGGCCCGCTGCTGAAGGACCTGGTCATGCACGAGGTCGGGCACACCCTGGGCCTGCGGCACAACTTCAAGGCCTCGAGCATCTACTCCATGGCTCAGATCAACAGCGAGGAGCACAAGGGCAAGAAGGCCATCACCGGCAGCGTGATGGACTACAACCCCGTCAACATCAACTTCGGTGATGGCCCCGTGCAGGGCGATTACTCGATGATCACCATCGGCACATACGACTACTGGGCCATCGAGTATGGCTACACGTCGGGCGACCTCAAGCCCGTGCTGGCCCGCGTGAGCGAGCCGGAACTGGCCTATGGCACCGACGAGGACATCTCGGGCGTCGACCCGCGGATCAAGCAGTTCGACATGGGCTCGAATCCGCTCGACTACGCCGACAGCACGATGAAGCTCGTGCAGAGTCTGCGCGGGAAGATCCTCGATCGCATCGTCAAGGACGGGGACTCGTGGCAGCGGGCGCGCGACGCGTACCTGCTGCTTCTCTCGCGGCACATCGGCGCGGTGCGCGTCGCCGGGCAGCACCTTGGCGGTGCGGACCTGGTGCGTGACCGCAAGGGCGACCCGGGCAACCGCACGCCCATCACGCCGACGGATGTTGCGATCCAGCGGCGCGCGCTGAAGTTCATCCTCGAGAACGCGTTCCGCGATGAGGCGTTCGGGCTGAGCCGTGCGCTGCTGGAGAAGATGACGGTCGATAAGTGGTTCGACGAGGGCGGGCTCCGCACGCTCAACGAGGACCCGGCGTGGCCGATCCACGACCGCATCCTGGGTGTGCAGTCCTCGGCACTGACGGCGCTGCTGAACCCTGTCACGCTGCAGCGTGTGTTCGACAACGAGATGCGGCTGGACCCCGCCGCCGATGCCCTGACGCTGCCGGAACTCCTCGACGGCGTGACCAAGGAGATCTTCAGCGAACTGGACAATCTCCGCGGTTCGTCGGCCCGTCAGCCGGCGATCAGCAGCCTCCGACGCAACCTCCAGCGCGAGTTCCTCGAGCGCATGATCGACCTGACCCTGCCCGACGCGGGCTTCAGCGCTGCGTATAAGCCCATCAGCAACCTGGTCGTCATGCGCCTCCGCGACCTGCGCGATCAGATCGAGAAGGTCAAGAATCAGGGCGATCCGTACACCCGTGCGCACCTGAACGAGGCCTCGCTCCGCATCACCAAGGCCCTCGAGGCCCAGTTCATCTACAACACCAACATGATCGGCGGCGGCGGTCTGCCCACGTTCCTCTTCGGTCAGCCCGCGGCGAGCGTGCCCAGCGGCCAGACGCCCAACCAGATGCCGACGACGCCCTGAGGCTCGATGCCCAGAGGTCCGTGTGAACCCCAAGGCCCCGGAGCGACGCGCTCCGGGGCCTTTTTCGTTGGCGGCAGAGCCCGCGCACGCGTTGCGGTTCCGCTAAACTCCGTCCATGCGCACCACCACCGTGATCGTCGTTTCTGCTCTGTCACTGGCCTCCGCCGCGGGCGCGGCTCTGGCCCAGTCCGCCACGGCCCTTTGGGCCTCGAACTGCGCCTCGTGTCACGCCGCGGATGGCTCGGGCGGCGGGGCGGGCACGCAGACGCTGCTCAAGCCCGACTTTGCGATCAAGGCGCTCGATCGCCGGTACTTCGACGCGATCAAGAACGGCGTCAAGGACGAGGATGGCGGCTCGGCGGGCATGGTCGCCTTCGGCGAGACGCTCAGCGATGAGCAGGTCTGGTCCCTGGTCGTGCACATCCGCGAGCTTCAGGCGGCGGCGGTCCGCAAGAAGGGTCCGCAGGTCCGGCCCAACAGCGGCGTGTACGCGAGCACGCACGAGTCCTACCGCGTGCAGAAGGTCGCCGAGGCGTCGCTCGAGGTGCCATGGTCCGTGGACTTTCTGCCATCGGGCGAGATGATCGTGACCAATCGAGGGGGCGAGTTGCTGGTGTTCAATTCCGATGCGCCCGACGCGCCGATGCAGGTTCGCGGCGTGCCTGCTGTCGCCGCCAGTGGCCAGGGCGGGCTGATGGATGTCGCGCCGCATCCGGACTTTGCGAACAACCGTCGGCTGCTGATCTCGTACTCCCATCCGCTCCGCCGAGAGGCGCAGCCCGGCGGCCGCGCCGGCAGCGGCGCGATGACCCGACTGGTGAGCATGACGCTCAAGGCCCCCGCGGGCGCCGACGGATCATGGACGCTCGGCGATGAGAAGGTGCTCTTCGAGGCACGCCCCGAGCACTACTCCGGCGGCGGGCTGCACTTTGGCTGCCGGATCGTCTTCGACCCCGCCGGGCCGGTCAAGGAAGGACCGGACAAGGGCAAAACGCGCGTGTTCTTCGCGATCGGCGAGCGCGGGCGGGGCGAACTGGCGCAGAACCTCGCACGGCCCAACGGCAAGATCTACCGCGTCAATGACGACGGCTCGATTCCCGCCGACAACCCGTTTGTCCCGGGCACCGCGCCCAAGGACACGCCCGCAGACGTGTACACTGCGATCTGGTCCTACGGCCATCGCAACCCGCAGGGTCTGACCTTTGACCTCGCCGGGAACTTGTGGGACACCGAGCACGGGCCCCGCGGCGGCGATGAACTGAACATCATCAAGCCCGGGCGCAACTATGGCTGGCCCGTCGTCAGTTTCGGGATCAACTACTCCGATGCGCCGCTCAAGACGCCCTTCGCTGATCTTGGCGGCCCGGAGGTCGAGAAGCTCAACATCATGATGCCGACGTTCCACTGGACCCCATCGATCGGCGCGTGCGGGCTGGACACCGTCCGTGCGGGTCCGAAGGGCGAGGCGTTCGCAAACTGGCGCGGCGACTTTGTCGCCGGCGGCCTGAGCGGCGCGAATGTTGATCGCATCCGCATCGCGCCCGATGCGGCGGCTCCGGGCGGGTTCAAGATTGTTGAACGCGAGACGATCTTCGAGCGTCAGGGCCGGGTGCGCGACGTGGTAACCGGTCCGGATGGCAGCGTGTACATCGTGCTGAACGGGCCGGATCGGATCGTGCGCCTGGTGCCCGAGCCGCGCAAGAGCGACAGCCGCTGAGGCCCGCGCCGGCAGCCCGCGCCGGCAGTTCGAAGGTCCGCACCATGTCGATCACACGCGTCACACGCAGGATGCTTCCGGACGAGGCCGAGCAGGTCGCGCGGTCGCGCTGGCGGCGCGAGATGGAGTATGTCTGGGGCGTGGGGTGCGCCGGCGCGATGGCCGGCGGGGCGGGGCTGCTCATGTCGCTGGGCCTGCCGCTGGGCTGGTGGCTCGTGGGTGGGTGGGATGCGTGGGCGTGGCAGTGGGTGCTGGGCGTGGTCGCGCTGATCGTCGGCGGTGTGGGCCTGTCGATGCTGATCGTCGGCGGCGTGGTGGTGCTGCGGTTCTTTTTCCGGCGGTCGCGTCTGCGCCAGCGCGGTGCCGCGGCGATGCTGCGGCTCGACCAGCCGCTGGAGGCTCTGAGTTTCGACGCCGACGCCGCGTGGATCATCGATGACCCCGACGGCGAGCCCATCGCGGTGTACCGCGTCGAGCCCGAGCGCTTCCTGCTGCTGCCCGCACAGGACCTGCGCACGTTCAGCCCGGCAAAGGCCGTCGACGGTCAGTCCGGCGTCGCGCAGTCGTGCGTGGTCTCTGGTGAAGTCGTCGCGTCCGCCGAGGAGTTGCCGCCGGACGCTCCGGCGGCGCAGGCCGGCGCGACGGGCGAGACCGGCCTTGTCCGGCGTGCGCTGGTGCTGGTCGATCCGCTGGAGGGCATCATCCTGACGCGCACGCTGGGCGAGGTGATCGCCGCGGGACGCGTGTGGCTGCCCGATTCGCGGGCAACGGTCAATCATGATGACTTTGCCGACGAGGTTCGGCAACTACTCGATAGCGTCGTCAGTGCGCAGCCGCCGGTGGTGCTGGCGGGCGCCGAACTGCCCGCCTGGCTCAAGTCGCAGATTTCCGGTTGATCGACACTTTGTCGCTCGCCCGCCGCTTCCGTACGCACCATCAGTCACGCCATCACTCAGACCCCCGTTCGCCGCACCAATTCACATCACCGTTCACATCACTGGAGCAACCCCATGAACCGATCCGCATGCCTCGCCAGTTTCCTCTGCACGCTTGCCCTGAGCATGCTCACGCTCGGCGGCTGCTCGCAGATCCCCAAGCCCACCGCGAGCGTGACCGGTGCGCGGATCGAGGGCCTGACGCTCGATGAGGCTCGCGTGGTGTTCGATGTGAAGATCGACAACCCGTACGCCGTGGGCCTGCCCATGGTCGGGCTGGACTACGCCCTTGCCAGCGGCGGGAGCGAGTTCCTGACCGGCGATGCGCCGCTCAGCGGCGAAGTTCCGGCCGAGGGAAGCCGAACGATCCAGATTCCCGCGCGCGTGGCCTTCGGCCCGCTGGGCAACGTGCTGCAATCGGCCCGCCCGGGCAAGTTGGTGCCGTATCGCGCCGATCTGGGTCTGACCTTCGATCCGCCGATCATCAGCGAGCGTCGCCTGCTGACGATCCATCACGGGCAGATCCCGATCCCCAGCGTGCCCGAGGTGAGCGTGCAGGAGATCCGCTGGACGAGCCTGTCGCTGTCGAGCGTTTCCGGGACGATGAAGGTGCGCCTGAAGAACACCGCCGAGTACCGCTACCGCATCGGCTCGATGAACTACTCGCTGGACCTCAGCGGCCAGCGCGTCACCAGCGCCGCGACGAGCAACACCCTGTCGCTCGCGCCGGATGCCAGCGGCGACATCAACATCGGCGTGTCGTTCTCAGCCACGAGCCTGGACATGGCGTTCGTGAACACGCTGACCAGCGCAAGCGCGTCGTACCGCCTGCAAGGCTCGGCGAGCGTGACCACGGACTTCGGGCCGGTGACGATCCCGTTCGACGCGAGCGGGCAGGCGAGCATGTTCAACTGAGCGGGCAAGCGCGGGCAAGCGCGGGCGAGCAACTCACACCCCCAGCAACTCGCGCTGCCCCGCGGCGGCTTTGTCGTAGGCCCTGAGCACGCCTTCGGCGCTGGTGTCCCATGTGAGTTTGCGGACTTCGAAACTGCCGTGCTCGCGCATGGTCTGGCCCAGCGGCGGGTGGCGGAGGACGGCGACGATCTTGTTGGCCATTTCGTCGATGTCCCAGAAGTCGACCTTGAGCACGTGCTGGACGACTTCGCTCACGCCGCTGGTTCGGCTGACGATGACGGGCACGTCGTTGCGCATGGCTTCGAGCGGTGCGATGCCGAAGGGCTCGCTGACGCTGGGCATGACGTAGCAGTCGGCCATGCGGAAGATGCGGTCGACATCGCTGCCGCGGAGGAAGCCGGTAAAGAGCACGCGATGCCCGATGTCGTAGTGGGCGGCCAGTTCGATCATGCGCAGTTCCATGTCTCCCGAGCCGGCCATGATGAACTTTGCGTCGGGGACCTTCTCGAGCACTCGGCGTGCGGCGGCGATGAAGTACTCCGGGCCCTTCTGCATCGTGATGCGGCCCAGGAAGAGCACGACCTTGTCCTTGCCGCGGATGCCCGCGCCGGCGGGGGGCTGATGGTCGTTGTCCACGCCGTTGTACACCACGTCGATCTTCGTCGGCGGCACGCCGTATCGGCGGATGCACAGGCTCTGGGTCAGTTCGCTGACGGCGACGACGCGCATCGCGGCCATCATGCCGCGGCGCTCGATGTCGTAGACGCGCTGGCTCGGGTGCTCGCCCGCGCGGTCGAACTCGGTCGAGTGCACGTGCACCACCAGCGGCTTGCCCGTGACGCGTGAGAGCGCCTGCCCTGCGGGGAAGGTCAGCCAGTCGTGCGCGTGCACGACGTCGAACTCTTCGTTTCGGCAGAGCGCCACGACCAGACGCGCGTACCGCTCGCTCTCGGCGACCAGGTCGCCGCGATACCCCGCACCCGCGCCGGCTCCCTGAGCGGCGAAGGTCGCGCCGCCGGCCTGATGCTCGTGCGAGTCGTCGTACTCGTCGGTGTCGACTTCGATCGGCGTGCCGTCGGGGCCGGTGATCGTCGTCCGGCGGGAGAGGCCGACCTTTCGTCCGCCGGGATACGGGCTGCTGAACGCCGCGGGCACACCGACCAGCCGCGTGTTGCTCAGGCCAAGGCCCGCCAGGTCTGCGCTGGTCGCGCCGGCGGCCATTGCGCCCTCGCCAGCCGCGGATGAGGGCTCGCGGAGCCCGGCGATCTCCATCGCGGCGCGCTGGGCCTGGATCGCCAGGGGGTTGTTCGTCGGCGCGACGGCCTGCGGGCCGAGGAGCTTGACGTGGGTCTGAATCGCGCGGTCAACGCCGCGAGGAAGGACGAAGGTGACCTGATGGCCCATGCGGTCGAGCGCGCGGGTGAGCCCGAAGCAGGCGGTACCGAGCCCGCCGCTGACGAACGGAGGAAACTCCCAGCCGAGCATGAGAATGCGCATGAGACGGGCTCCGGAACGGACTGATCAAAGAACAGAGCGTCATCCTAGCGAGAACGTGGCTCATCTTCCGGGTGATCAAATCATGGCGGGCGAGCGGTCGCGCACGATCGGCGCGATTCGGCGGCGGCGCGGGGGAAAGCGTCGCAGAAGCCCGGAAGGCGAGCAATGCTCCGGGCCTTGAATCGGGCATTCTTTCGATTGTGTGCGATCTGATCTTGTGCGCCAGTCGGCGGTCTGGTACGGTCCTCGTGCGGGTTGGTTCCCGATATGTGAGCGTCGATGGTGCCGGGGCGTTTTCGTTCCCGGCCGCGGCGAAAAGGTGATGGAACGATCAAGGAGTCTGGTTATGGCCTGTTCCGATGGCACATGCGGCAAGCGGTTGGTGCGTTCGAGTCGTCACGACAACCTCGTGCTCGCGGTGGCGGTGGTGATGTCGATGGCGGGGGCGGCGCTGACGGTTTTCTCGTCGGCATCCGCCCGCGCGGCGGACCCGACGACCGACGCGATCAAGAAGCGCGTGCTCGATGAGAAGGACAAGGCCAAGCAGGATGCCGAGAAGAAGCTCAAGGACATGACCGGCGGCGGCCACGGCGGCCAGGCGGGCAAGGACGGCGCGCCGCCCGCGGGTGAGGGCATGGACCCCATGATGGCCGCGATGATGGAGGCGGGCACGCCGGGCCAGGAGCACAAGGGGCTTGAGTATTACATCGGCACGTGGGACACGACCAACAGGTTCTGGATGGCTCCCGGCACCGAGCCCATGACCGCGACGGGCGTGAGCGAGTCGCGATGGGTTCTTGACGGCCGCTGGGTCGAGGGCGTGTATCAGGGCGAGATGATGGGAACGAAGTTCGAAGGCCGGAGCATGATCGGCTACGACAAGGTCAAGAAGAAGTACGTCTCGACGTGGACCGACTCCATGTCCACCTCGTTGATGGTCATGGAGGGCGACTGGAGCGACAAGTCCCAGACGTGGACCTTCGCCGGCGACATGCCCAACCCCATGGAGCCCGCCAAGCCAATCCCGGCGCGATGGGTGGGCAAGATCGACAGCCCGAATCAGTACACCTTCAGCATGTTCGAGATGCGCGACGGCAAGGAGTTCAAGTCGGGCGAACTGGTGTACAAGCGCCGCGTCGCCAAGCCCTGAGTCCCGAGTCCTGAGCCCTGCGGCACGCACGGACTCGGCACAATCTCCGGATCTTTCACGCCCGCCCGGTGCCCCTGCGCCGGGCGGTGCTATCTTGTGCGCATGGCCCAGGAACTTTCGCCACAGCATGTCGAGCGGATCGCCCGCCTGGCCCGGCTCGACCCCGGGGCGGACAAACTCGCGGTCTACCAGCATCAACTCTCGGCTGTTCTCAAGTATGTTGAACGGCTGGAGGCCCTCGACCTGGCCGGTGTTGAGCCCCTGGCCTCGCCTTTGGACCGCTCCGGCGCGATGCGACAGGACACGCCCGGCCCGACCCTCAGCCCCGCGGACCTCATCGCGATGGCGCCGGCGCACTTTGAGTCCTTCGTGCGCGTGCCCAAGGTGCTGGGCGACGGGGGTGGGGCGTGAGTGCGCACGGCTCCGACGCGCAGCAGCCCCGGACCGATCGCCTGCTGGCGGTCCGCAACAGCATCGCCCACGGCCGGTGTTCGGTGCGCGATGTTGTCGTCGGCGTGATCGATCGCATGACCGCGGGCAATGCTAGCACCAACGCGCTGACGCAGATTCTCGCGGATGAATCGATGGCCCGCGCCGCGGAACTCGACGCGATGAGGGTGGCGATGGGTGCGGGCGAAACGCTCCCTGCGCTCTTTGGCGTGCCGATGATCATCAAGGACAACATCTGCACACGCGCGGGCCGAACGACGTGCGCCTCGCGCATGCTCGAGCAGTATCGCTCGCCGTTTGATGCCACGTGCGTGCGCCGCCTGCTGGACGCGGGCGCGGTGATCGTTGCCAAGAGCAACCTCGATGAGTTCGCGATGGGCGGCTCGGGCGAGCACAGCGTCTTCGGCCCGACGCGCAACCCGTGGGATCTCTCGCGCGTGCCGGGCGGTTCGTCCTCCGGCTCTGCCGCGGCGGTCGCGGCGGGGTACGCGCCGGCGGCGCTCGGGTCCGACACCGGCGGCTCCATCCGCCAGCCCGCGGCCCTCTGCGGGCTGACGGGCATCAAGCCCACGTACGGACGCGTCTCGCGCCTCGGGCTGGTCGCCTTCGCCAGTTCGCTCGATCAGGTCGGGCCCATGGCCCACTCCGCGGCGGAACTGGCCCCGCTGCTGGCGACGATCATGGGCCACGATCCCGGCGATTCAACGAGCCTCGACGCCGACCCGCTGGTCGGGAGCGAACTGCTGACCACGCCGATCGCGGGACTGCGGCTGGGCGTGCCGAGGCAGGCGTACGCGCCGGCGAACCACCCGAGCGTGACGCGGGCGCTGGAATCAACGATCGCGACGTTCCGGGCCAGCGGCGCGACGATCGTCGACATCGACCTTCCTCACGCCGACGCCGGTATCGCGGCGTATTACATCATCGCGCCGGCCGAGGCCTCGTCGAACCTCGCACGATACGACGGCGTGCGATTCGGGCGTCGCGCCAGCATCGCCCAGGGCCAGCCGCTGGAGGCGATGTACACGCGCTCCCGCACCGAGGGCTTCGGCAGCGAGGTGCAACGCCGAATCATGCTCGGCACGCACGTGCTCAGCAGCGGGTACTACGACGCGTACTACCTCACCGCGCTGCGCGCACGACGGCTCATCAAGCAGGACTTCGACCACGCCTTCTCTCACGACCCCGGCATGCCCGGCGTGCACGCCGTGCTCATGCCCGCCACGCCCACGCCCGCCTTTGCGCTGGGCGAGAAACTCAGCGACCCGTTGAGCCTGTACCTGGAGGATGTCTACACCGTGGGCGTGAATCTCGCCGGCCTGCCCGGGCTCTCGTTCCCCGCGGGCTTCGACACCGCCGGCCCGGCACGACTGCCCATCGGCATGCAACTGGTCGGTCCGGCGCTGGGCGAGTGGACACTCCTGCGCATCGCGCACCACTTCCAGACGCTCACGGATCATCACGAGCAAAGCCCCGGAGCGACCCATGGCGAGCCATCACTCGGATCCCGAAGATGATCCCGTCATTCTCGGCGAGGGAGACGACGCGGGCGAGGGCGAGCGTGCCGTGCTTGGCCGACGACTCGGCGCGGCGATCGTGATTCTCGCCAGCATCGTGGCGACGACGATCTCGCTGCTCAACGACTTTGCGTGGCTTCCCGGAGCGCCGGGACAGGTCGAGCGCGACGCCGCCACCGCACGGGAGCGTGCCCGCGACGCGGCACGGGTGGACCTGAACTCCGCCGACGAGGCCACGCTGGCCCTGCTGCCGGGCATCGGCACGCTCAAAGCCCGGCGCATCATCGACGAGCGCGAACGCAACGGCGACTTTGCCGATGCCGACGACCTGCGCCGCGTGCCGGGGATCGGGGACAAGACCATCGAGGCCCTGCGCCCGATCGTGCGTGCGGCCCCCCGGTCTACGCCACCAGTGCCGCCAACGCCGCCAGCACCGCCCGGGCCCTGACGCGAGGCGAACATGCGCGACTCGGCGTTGGATCGTGAAATGCTCGCCGCACGGGCGCGTCGTTCTGGGTGGGGGGGCGTCGGCCTCGTTCGTTGGCCGGGCCAGTGGGCCGGGTTATGACAGGTTCCCGAGCGGAGCACGTACGGGTGAGCGCCAGCGAGGATGTCATCCGGACGCTCTTTGACGCCGACGCGGCGACGCTCGTGCTGTACGCCCGCACATGGCTCGATCGCCCCGATGCGGAGGAAGCGGTGCAGGACGCGTTCGCCAAACTCATGCTTCAGAGCCCCGCGCCGGACGACTGTCGCGCCTGGCTCTTCCGCGTGGTCCGCAATGACGCGATGACCCGACTCCGCGCCGCCAAGCGCCGCCATCGGCTGAGCCTTCGATGGTTCGCCGGCGCACGCGACACACACGCCGAGGATCCGGGCCTGGTCCGTGCCGTGGGGACTGGGGCGGCCGACGCGGAGCGGGCCTCGTCGGCGCTGGCGGGTCTTCGCGAGGAACTGCGCGAGGTCGTTGTGCTGCGGATCTGGGCCGGGCTGTCGCTGGAGCGGATCGCCGGCCTGCTCGGCTCATCGCCGCCCACGGTGCATCGCAGGTATCAAGAGGCCCTTTCGCAGATGAAGCAGACGATGGAGCAGCCATGTCCGATCAATCCATGAACACACGCCACGAAGACGCCGAACTCGTGAGCACGCTCGCGTCGCTCGCCCCGGGGCACACGTCGCTGACCTTCGACGATGTCCGCATGCGATCCGCGTATCTCCGCGGCGTTGAGGCCGGTGCCCGCGCCCGTGCCGCGACGCCAACGAACGCCTCGCTGCGAGTGTGGCAGTCGCTCGCGGCGGTGCTCGCACTGGGTTTGGGGCTGTCTCTGGCGCTGGGCCCGGCCGCGAGTCCGACGCACGTGCCGAGCGCGCCCGCGGGCGCGGAGCTCGCGGGTCGACCGAGCTCGGGCGCGTCCGAGGAGACGCGGGGCCTGATTCTCGCTGATCCGGTTCCACTCGCGCCGCGTTGGCCAGGCACGTCGCCAAGTGCCGCCGGACCGTCGCGGCTGGCGCTGTCCGCGGAGATGATCGACCGGCCCGTGGAGTCCGCCGTGTCCACGATGCGCATCGATCGCGCCGGTGACGCGACCACCATCCGCCCGGCGTCGGCGGTCATGAGCGTGTTCAACACCATCCTCAACAGCGGAGAGAACCAGTGATGAGCCGAGCAACGAAGCGCGTGATGGTCCGAGCGACGCTCGCGGCGGTGGGCCTGTGCACAGGTCTGTGTGCGGGCGTGTCGTGGGCACAGCCGGCGCCCGCCGTCCCGAACGCCCCAGCTGCGCCACTCGCTCCTGTCGCCCCGTCCCCCCCGCCCCCCCCGCCCC
>VYLX01000144.1_pt1 | contig 14323 bp, 11 predicted proteins | sample 5114181 | NCBI WGS metagenome assembly VYLX01 (sample SAMN12291812, study PRJNA351875) | freshwater metagenome | isolation source: freshwater lake | place: USA: Michigan, Sherman Lake | collected 2011-08-08
GGGCGGGGGGAGCGGCGGCCCAGCGAGCAGCGCCGAGCCTGCCGGGGATCAAGCATGTGATCGCGGTGGGCGCGGGCAAGGGCGGTGTGGGCAAGAGCACCGTCGCGGTGAACATGGCCGTGGGGCTGGCGCTGAAGGGGCACAGCGTGGGGCTGCTGGACGGGGACATTTACGGCCCGTCGCTGCCGACGATGCTGGGGCTTGATGGCCTGCAGACCAACGTGATGTCGAACATGCTCCAGCCTTTCCTGGTTCACGGGATCAAGGCGATGACGATCGGGAAGCTGGTGGACCCGGAGAAGCCGCTGATCTGGCGCGGGCCGATGGCGCACGGGGCGTTCAAGCAGCTGGTCGAGCAGACGCAGTGGGGCGAACTGGACTATCTCATCATCGACCTGCCGCCGGGCACCGGGGATGTGAGTTTGACGATGGCGCAGCTGCTGAAGTTGACCGGGGCAGTGGTGGTGTGCACGCCGCAGCAGGTGGCGCAGGATGATGCGATCCGTGCGCTGCGGATGTTCCAGCAACTGGAGATCGAGATTCTGGGCGTGGTGGAGAACATGAGTTACTTCGTCGCCGACGACATCCCGGCCAGTCAGGGCGGGCCGCGGGAGTACGACATCTTCGGGCGTGGCGGCGCGGAGCACATGGCACAGCGCACGGGCGTGCCGTTTCTGGGCAGCGTGCCGATCACCATCAGCCTCCGCCGCAACGGCGACGATGGCAACCCGTCGGCGAACTTCCAGGGCGACACGGCGCTGAGCCGGGCGCTGGACACGATGGTGACGAATCTCGAGGGTCAGGTTGCGCTGGCGAGCCTGCGCAGCGGGAACGCCGGGCCTGTGCTGACGATCAGCTGATCGCCCGCCATTGCCCGAGTCGCTCGGCTCTCGGACGTTGGTCGCACGGGTGAGGGAGACCGCAGAGCCGCCCATCGCCAACACTCAACACGGCGATGCGGGGTTGAGATGGCACACGCAGCGGGGCGCGGTAGTCTGTTCACATGAGCATCAGCGGCGATCCGCGGATCGCGAACATCGTGCGAGAGGCCCTTAGGCAGCCGGCAGCGGCACGCTCGGCGTTCATCCGCGAACGGTGCGGCGATGATGACTCGTTGCTTCGCTCGGCCCTGTCGGCCCTGAGCCGCGAGGAGTCGATGACGCTCGTCGATCAGACGCAGGTTCGTCCGGATTCGATTGAAGCGATGACGATCGCACCCGCGGGTGCCGGACCGGCGAAACCGAGCGAGGTGCACGCCTCACCGGCCGCGGCTACGGCCGTCGCGGGCATTCGCCGCCTCGGCGCGTACACGATCATCGACGTGCTGGGCGAGGGGGGCATGGGCGTGGTGTATCGCGCCAGGCAGGAGCGACCGAGCCGAGAGGTGGCGTTGAAGGTGCTCCGCGCCGGGATGCTCACGCCCCGGCTGCAGCGGCGCTTCGAACTCGAGGCCGAGTTGCTGGGCCGGCTGGACCATCCGGGCATCGCGCGCATCTACGAGGCGGGCGTGGCGGCGATGTCGGTCTCGGGGCAGGCGGGGCGCGAAGCGGTGCAGCCGTTCTTCGCGATGGAACTGGTCACGGGCAGCCCGCTGACGGACTTTGCGCGTGCGCGGGGGCTGGGTCTGCGCGAGCGGCTGGAACTGCTTCGGCAGGTCTGCGACGCCGTGGAGCACGCGCACCGCAAGGGCGTGGTGCACCGCGACCTCAAGCCCGGGAACATTCTCGTGGCGCTCGACGCGCGCGGGCAGGCGGGCGTGAAGGTGCTGGACTTCGGCGTCGCGCGGGTGGGGCAGAGCGAGCAGGACTCCGCACGCGCGGCGCAGCACACCGAGGCGGGGCAGCTCGTCGGGACGGTGCCGTACATGTCACCGGAGCAGGTGCTGGGTCGGCTTGACGAGATCGACGCGCGGAGCGACGTGTACGCGCTGGGCGTGGTGATGTTCGAGCTGCTCTCCGGGCGGCTGCCGATCGAAGTGCTGGGGCTGGACCTGCTCGAGAGCGCGCGGGCGATTTCGCAGCGCGAGCCGGCGACACTGATGATCGACGGCGAGCGAGCGCCGGGCGATCTGCGCGCGATCGCGGCGCGGGCGCTGGAGAAGGATCGCGCCCGCCGGTATCAGAGCGCGAGCGAACTCAGCGAGGACGTTCGGCGGTACCTTGAGTACGAGCCCGTGCGGGCGCGCCCGCCCAGCAGGGCGTACCAGTTGCGAAAGTTCGTGCGGCGCAATCGCGGGCCTGTGGCGGCGGTGAGCGGGCTGATGGTCGTGCTGCTGTCGGGCGTGGTGGCGACGACGTATCAGGCCCGGCAGGCAACGCTGGGGCGAGCGCTCGCGGAGGAGCGCGAGGCGCGGGCGGTGGCGGCCGAGGCGCGGGCGCGGGACGAGGCCGAGACCGCCGAGCAGATCAACCGGTTCATCACGGGGCTTTTCGGGGCGATCAACCCGGAGCAGGCGCAGGGGCGTGAGCCGACGATCCGCGATCTGGTCGACGGCGCTTCGCGAGATATTCAGGGGCAGTTCGCCGACCGTCCGCTTGTCGAGTCCGCCGTGCGCCGCACGCTGGGCACGACCTATCGCGGGCTGGGGCGGTACGACGAGGGCGAGGCGATGCTCAGGCGGTCTCTGGACCTGCTGGAACGCACACTGTCGGCGGATGATCAGCGACGGCGGGATGTCGAGCGTGAACTGGTGCTGCTGCTTTCGGACTGGGGACGGTTCGAGGAGGCCGAGAAGCGGGCCACGGCGGCGCTGGAGCGCGTGCGCAGCGAGGGTCGCGAGCAGTCGGTCGAGGGGGTCGGTGCGCTGCTGAGTGTGGCGCGCGTGCTGCAGGAGACCGGGCGCGGACGGGATGCGCTGCCGCTGCTGGAGCGGGCGGTGGAGGTCTCGCGCCTGGTCATGCGCGAGGACGACCCCGAGCGTGTGACGGCGCTGCACAACCTGGGCACGGCGTTGAAGGACTTCGGACAACTGGCGCGGGGCATCCCGCTCTTGCGCGAGGCGCTGGCGCAGCGCGAGCGGATTCATGGGCTCGAGCATCCCTTCACGCTGTACACGATGAACAACCTCGGCACCGCGCTGCATCGCGACGGCAAGACCGAAGAGGCCGAGGCGCTGCTCACACAGACACTCGAGCGGCGCGAGCGGGTGCTGGGCCCGTCGCACGCGGCGACGCTGACGACGATGTCGAACCTTGCGGTCGTATACACGGACACGGCGCGGCGTGACCTGGCGCTGCCGCTGCAGGAGCGTGCGTTCGCGGGGTGGACCACGTCGCTGGGCCAGAGCCACCCCAAGACACTTACCGCGATGGCGAACCTGGCGTACATGTATGAGGATGGCGGCCGGCTCGACGACGCCGAACGGCTGTTCCGAAAGGCGGTGGCGCTGCAGAGCGCCAGCGGCAACGCCGACGCGGAACTGCTGGGGACGATGAACAATCTGGCGATGCTGCTGGTCAAGCGCGGGAACCTCGTCGAGGCAGAGCGCACGTACCGCACGCTGCTGGACCTCTGCGAGAAGACGCTCCCGGCGGAGCATCTGTACCTGGGCATCTTCCGCAACAACTTCGGCGAGTGCCTGACGCTCGAGGGAAGATTCGACGAAGCCCAGCAGGAACTGGACATCAGCGAGGCGCTTCTGAAAGCCAAACTGCCCGCGGGGCACGCACGGCTCAAGCGCGCCGACGAGCGCCGGACGCTGCTGGGCGAGCGCCGGGCCGCGCCGAATGGCGAGCGCTGATCGGCGCGTTCGGCCGCGTTTACAGCGCGCGATCGCCCCGTGCGACGGCCAGGATGGTGACATCATCCGCCAGCGGCGTGTTGCCGGCGTGCTCGCGAACGAGCGCGACGATGCGCTGGACGATCGTCTCCGGGCCGAGGCCGGCGGAGGCATCGAGGAGTGCGATGAGCCTGGGCAGCCCGAGCATCGTGCCGTCGGGCGCATGAGCCTCGAAGACGCCGTCGCTGACCATGACCATTGCACCGCGCGGCGCGAGGACGAGGTTCATGGCCGGCGTAGGCGTCGCGTTGTGGTCGCTGAGGACACCCAGCGGGATCATGTTCGGCGCGTGCGATGTGACGCGCGCTCCCGCGGGCGCGGCGGGGTCGATGGTGAAGATCGGGCCCTGGCCCGCGCTGAGCAGTTCGACCCGGCCAGAATCCGGCGCGACCGATGCGATCGCGAAGGTGACAAAGCGCCCTTCGCCCGCATCCCGGCACATGAGCTCGTTGATCTGCTTCATCGCTTCGGGCAGCGGGTGCACCATGACCATCGCGCGGACATAGGCCCTGCACGCGCTGGCCAGCAGCGCCGGGCCGACGCCGTGACCGGTCACATCGCCCAGGCCCAGCAGCAGTTTGCCATCCGGGCACATGGCCCAGTCGAAGAAGTCGCCACCGGCGTACGTCGCGGGCTCGGCGTACGACGCGACGCTCAGGCCCGGCGTGTTGGGCTGGCCCACTGGGCGGAGCGAGTCCTGGATCTCGCGGGCGATGCGCAGTTCTCGCTCAAGGGCCGCGGCGCGGAGGCGCTGATGTTCGAGATGCCGCTCCGCGGTCACGTCGCGCGAAAGGCCCATGAGAAGCGGCCGACCGGTGCGCGGATGAATGAACGGAATGTCGTGCTGACGCAGGAAGCCCGGCGTGCCGTCGGGCCGGATGTACGGCAGGTTGTCAGAGATTCTCGGCTTGCCCTCGGCCATGACCTTGCGGCAGACCTCGCTGAAGTACGCACCCTGGCCCGGGCGCGTGTCGACATCCTCCAGCCGGCGCCCCCAGAGATCCTCCGCACGCTCGAAGCCGAAGTAGCGCGCGACGTGCGCGTTGCAGTACCTGAACCGCATTTCGTGGTCGTGAACGTAGAAGAACTCGGGGAGCAACTCCAGCACCTTCGAGACCATCTCCAGCTTCTCGGCGTCGCTGGGCTCGAGCTCGGGGTTATTCGGGATGACGGCGGGGTGGACGGCGCTCGACGGGTTTGCGTCGTCAGTCGGACCGGGCGGGTTCTTGAATGGGTTCGGCATGGCCAGCAGTTGTATGGGTGGCGGAACGGTCGGCTTCGGATCTCGGTAGACTTTCATCTTCATGTTGAAACGCTTGCTGCTGGCGATCCTGAACACCGCTGCGCCGACGCCGCTACGAATGCGGCTGTGGGTTCCGGTTCTGGTCGTGCTGCTCGTTCTGGCGTCGGTGCTCGGGACCGAGCGGAGCGGATCGGGGTCCGTGACGTTCAGTGGTCCGTGGACCAGCGTTCACCACGCCGTGGTCGAGACCGCGCTGGGTAGCGTTACCCAGCTGGAAGTCCGCTGGACCGAATCATCTCGGAAGCCTGAGTTGGCTGCGGAGTTTGCGCGGCAACGGCGCACCAGTGTGACAATCTTGCTCGGCCCGTCGGCCTCGGCCCTGCTCCCCGCGAGCGACGACTGGGGACCGTCGCCGCTTCGGCTCAGCGATCGACCGCTCCTGATCGACATCATGATGACCGCCCGGTGGATTGGGACCTCTGTGCTGTTGCCGCTCCTGCTTGTGTGCATCGTCATCGCGATTCTTCGATGGTCCCAGCGACTCTGGCTCCGGCGCGCGCCGGCGCTCTGGGCCAGCGGCACATGCCCCAAGTGCAACTACGTCATTGGCATCGGTGGGCTGACAACCTGTCCCGAGTGCGGGACGACGTACAGCACGCCAAGCCCGGAACCCGAGGCCGTTGAATCGGCGAGCGTGTGAGCTCTATCGCAACTGCACGCACGCGACCGTCGCGTCGTCGTCCAGCGGGGCGCTGGCGGTGAACTCCGCCAGGCACCGCACCACGGCCGAGACGATCGCGTCTGCGGTCGTGATGTCGGGCTCACCCCGCGGCAAGGCCTCGGCCAGGCGCTGCGTGCCGAAACGCTCGCCCGAGGGCGAACGCTGCTCGTGCACGCCGTCGGTGTACAGCACCAGTCGATCGTCGGCGAAGAGGCGGACCTGCTCGGCGGAGTAGCGGTACTCGCTGTCGACGCCCAGCGGGATGCCGCCACGGCTGCGCAGGGCCTGCGCGCCGATGCTCGGGCGGTTGAGCATGCAGTGCCCGTGTCCCGCGTCGACGAAGGTCATCGCGCCGTCGCGGTCGATCACGCCGACCCACAGCGAAACGAACCGCCCAGCGCCGGAGCGCTCGGCGATATACGCGTTGACGGCGGAGACGGCGCGGGCGGGGTCGCCGCTGCGGCGGAGTTCGCTGTGCAAGTAAGCCTGGGCCATGGCCATCTGCATCGCCGAGCCCGCGCCGTGGCCCGAGGCATCGCCGATGCACACGCCGACGCGGCCGGAATCCAGCGGGATGATGTCGAAGAGATCTCCGGCGACGAACAGGCCCGGGATCATGCTCACGGCGTAGCGGATGGGGCCGACATCGCCGTTCTTGGCCGGGAGGATCAGTTCCTGCACCGCGCGCGCGGCCTGAAGTTCGCCGGCCAGTTGGGTCTGTCGCTGTTCGAGTTCGCGGCGCTTGCGTTCGGCCAGCACGAGGCCCAGCGCGATCGCGACGGCGTCGGCGAAGGCGGCGGCGCCGTCCTTGTCGATCGCGCCGCCGACGAGCGGGGCCCTCTCGCTCGTGCGGGCGTCGAGGTAGATGAAGCCGGCGGGCGTTGGCCCGATGAAGAACGGTGCGCACAGCGCCGTGTGGATGCCCAGTTGCACGATTGAGTGGCTCGAGACCGGCGCGGTGTCCACCGTCGCGACCGCGGTGAAGCCCTGCGAGGCCTGCTCGATGAGCGATCGCGAGAACGTGAACGTGTCCGCATCGGCCCCGGCCCTGGCGGGCGGCGCCCCGGCGGCGGAGTGGCTCGTCGCGATGATCTCCACACCCGCGTGCCCGTCGGTGCGCATCAGCACCGCGCCGCGCGCAAAGCCGCACCCCGCGACCGCGGCCTCGATCGCGACCCGCGCCACGCCCGCGACGTCGCCCTCCTGGCGAAAGCGCGCCAGCACGCCCGTGAGCAGTTTCATCCGCTGGTCGGAGACAGAGACCGTCGGCGCGTGCGTGGCCCGCTCGATGCGCACGCCCTGCGCGCGGCTGTCGTCGATCGTCATCGCGCCCGCGTGCGTGCCGGGGGGCGACTGCCCGACTCGGAAGGTCCACGAGCCCAGGCGGAGCAGGTCGCCCTCCTGGAGCATCGCGGGTCGTGAGCCGGCGAGTTCCACGCCGTTGAGCAGCGTGCGCGAGCGGGCCGAGAGGTTCTGCACCAGCCAGCGGTCGGCCCGGCGAATGATCGTCGCGTGCTTGCGTGAGACGTCCTCGCCGGCGAGGATCACGTCGCACTCGCTGCTGCGACCGAGGAGCATGGGGCGGTCGCCCGCGACGAGGAAGAACGCGGGTGCGGCATCGCCGACGGATGCGGGCGCGGCGAGCGTGGCGAGATGGAGTTTGTCGGCGTTCACGCTCGCCTCCGTCGGGCTCGGGGCTCTTGGGTCAGGGCTCAGGGCTCAGAACGCCGCGTGGAAACGCGGCCGTCGAAGATCTGCGTGGTCTCGGGCAGCTCGTGGGCGACCAGATCGCGGTAGTCCTCGCGACGGCGCACCAGCCTGGCGCGGCCGCCTTCGATGAGCACTTCGGCGGGCAGCGGGTGCGAGTTGTAGCGTGAGGCCATCGCCATCCCGTAGGCGCCGCTGGTGAAGACCGCGAGCAGTTCGCCCCGACCGACGGCCGGAAGCAGCCGGTCCTTGGCCAGGAAGTCGCCGCTCTCGCAGATGGGGCCGACGACGTCGGCGGTCTCCAGCCCGGGCATCTCCGGGCTGGCGTGACGACGGACCGGCTCGTGCTGCGGCGAGACACTCGCGGGCCAGATGAAGTGGAACGCGTCGTACAGAGCCGGGCGCACGAGCGTGTTCATCCCGGCGTCGACGATGATGAACTTCTTCTGCGGGCCGCGCTTGATGAACATCACGCGTGTCAGCAGGACGCCGGCATTGGCGGCGATGGACCGTCCGGGCTCGAGGATGATCTTCAGGCCCTTGCGGACACGCTCCTCGAGCAGCGGGACGATGGCGCGGGCGTACTCGGCCGCGGGCATGGCCTCGCCCGTGACGTAGTCGGCCCCGAAGCCCCCGCCGATGTCCAGCGACTCGATGCGGATCCCGTCGCTGGCCAGTTCGTCGATGAGCGTGAGGCACTCGTTGATGGCCTGCACGTACGGGCGCGTGTCGTGAATGAGCGAACCCAGGTGCACGTGCAGCCCGGTCAGGCGGAGGTGCTTCTCCGCGTGGAACTTGCGGAGCAGCGTGCGGGCGTGGTGCATGTCCACGCCGAACTTCGCGTCGCGGGCGGCGGTGTGCAGGTATTCGTGCGTCTTGAGGTCGATGCTCGGGTTGACGCGGAGCGCGGCGTGCGCACGCACGCCAAGGCTGCGAGCGGCCATCGCGATGGACTCGTACTCCTGCTCGCTCTCGATGTTGAAGGTGCGGATGGGCTCGCCCGGCGGGCCGCCGACGCTGGGGGGCGTACCGGTGGTCAGTGCCTCGCGGACCTCCTGATCGCTCTTTCCGACGCCGGCGAAGACGATGCGATCACCCGGGCAGCCGGCCAGACGTGCGCGGTGCAGTTCGCCGCCCGAGACCACGTCGATGCCCGCGCCGCGTTGGACCAGCACGCGGAGCACCTCGATGTTGGAGCAGGCCTTGGCGGCGAAGCAGATCAGCGGATCCAGCGGCGCGAAGGCCTGGGCGAAGCGGTCGTAGTGATCCTCGAGCGTCGCGCGGGAATACACATACAGCGGGGTGCCGAACTCCGCCGCGACCTCGCTCAGACGCGTCTGGTGGCAGTACAACTCGCCGCCAACGTAGTGAAAGTGATCCATGCATTGAGCGTAGCAACCGCGCGGCCCCACCCGACTGCGGGACGGCCGGAGCACCCGAACACACGACGATCAGCCGCGTTGCGGCCCGGCCGTGAGTCGGCGATGCACCTACTGTCCTCACAATGGTGCGATCTGTCATCCGCTGGACGCTCTTTGCCCTCTGTCTGCTCGTGGTCGGGCCGATGTGCTGGTGGCTCGTGTCGGGTCTGCGTCTGGGCGATGTCCGAACTGTCGCCACGCCGGGGGTCCATCAGGGCACGGGCGGGATGGCGGTCGGGTTGCTCATGGGCCTTCTGGCCGTCGGCATCTCGGGCATCGCGTCGTGCCTGATCGCCCGCATCACGAGTGTGCGCTGGGGTCTGTTCTGCGGCGGGGTGGCCCTGGCATGGGCCGCACGTTCCAGCGATAGTCTGGACGCGCTCATGAGGGCTGGCGGCGAGGGCGTGCTGATGCGGTTGAGCATCGAGGCCGCGGTGCTGGGCGCGGGGTTGCTGGCGGTGCTGGCTGTGCTGCTGCCACGGGGTGAGTCTCCGCCCTTGCGCACCGCGCTGAGTGATCGTGTGACACTGACGGCGCTGGGGACCGGGTTTGCTGCGGCGCTGGTGGCGGGGTTTGTCGCGGCGTATGTGGTGGCGCAATCGATGCTGCGCGGTCAGACGCTCGCGGCGGCGGTGGTCGCGGGGCTCGCGGCGGGGGCGGTGTCGGCGGTGGTGTCGCCGCGGCCCGAGCCGCTGGCGCTGCTGCTGGGGCTGGTCGTGCTGGCGGTGGCGTCGCCGATTATTGCGGGTGCGACCTCGTTGCCGACGGGTCGCCTGACGATGCTGGCCAACGGCGCGACGATCTTCGCGGGGGCGCGGGTGTTGCCAATGGACGTGCTCGCGGGCGGGCTGATGGGGATCCCGCTGGGTCTGGCGTGGGGATCGAGCATGGTCAAGACCGTTCCGCACGGGCACGCGCACCACGCGCCGGCCTGAGGTTTTCTGTCCGCTGAGTTCATCGCCGATGCCCGGCCCGAGCCGGGGATCGCGCTCGAGGAGTCCGATATGTCATCGCCCGTCACAGCCAGCAACGACGCGCCGATTCAGGATGTTCAGGGGCGATCGGACACTCGCAGGGTGCGCATCGACCGGGTGGGCGTGCGCAACGTGGTGTACCCGATCCGCCTGATCGTCCCGGCCCGTCCCGACCCGCGGCACCCAGGCGTTGAGGGCGTCAGCAGCGAGCAGACCACCGTCGCGAACATCGCGATGTACGTGAGCCTTCCCGAGACGCAGAAGGGCACGCACATGTCGCGCTTCATCGAGGTGCTCAACGAGCACGACAAGGCCATCAGCCCCGACGACATCCCCGTCATCACACGGGCCATCGCCCGCCGGCTGCACGCCCGAGACGCGCACTTCGAGTGCTCGTTCACGTACTTCATCCGCAAGTACGCGCCCGTGACGCTCCAGCCGGGGCTCATGGACTACAAGGTCGCCTTCGAGTGCACCACCAGCCACGACCCCGCCTCCGGGAAGGACCACACCGACCTGATCATGTCCGTCAGCGCCCCGGCGACGAGCCTCTGCCCCTGCAGCAAGGAGATCTCCTCCTTTGGTGCGCACAATCAGCGGTGCGAGATCATCGCCCGCGTGCGCTCGCGCCCGGGCACGCGGACGCTGTGGATCGAGGACCTGGTCCAGATTCTCGAGAATGCCGCCAGTTGCCCGGTGTATTCGGTGCTCAAGCGCCCGGACGAGAAGCACGTGACCGAGGCGGCGTACGAGAACCCCAAGTTCGTCGAGGACATCATCCGCGACCTGGCGCTGGGCCTTGATGCGGAGGACCGCATCGCGTGGTACTCGATCAGTTCCGAGAACTTCGAATCGATCCACAATCACAACGCCTACGCCGAGCTGTCCCGGCAGAAGTGAGCCGGGAGGGCCGTGCCGGGCGACCCGGCGCGGCCACCCGATCCGACGGTTTGTGGTTGGTTCTCACCCGTCGATGATGGGACGCCCCGATCGCGCCGATACCTCCACTCGCGGGTGCCCCGCGATGGAGCGGTTATGGGACTTCACGACTCCTCAGCCTCGCGGCCCGGCGACGCCGGTGCAAAGGTCCGCGTGCTCATCGTCGACGACTCGGCGTTCATGCGCACCGCCCTTGCCAGGCTGCTGCGCACAAGCGATCGGATCGAGATCATCGACACCGCACGCAACGGGCAGGAAGGCCTGGACAAGACCAAGGCCCTCAAGCCCGATGTCGTCACGCTGGACATCGAGATGCCCGTGCTCGACGGGCTCTCGGCGCTGCGCCGAATCCGCTCCGAGTGCACCCCGCCCCCCGCGGTGCTCATGTGCTCCAGCCTCACGCGGGAGGGCAGCCATGAGGCGCTCAAGGCCCTGCGGCTTGGCGCGGCGGACATCATCGCCAAGGACGGCTCGAACTTCTCCATGCACATGGATGCGATGCGCGACGACCTTGTCGAGAAGGTCCTGGCCATCGCCTCCGGCTCGGCACGCAAGGCCGCCGCGAGCGTCGCTTCGAACGTCGCCAGCAGTAAACCCGTGAAGTTCCGGCCGAACGAGTTCGATCTGATCTGCATCGGCTCGAGCACCGGCGGCCCGCCCGTGCTCGAGACGCTGGTCGCGGCGCTCCCCGGGTCGCTGACCTGCCCCGTGCTCATCGCTCAGCACATGCCCGTGATGTTCACCAAGTCGCTCTCCGAGCGTCTGGGCGAGAACACGCCCCTGAAGGTCCGTCACGGCGAGGACGCAATGCCGGTCGAAGCACGCACCATCTACATGGCACCGGGCGGCCAGCACACTCGCATCGTGCGCAGGGGCACGCGGCTGGTGCTGGATATCTCCGACGAGCCGAAGACCGCGGTCTACCGACCGAGCGTCAACGAACTGCTCCGATCGGCCGGCGAAGTCGGATTGTCGCGCGTGCTGGGGATCGTCTGCACGGGCATGGGCGACGACGGCGCGGCGGGGGCAAAGGCGCTCAAGGCAACGGGAAAGGCGTTCATCATCGCGCAGGACATGACGTCATGCGTGGTCTATGGGATGCCCAAGGCCGTCGCGCAGGCCGGGCTGGCCGACGCGAGCCTGCCGCCGGAGGAAATCGCCCGCGCACTCGGGTCACTCGGGATCGGTTCGGGGACGCTGGCGGCGTAAGGAACACGGGCGGGTGATGTCGGAGACCCTGGCGGGGGACGCAACCGCCCGCAGAGGGGAACTCTGCCAGCATCCGCAAATTTCGGGGCGATGCCGCGTCAAGTGCCCGCCGATTCGATCCGATAGACCCAAAGCGCATTCTTCACGCATTCGATGACACTGGAGAGCACCCATGGCCAGCGGCGACACCAAGAGCACGATGACGGACACCAGCGAGGGCGGCCAGCAACTGCAGTTGGTCACGTTCGGGCTGGGCGAGGAGGAGTTCGCGGTCGACATCCTGGCGGTTCAGGAGATCAACCGCATGATGGCCCTGACGCGCGTGCCGCAGAGCCCGCCCGAGGTCGAGGGCGTGATCAATCTCCGCGGGAAGATCATCCCGGTGATCGACCTTCGCAAGCGCTTCGGCCTGACGCCCAGCGAGCAGAGCGAGCACAGCCGGATCATCGTCGTGGAGGTCCACTCGCGCGTGCTGGGGTTCATCGTCGATCGCGTCAGCGAGGTGCTGCGGATCAGCAGCAAGATCGTCGAGCCCGCGCCGACGATGGTCTGCTCGGTTGACTCGGACTTCATCGCGGGCGTTGGCAAACTGCCCGATCGCCTGCTGATCCTGCTGGACCTGTCCAAACTCTTCGACAACCACGCGGCGCTTCAGGCCGCGGCGTGAGCCGCGCACGCATCTCCGCCGGCAGCCCTTCACGATCCACACGACCCGCGCATCCGTGACGCCCGCGACCGCTCTGAAAGTGCCCACAATGGCCGATCTGCTCAAAGACCCCGTCATGTCCCCGCAGCAGTTCGCGAAACTGGCGACGATCATTTACGAGCGCTCGGGCATCCACTTTCCTGAGAACAAGAAGTATGTTCTTGAGTCGCGCCTCGGGCGGCGGCTGCAGGAACTCGAGGTCGACGACTACGACCAGTACATCTCCTTCCTGAGCGTCGGCCCGTACCGGGACGACGAGTTCCAGGAGATGTTCAACAAGATCACGATCAACGAGACCAGTTTCTTCCGCAACGAGCCGCAACTGGACGTCTTCGAGAAGCAGTTCCTCGGGCGTCTGCTCGAGTCTCGCGGCACCAGCAAGCGGCTTCGCATGTGGTCGGCGGCCTGCTCGACGGGCGAGGAGCCCCTGACGCTGGCGATGCAGATCCATCGCACGCTGGGCCTGCGGCTGATGGATTGGCGCGTGGAGGTTCTGGGCACGGACATCAGCGAGCGAGCGCTCGCGGTCGCGGCCGAGGGCAAGTATGCCGACTACGCCGTGCGTTCGACCTCGCCGCTGATCAAGCAGAAGTACTTCAAGCAGGACGGCCCGTACTGGACGGTGGACCCTGCGATCCGTCAGATGGTGCACTTCGAGACGCTGAACCTCAAGGACCGTCTGGGGGCCAAGCGGCTGGGCAAGTTCGACGTGATCTTCTGCCGGAATGTGATGATCTACTTCGACGACGCGATGCGGGCGCAGGTGATCAACATGTTCCACGATCAGCTCGCCGACGACGGTGTGCTGTTCATCGGGCACTCCGAGAGCCTGCGCGGGCTGAACGTGCCGTTCGAGCAGGTGAACATTCCGCAGGGATTCGTCTACGTCAAGAAGGGCCACGCCAAAGAGGCCGCGCCGAACATGACCGTCGGCGGCGGGCTGCCGCAGACGCCGCCATCCGGCACTTCTGCAACCTCAACCACGCCCGCTTCCCTCACGCCCCGCAAGGTCGCCTGACCGGACCGCTCCGCACACTCAGGTCGGCGACGCTCGCCGACGCCCGCAAAGGAAAGACCCGCCCATGGCCCAGATGGCGTTTGATCCGGAACTGATGCAGGACTTCCTGACCGAGTCGGGCGAACTGCTCGATCAATTGGATCAGGATCTGGTCACGCTGGAGTCCGCGCCCGAGGACCCGGAACTGCTCAACCGCATCTTCCGAGCCCTGCACACGATCAAGGGCAGCGCGAGTTTCCTGCAACTGACCAATCTCGTTCACGTTGCCCACGCCGCGGAAAGCTGCCTCAACGCCGCGCGCAACCGCGTGTTCGTCGTGTGCCGGTCGGACATGGATCTGCTTCTTGCGGCGGTGGACACGATCAAGAAGCAGTTCGACGACATCCGCGAGGGCCGCGACCTGACGCGGGCCGACGAGCAGGTCGTCGCGCAACTGGCCGCCCGGGGTGAGGGCGGCGCTGCGGGCGGCGCTCACGAGCCCGCGAACGAACCCCTCGCCACGACGACACAGCCCGCGGCCCAGCCGGCCCCTCAGCCCGAGCCCGCTCCCGCGGCATCGATCCCGCCGCAGACCGCGGGAGCGGGCTCGGGCTGAGGGGCCGGCTGG
>VYLX01000146.1_pt1 | contig 14260 bp, 6 predicted proteins | sample 5114181 | NCBI WGS metagenome assembly VYLX01 (sample SAMN12291812, study PRJNA351875) | freshwater metagenome | isolation source: freshwater lake | place: USA: Michigan, Sherman Lake | collected 2011-08-08
GGGGGGCTGGGATGGGGATGGGGATCGTCGTGAACAAGCCGCTGAAAGCGGTTTCCGCGGCCGGAGGGGCCGACGACCGCCGCGGTGTTCAGGCGGCTATTCGCGAGAGTGCTGACCTTGGTCCGGCTGGACACGCCGCTTTAAACCGGACAGGTCGGGACGCGGCCTGGCATGAGCAGGTCGAGGATTTGGGCGCCGACGGTTAACACCCGGCCCATGGCGCTATCAGCCTGCCTCGCCCCGGATTCACACCGGAGTGCCAAAGAGCGACAGGGCCGAGGCGGACTCGATGCGTGTGCGCACGATTCGGCCCAGCAGGTCGCGCGGGTCGACGCCGACGGGCGGCTCGAACAGGACGATCAGGTCGCCCTCGGTACGGCCCTGAAGCTGGACCGGGGCATGACGGCTCGCGGCGGAGTCGGCGGATGGGACATCGGTCGGCACGGTGGTTTCGTGCTCCGAGGCTGAAGCAGGCTTGCCGTGGATCGTCAGGGATGTGCCGCTGGCACCGGTACTGCACGCGCCGGCGGTCTCGGCCCGGCGTGCGGCCTTCTGCTCCCGACGAGAGAGGCCCTGAACGATGACTTCGAGCGTCTGTCCAACAAACGACCGCGACACCTCGTCGCTGATGACGGTCTGGAGGTTGAGCAGGTCGTTGTTCCGGCGGCGCTTGACCTCATCGGGAACATCGTCGACGAGGTTCTTCTCGGCGATGGTGCCCGGGCGAGGCGAGTACTTGAAGATGAAACAGTTCTTGTACCGCACGCGACGCAGCAGGTCGGCGGTGGCCTGGTGGTCGGCGTCGGTTTCGCCCGGGAAGCCGACGATGATGTCGCCGGCGAGCGTGAGCGGGCGATCGATCTCGGGCTGGTGCAGGAACTGGCGAGCGCGATCGATGAACTCGAGGTACTCGGCGACGGTGTAGCCGCGGTTCATGGCCTTGAGCATGGTGTCCGAGCCGCTCTGGGCGGGGACGTGGAGGTATCGGCAGATGCGCGGACAGTCGCGGATCACCTGAAGGATGTCGTCGCCGAACGACCGCGGGAAACTCGTGACGAATCGCAGGCGTTTGATGGCCGGGACCTGCTCGTGGATCTGGAAGAGCAGGTCGGCGAAGCTGGTCACATCCTCGCCCTTTGCGAGTTTGTACGGGTCGTGGTGGACGCCCTGCTTGTGCGTGTACGCCCGGCCCTTTTGGGGCTGGATCAGGCCGTCGATGGTGACGGCGTGGTCGTGCTCGAAGCGGTAGTGGTTGACGGTCTGGCCCAGGAGCGTGACCTCGATCACACCGGCGTCGGCGAGGCGTTTGCACTCGTCGATGATGTGCCCGGGCGGGCGGTGGACCTCGGCCCCGCGGGTGAACGGGACGACGCAGTACGTGCAGAACTTGTTGCAGCCGCGGGTGATGCGGACGTACGCGGAGCCCTGGTGGTCGTCGGGCGATGTGGCCCGGGAAAGGTCGAGCAGTTCCAACGAATCCGCCGCGGCGGCGAGGGTGCTGCTTCGGCGGTTGGTTGTGCCGTGCGAGCCCGCGCCGTGCAGCGCGACCTGGCGTGCGGAGCGGAGTCTGCTCACGTCGGGCTTTTCGTCCTCCGGCGTGGCGGCGAGTTCCTGGACGGTTTCGTCGCTGAGCAGGCTGGCGCGGGTGCGCAGGGCGTTATCGAGCAGGCCCGGGAGTTTGTCGAGTTCCGCCGGGCCGATGAGCACATCGACAACGGGCATGCGCTTGATCAGGGCCTCGCCCTCGCGCTCGGCCATGCAGCCAAGCACGCCGACGACCAGCGCGGGCTGGCGGGCCTTGCGCAGGGCCAGTTCGCCCAGGCGCGACCAGACCTTCTGCTCGGCATGCTCACGCACGGAACAGGTGTTGTACAGCACAACGTCGGCCTGATCGCTCTCGGGCGTGAAGGTGTACCCGAGGGTGCGCAACTGGCTGGAAACCAGTTGCGAATCGAGTTCGTTCATCTGACAGCCGAAAGTCTCAAGGTACACGCGGGGCATAGCGGGAAGGATAGGAGCCGGCACGAGACACACGGACACACTTCCCAACGGCACGCACAGACGTTTCTGAGAGGTGCCGTGTGGACCGGGCCTCAGTCCTCGGCACGCTCGCCCTCGGGGGCCATCTTGACGATCCTGGGGTCGAATCGTGCGACCACGTCGATCAGGTCGCTCTGGGCGGCGATGACGGCGTGGATGTCCTTGTACACCCCCGGGGCCTCGTCGATCCCCGCAGAGAGAAGTTCGACGCCCGCGCTCTGGAGTTCACGCCGAACGTTGCCCCAGACGAAGGACTCGCGGGCGCGTGTGCGCGACATGACGCGGCCGGCGCCGTGGCTGGCCGAGGTGAGGGATCGCGGCTCGCCCTTGCCGCGAACGACGAAGCCGGGGGCGTTCATCGAGCCCGGGATGACGCCCAGCACGCCCGCGCCGGCGGGGGTTGCTCCCTTGCGGTGCACGACGACCTCGCGCCGGCCGAGGCCGGCGATGTCGTGTGTCTCCAGCCACGCGAAGTTGTGGTGGTTCTCGATGTCCAGCAGACGCGTCGCGCCGAGTTCTCGTGTGATCGAGTCGTGGATGCACGCGTGGTTCGCCGCGGCGTATTGGCCCATGAGGTTCATGGCCTGCCAGTACTCGCGCCCGGGCTCGCTGTCCAGGTCCAGCCATGCGAGCCTGCGGAGGGTTGGGTCCAGGTGCGGGTGCAGGTCCATCGCGATTTTGGAGTAGTGATCGCAGACCGCAGCGCCGGTGCCGCGGGAGCCGGAGTGCGAGAGCAGCGCGAGGTACTGGCCCGGCGCAAGGCCGTTGAGCAGCGCGGTGTCGCCTGCGGCCAGAGTGTGCTCGGGGGAGACGGTCAGCACGCCCCACTCGACGAAGTGGTTGCCGCTGCCGGAGGTGCCGAGTTGTGCGCGGGCCTTGTCCTTGAGCCTTCGCGTGACGGGCGAGACGGCCCAGTCGGCGTCGAGGACGTCGTGCTCGTGTGGGGACTTGAACTCTGCACCGACGCCGAAGCGCGTGCAGGACTCGATCACGCGGATGAGCGCACGCCGACGGTTTGCGTCCGCGAGGGCCACCGAGGGGATATCGAGCACGCTGAGTTTCATCCTGCAGGCGATATCGACGCCCACGGCGTACGGGATCACGCTGTTGACCGTCGCGAGCACGCCGCCGATGGGCAGGCCGTAGCCGACGTGCGCATCGGGCATGAGCGCGCACGCCGCGGCGATGGGGAGCCGGCAGGCGTCGCGGGCCTGATCCATCGCGGGGGCGTCGATGACCAGTCGCGGGTCGTCCAGGCCCCAGACATTCAGCGGCGCGGGCCGGTCGCGTTTGGGCTCGGGCGTGCGCTGAGATTCGGGGGTGCCAACGAGCGCGAGGGCGAACCGGCCCAGCACGTCATCGCTCACAAACTCGTTCGGGCGTGCGAGCACATTCGTGATCGCCTCGCGAACGGACTGGCGAGATCGCCCCGCCTGCGCCAGGTCCGCGCAGGTTGCGGCGGCGAGTTTGAGCAGCGCCTTGGGAACACCCAGATTGTCGAGTTCGCGCGTCTTCATGGTCACATCTCGTACGCCGAGAAGTGTGCCCGAACGGCGCGTCGGGGGTCAGAGCCAGCCGAGTTTCCTGAGGTCGTTGGTCGGGTCGTCATAACTGCACGAGCCGAAGCAGATGGCGAAGTTCTCGCGGGCGTGTTCGACGTCCTTGACGCTCATGGCGCTGCCGCGCCAGGAGAGGCCCGAATCGTCGAATCTGAACGCGTCGGGCGACTGTTCGCGGATGACCTCGACGACTTTCTCCGCAGGGATCCGGTCGGCGCTGAGCAGGCTCGCGGCGACGAAGACGTTGAGGAACCCGTGCATCATTCCCGAAGGCGAGTTGGGCTCGTAGGTGAGCGCCTGCACGCTGCGGATCGGGTGGTGCAGCCCGGCGGTGGCCTTGAACGGCACCTCGCTGGCGTGCATGATCGTGATGAACTCCGCGATCTTCTCAGCGGGCGGGAACATGTCGGGCGCCACGCCGCCCGTGCGGACCTTGGCCCCGAAGCCCGTGCCGGCCAGTGCCGCGGCGAAACCGCGAATGTCGCCGTCCAGCGGGAACTCGATGAACGGGAAGAGATCCTCGGGAAGCATCTCCACCGCCGCGTCGATGATCTCGGGCGTCTGGGCCTTGATTTCCACGGTGTCGATCACCGCGGTGTGGGCGTGCTTGTGGCTGCTGGTGCCGTTCTGGTGGGCGGTGTTGAAGCGGTCGATCGCATCGAGGTTCTCCTCGATCTTGCCGTCGATCAGCACCGTCAGCCGCCAGGGCGTCGGCGGGGCCTGCTCGTCACGCTCGGGGATCTGCTTGAGGTAACGTCCGGCCGCGGCGGAGAACTCGCCCAGCCGTGACACGGGCACCACGAACCTCGCCAACCCGTACGCGTGATCGCTCTCGAGATGCCGGGCGAACGCCTCGACGGCGCGCGGCATATCCAGTTTCGCGGGCGGAAAAAGCCCCGCGTAGTCCACCAGTTCCTTCATCAATGCCTTGATCGCGGCGGATGCCATGGGGGGAATGCTAGCCCGGTGACCGGCCCACTTGAAGTGCTTCAACGAGTTTGAAGGGAACTTGACGAGCTCTCACCCATTTCGGCGTGCCCGGGCGATCCAGCCCCCGCCCAGCAGCCGATCGGCAAGATCGAAGATCACGATCGCCTGTCCCGGCGCCACCGCCTCCTGTGGAACATCGAACCGAACCTCTAGCCACGAATCTCGACCGGAGTAGTTCGGCGCGTCGGCCGGGATTTCGCTCGGGGCCTGCGCCAGCGCCCGCACGCTCGCCGGGACCGGGTCGGCATTGGAGCGGAACTGCGCCAGACACGCGGTCCAACCTCGCGGGATCTGGTCATCGCGCACGAGCCAGTTGGCCTCGCCCGCGATGCACGACTCGGCCAGAAGATCCTCGCGCTGGCCCACGGTGACGGTGTTCGTCTCCGGGTTCCGATCGACGACGAAGATCGGGTGGCCCAGCGCCACGCCGATGCCACGGCGCTGGCCGATGGTGAAGCGGTGCTGCCCGGCGTGCTGACCAAGGACCTTGCCGTCGGCATCGATGATGTTGCCCGGGGTGGCGGCGTTCGGCCGCTGGCGCTCGACAAAGCCGGCGTAGTCGTTGTCGGGGATGAAGCAGATTTCCTGGCTGTCGGGCTTGTCGAACACGGGCAGGCCGAGGCGTTTGGCCTGTTCGCGCACGTCGGGCTTGCGCATCGCGCCGATGGGCAGGAGCATGTGGGCCAGGCGGTCCCTCGGCACGCCGAAGAGCACGTACGACTGGTCCTTGTCCAGGTCCAGCCCGCGCATGAGTGCGGGCTCGCCGTCGGGTCCGGGCTCGACGCGGGCGTAGTGACCGGTGGCGACGAGGTCGGCATCGATCTGGCGTGCGTAGTCGTGGAGCTTGCCGAACTTGAGCCAGTCGTTGCAGCGGACGCAGGGGTTGGGCGTTCGGCCCGTGGTGTACTCCTGCGCGAAGTACTCCATGATTCGGCCGAAGTCCTTCTTGAAGTTCACGACGTAGAACGGGATGCCCAGCCCGGCGGCGACGAGTCGTGCGTCGGCCGCGTCGTTGATCGAGCAGCAGCCCTGATGCCCGACCTTGACGGGCTTGCTGCACGCCGAGGGCGCGGCGTCGGCGATGAGTTCATCGAGCGACTCGCCCGGCGAGCCGAGACGCATGAAGACCCCGACGACGTCGTACCCGCGCTCCAGCAACAGCGCCGCGGCGACGGAGCTATCGACCCCGCCGGACATGGCCAGGAGCACTTTTTGGCGGCGCGCGGGCATGAGGCGGGATGGTAGAGCGCGTCGGCGGCGAAGGGGCTCGCGGGCGCACGATCGGCCCGCGAGCCTTCGTTCATGGGTCAGGGCGTGCGGGCCTTGGTGAGCAGGTCCTCGGCCTGCTTGGCCTGTGCGGCGAAGGACTCGTCGCGGGTGTCGACGGCCAGTTCGGCGAAGAGGTCGCGGGCCTCCGCGGCGCGGTCGCCGGCGCGGGCCTTGTCGCCGGTGGCCAGCAGGGCCCCGGCAAACACGAGCGCACAGTCGCCCATGCCCGACCGCAGCCTGCCATCGAGCTTGGTGTTGGGAGCAAGTTTGCCCTTGAAGATCGTCGACAACTGCGTGGAACGCTCATAAGCCTTGGCCGCGGCGGTCAGGGCGAGCGCGTTGTTGCCCGACTCGAGCAGGGCGTTGGCGTGCGCTGCACTGGCCCGCAGGATGTCCCAGGCGTTGCGGACGTCGTTCGGATTCTCATCGCGGATCGACAGGAACTCCTGCGCCGCTTGCTCAAAGGTCGTCGCGGCGTCTGTCGCTCGCTTCATCGCAAGCAGCACGCGGCCGCGTGCCTCGCGGGCGACCTGAACATCCCGTCGAGCGCGGAGCGTGGCCTCCTGCGCGAAGATCCGCTCGCGCAGCCGGATCGAATCGTCCCATGACGCCAGCGCGCGGGCCGGGTCGCCGGCCTGAAGTTGCATGTCGCCGATGCGACCCGCGCCGATCGCCATGTCGCGCACGAGCGTCGAGTCATCCGGGATCCGCGCAAGCTGCCCGGCCCGGATCTCGTACGACCGTTGATAGCGGCGCAGACGCTCCGCGCCCTGCGCGGCATCGAGCCGATCCGCCGAGTTCTGCAAGGCCGTGGCGAGCGTCCGGTTGAAGCGGCTCTCCTGGGGACGCTCCGTCACCGCACGCTGCGCGACGGTCATGGCCTCCTCGTAGAACTTCAACGCTTCGGGACGGCCGCGGCCTTCCACCCGGTTAATGATGTCCCCCGCGAAGATCAGCGTCACCGCCAGATCGTGCTGAGCACTCGGGTCGTTCGGCGCATCGTCAGCGAGCGCACGCCGTTCCTTGACTGCCACCTCGATGACCTTTGCACCCTCGTCGACAAAGCCGAGAGAGGATCCGCGAATGCCCGCGAGCGACAACGCGATCGCCTCTGCCGCCGCCGCGGATGCCCGGCGCGTCGCGGGCTTGTCCTTCAGGGGGGTCAACTTCAGCGCCTCGACATACTTCTGGACACTCTCGCCAGCGGCCTTCTGCACGGCCTCCGCGCCCGCCTGCTTGCTCATGGTCAGCAGCACGCCCTCGAGGAAGTCGCGGACCAACTCGCCCGCGCTCGCCTCCACCGCCGTCGCCACCTGCTCGGCGGCCACAGCGCGGTTGCGCTCAGCGATCGTCCTGTTCCACAGCACAGTCGTCGTGATGCCCCAGCCGACCAGCAGCGCGACGATCAGACCCGCCGCGGCGACGCCGCCGCGGTTACGCAGCATGAAGCGTGTCGCGACGTAGACGAACGTCTTGGGGCGTGCGTCGACCGGCTCGTTGTTGAGGTGTCGGCGGATGTCCTCGCTGAGCGCTTCGACGCTGCGATACCGCCGACCGGCGACCTTCTCCATCGCCTTGACGACGATGTTGTCGATGTCGCCGTCGAGTTGGCGGCGCAGCGAACGCGGCTCGGTGTCGCGTGCCCGCGCGATGGTGGCGGGGTCGCGCGTCGCGCCGGCGGTGCCGACGGTGCCGGTCTGGGCCACTCGGGTGCTGGGACGCTCGGGCTCGGTCTTGAGCTTGCGCTCGTACTCGTCGTGGCTGTACTTCTCGAAGGCGTACGGGCGCACGCCCGTCATGAGTTCGTACAGCAGCACGCCGAGCGAGTAGACATCGCTCGAGACGGTGATGGGGTCGCCGAAGAGCTGCTCGGGGCTGGCGTACTCGGGCGTCATCACGCGCGACTCGGGGCGCGTGATGATGGCCTGCTCCTCGTTGGCGTCCATGAGCTTTGCGATGCCGAAGTCCAGCAGTTTGGGCACGCCCGTCGGCGTGACCAGGATGTTGCTGGGCTTGAGGTCGCGGTGGACCACGAGCCTGCCGTGCGCGTGGGCCACGGCGTCGCAGACGCGACGGAACAGTTCGAGGCGCTGACGGATGGTCAGTTCGTTCTTATCGCAGTACACGTCGATCGGCTGCCCCTCGACGTGCTCCATGACGATGTAGGGCCTGCCGTCGGGCATCGTCCCAGCGTCGAGCATCTGCGCGATGTTCGGGTGCTTCATCAGCCCCTGTACACGCTGCTCACGCCGGAATCGCCGAACGATCTCGTCGCTGTCCATCCCGCGGCGGATGACCTTGATCGCGACGCGCTGGGCGACCTGCCCGTCATCGCGCAGGCCCGCGTACACGTTGCCCATGCCGCCGCCGCCGATCTCTCCCTCGATGCGGTACGGCCCGATCCGCTCAGGATGCTCCGGCCGCCCGTCGTCACCAAAGTACCGATCCGCCGACGAGCCGCGCATCACGGGCTCGTGCGCACCCGGCGCGAGCGTCGGCGCGGCCTGATCGGGTGTACCGGGCGGGAAGGTCGGCAGGTTCTCGGACATCTGAAACTCCTTGGCGTTGCGAGCGGGGCTGGGGAGGCTGGCGCCTCGGTCAAGCGTCGGGCAGGGGGACATGGGGACTCGGCGGCCGCGGCATCATCGTTGACCTTGACTCCACTTCCGACGCCGGGCCACGAATCCGGCCCGACCTCCACTCCCAGAAGCGGAATCCAGCCGTGCAAGGTGTCGCGCGACATGGGCGATATGGAATTCCGCTGTGAGGGGACCGGGTGCGATCACCGAAACTTCACACTGTTTTCACCTACAGAGTATCATAGATCTTCGTGATTCATGATGTAGGCTTTCGATGGCACCGGAATCCGGAGCTGTGGAGAAATGCCCATGATCGGCTCACAAAGCATCGTCCTGGCCTTTGTTTGCGTGGCGAGTTTGGCCACCCCCTGCCTCGCGCAGACTGTTCTGAGGGTTCGTCCGGGTGCCCAACCGGGTGGCGATGGCACGACCTGGGAGTCGGCATTCTCCAATCTTCAGGACGCCCTCGCCGCCGGGCGCTCGGTGAGCTCGACAACCGGCGTGCAGATCTGGCTGGCGGCAGGGACGTATCGACCCGTCACAATCGCCGGCGGCTGCGCAAGCGTGACGATCGAGGATCGCTCGGCGAGTTTCGAGTTGTTCTCGCGATTGACGATCCTCGGCGGCTTCCCTTCCACCGGCAACCCGGGGCTGAGCGAACGAAACTTCGTGCAGTTCGAGACCATCCTCTCCGGCGACCTCTGCGGCAACGATCCGGTCGATCCGCTGGTCATCGCCAATCGTACCGACAACTCGCTCCATGTCGTCTCGGTGGACTTCGCCACTCAGGCGGTCATCGACGGCGTGACGATCCGCGGCGGCAACGCCGACGCGCCGGGCGCGACCAAAGGCGGCGCGATCAGCGCGCTGGGCTCATCGCTCACGCTGCGGAACTGCCAGATCGTCGGCAATCGCTCCACCGGCTCGGGCGGCGCGATCGCCGCGGCGCCGGACTTCAAGGCCCCTCACACGCTGACGATCAACAACTCCACCCTCCGCGGGAATGTCGCCGGAGATCTCGGAGGCGCGGTCTTTGTCGAGGGTGACGGGACGCTGACACTGCGATTCTCAACGTTCATCGCCAACCGCGCCGTCTCCGGCGGGGCTGTTGCCTCTCAGGCCTCACGCGTTCGCGTCGGATCGACATCGTTCCTTGGCAACCGCGCGTATCCCGCCTCGGGGCTCCCGGCGAATATCTCCAGCGCAAACACCGGCGGCGGCATCCGCGTTGACAACGCCGAACTGCTGATGATGAATGCGATCTTCTCGGGCAACATCGCGGGCTGGTCCGGCGGTGCCGCGGTGTTCAACGCCCCCAATGACCTGCTGAGCGTCTACCACTCGACCGTCGCCAACAACCGCGCCGAGAACTCGCTGGTCGGCGGCATCGCGATCAACCCGCCGTTCTTCTCGCTCCAGTCGCGCGTGTACCACACGATCTTCTGGGGCAATCGCGACTCTCGCACCGCGAACAAACCCATCCCGTACCTCGTCCTGCGGGACTTGGCCATCGCCGATCGGCCCTGGGTCGAGTACGCACAACTCGGTCGCGTCGACGGCGGGTCCGTCGTGACGCCCTCGGCGTTCGACTTGAGGCGGATCTATATGGACGGCCAGTTCTTCTGGACCGGCGGCGGCCTGTCCGGGCCGACCACGCCCGCCGCGCCTGAAGCGCCCGCGAGCGGCGCAATCTTCGCCAACGCCATCGGCAACAACGTCGCCGCGGGCACCGAGCTCGACGACCTTCGGCTCATCCGCAACAACGCCGCGGTGATCGACATCGGCGACAACCGCATTATCGCTCCGGACCTGCTCGATCTGGACAACGACAACGACCGTGCCGAGGCCCTGCCCGTCGACATCTCCGGCGCGCCGCGCCGCCAGAACGACCCGCAGACCAACGACACCGGCCTGAGTCCGCCCTTTGCGCCGTTCGTCGACATCGGCGCACACGAGAACACCGTTGAGCCGTTCACGAGTTGGAAGGGCGTGGGTGACATCGCCGACGGCTCGTTCACTAACTCCACGGGATGGACCGCCGGGGTGCCGTCGATCTCCACCTCTGCTCTGTTCGACGTGATCGTGCCGACACCCACCAACCCCAACCCGCCGGTGGCTTATCAAGTGGCCCTTTCCACCCCGCTGCAGGCTCGTCGGCTTCTGTTCCAGTCGCCCAGAGAGGTCACGCTCCTGTTTCAGGCTGATCCGAATCAGGACTTGACGCTCTCGTCAAACGACTCGCTGCTCGAACCGTCGCTGGTCATCGGCACGAACCCCGGTCTGAACGCGACCATGGTCCTTCGTCGCCAGTTTCCCCAGCCGCCGTTTGAGATCGGCGACCGCAACGGCATCCTCGCTTCCATCGTCTCGCTCGGCAACGCCGTCGGAACACGCGGAACCGCCCGGCTGGTTTCGCCGGGGTCAGCACTGTCCTTCTCATCGCTCCTGGTCGGCAACGCCGGCATCGGCAACGTTCAGGCCCTCGCGGGCACGACACTCTCCGGGCCGTCCGTAAGCCTGGGCGTCGCGCCGAATGCTTCCGGCGGCATCTCCCTCTCCGGAGCCGGGGCGACACTGGCTTTCGGCAACAGCACGACCGGTTCGCTGACCGTCGGCCAGTCCGGCGCGGGCTCGCTCGTGCTCACCGCCGGCGCAGCGGTCACACGCTCAAGCGTCATGAGCACCCTCATCCTCGCACAGAACGCCGGATCCACCGCGCTGCTCTCCGCCTCGGGCTCGGGCACCATCGCCGACCTTCGCGCCAACACCACCCGCATCGCCGACGCCGGCATCGCCTCGATTTCCGTTGATGACAATGCTCAACTCCTCACCGGCGGCAGCGGACGCACCGTCGTCGCTGGGTCGCTCGGCAGTCAGGCTTCGATCTTCCTCGGCACGCAGAGCGTCTGGGAAGACCGATCGCCCGGCCTGCTCATCGGCCAGAACGGCCCCGCGAACATCTCGATGATCCGCTCTTCGGCCATCATCGCCAACGGCATGGAACTCCGCCCGGGTTCCAAGATCACCGGCGAAGGCGAGATCCAGGTCGGCGACGGCACCTTCATCAGCGTCGGCGACATCGAGCCCGGCACGAACGCACCGTCTCGCTCCGCCACCCCGGGCACCATCACCATCCGCGGCCGATATGAGCAGATCGTCGCCGTGCCCGGCGGGCAGAGTTCCTCGGGCCAGATCATTCTCGACGTCGCCGACCCCGCCAACTCGCAGGGCTACGACCGGCTGAACATCATCGGCCCGGCGTTGCTGGGCGGCGGGCTCAATGTCCGACTCGCGGCCGGGGCCGTGATCCCGGCGAACGCCGAGCTCGAACTCATCTCCGCGCTCTCGCTGTCCGAGAGCCCCTCGACCCCGCCGACGCGCTTCGATGTCGCGTTCCTTCCCCCGGTCCTCGACACGCAGGGCCTCCCCACAAACCGCTTTCTCAACATGCGATACGAGGGCGGCCCCGGACGCTCGGCCACCGTTCGTCTCGTGCAGGACTCCCTCGGCAACCCCATCGACCTGGCCGACCCGGACGCCTTCGACCCCGCGGGCGAGCCCACCTCGGTCACCGCGGGCGACATCACCGGCCCCCTGGGTACTCCCGACGGCAAGCCTGACCTCGTGCTGAGCGTGCCCAACGCCACCAACCCGCTGACCTCCAACGGCAGCATCGTCGTGCTGGTCAACGCCGGGACCGACGGCTCGGGCAACTGGCTCGGGTTCAACCGCTCGATCGTCATTCCCGCGCAGCGCGAGCCCGTCGCGGTGGAAATCGCGCACATGGACGACGACCCGCGCCCGGACCTGGTCTTTGTCAACCGCTCCTCGGGCACGGTGCAGGTCGCTCGCAACGGCGAAGGCGACGCGTTCTCGATCAACTCGACGCTCAGCGCCCCGGGCGAGCCGGTGGCGCTGGCGGTCACGGACCTGGGCGCGAGCGGACGCCCCGAGATCGCCGTGGCCCGCTTTGCGCAGAATGACGTCCGCATTTTCACCTCCACGACAGAGCCGTACGTGTTCGCTCCGGACACGATCGATTACGCCGTGCCCACGGGCCCGGTGTCGATCGCCGCGTTCAACCCGGATCAGGACAAGGACCTTCAGCAGCAGAAACGCAACCTCGCGGTGGCCAGCGCAACGAGCAGCGCCGTGAGCCTGTTCCTCAACGACAGCAACGAACTGTTCGTGGACCTGAACGTGCTCCCGCCCATCGCCGTGGGCCAGACGCCCGCGCGGGTGTTCACGGCGAACCTCGGCAGGAACGATCTTGGCCAGAACATCAACGCGGTGGTCACGCTCAACCGCGGCGACGACACGATCTCGATCCTGAGCAAGACCGCCGCCGGGCTGAACTACAACCCCGCTGTCAATATTCCCGCGGGCTTCGACGCGCGCGGGCTGGCGATCTCCGACCTGGACCTCGATGGCGACAAGGACCTGGCCGTCATCTCACGCGGGGCTGACGACGCCGAGGATCCGCTCCGAATCAACGTCATCCGCAACGACCTTCAGGCCGGCGGCACCCGCAACCAGCAACTCGCGCTGGTCCCGGCCGAGAGCCTCGACGGCGGCCCCAATCCCCGATTCGTCGTCAACGCCAACTTCACCGACGACATCGGCGGCAAGCAGGACCTTATCACCATCAGCGAGCCCGGCGGCACGCCGCTGGGTGATCGCGGCCCGACGACGCTCGGCCGGCTGCTCCGCAACCGCGCTGTGGCCGGCCCCAGCGCCTGCTCGCCCGCAGACATCGGCAACACCGACGGAGACCCGGGCTCCGACGGAGTTCTGGACAACGGCGACTTCAACCTCTTCTTCGCCGCGTTCTTCGCCGACACCTCCAACCCCGTCCGCCTCAACGCCGACATCGCCAACACCGATGGCGATCCGGGCAGCGATGGTCAGGTCGACAACGGCGACTTCAACGTCTTCTTCAATTTCTTCTTCCTGGGGTGCTGAAACTCGGTCAACAAGCGTGCGGCCCTCCACCGCCCGGACCTTGCTCACACCGCCGAGACCGACCGCACGTGTCGCCGGTGCTGCCACACCGCGATCGGGAACGTCGCAAGGTACAGCAGGAAGAACACAGAGCCCGTCAGCCACGCGTCCTTCATCACGCCCAGCGCCAGGATCCCCACGCCCGCCGTCATCGGCAGGATCAGACGTCGGCTGATCCGCACGCCCTTGATCGACAGCATCGGAATCTTGCTGACCATGAACACGCTCAGCAGCAGCAGCCACGCCACACCCACCCAGTACGGCGTCACGAACGACACGCTGCTGAGCGACAGCATCGCCGGGACCAGCGCCGCGCCGCCGGCGGCGGGGGCGGGCAGACCCTGAAAGAACGGCGTGGTCGGCGCACCGATCTTCTTCCGCCGGGCCTGCATCGTGAACCGCGCGAGCCGAATCGCGGCGCACAGCGCATAGATCACCACCACCAAAGCCACGATCGCTTCCCACGGCTGCTCGCTCTTGACCGCGTGGGTCTGCACGATCCACTGATACATGATGAACGCCGGCGCCGCACCGAAAGCCGTGAAGTCGGCGATGGAATCGAACGTCTCGCCGAAGCGACTGGTGGCCTTGAGCAGGCGGGCCATGCGCCCGTCCAGGCCGTCGAGTACGAAGGCGACAACGATCGCGCCGATCGCCTTCTCGAACGCGCCCTGCTGTGCGAAGTGCACCCCCGCAACGCCCGCGCACAGCGACGCCGCGGTGATGAGATTCGGGATGATCTTCCTCAGCGGCACCGTCGAGTGGCGCGCCCGCTCGGGGCGCTCGCCCCGCTCGCCCCGACCGCTCGGAGGCACCGCGCTC
>VYLX01000147.1_pt1 | contig 14253 bp, 20 predicted proteins | sample 5114181 | NCBI WGS metagenome assembly VYLX01 (sample SAMN12291812, study PRJNA351875) | freshwater metagenome | isolation source: freshwater lake | place: USA: Michigan, Sherman Lake | collected 2011-08-08
TAATTCCGGCGCGCCTTCTACATAATCATCTTGACTAATTATCGATTGTCCTCCCTTTTCAATTCTTAATAGGGCATCCGGTTGGGGTTCGTTATCAATATCTAATCTCACGGTACAATTATCCCCTAATTGCAGATAGGGGGTAAAAGCTTTATAAAAACCCAACCATAACATAATATGCGCGTGGGGTTCACCATGTTGGGTAATTCTCAAGGGAGATGCCATATAAACAATTCCTTCAATTAATTCCGCTTTTTTGAGATGGGGCATCCCTTGATAACGTCGTTCAAATTCCCATCGAGTTAATTTATCGCCGTTTTCTAGGGGGGGAATTGTTAAAGAAGCAGCAATTACTGGAGTAGTTGTCATAAGTTTTCTCTTTTCACCCGTCTTCTTGTTAATCTTTGCCCGCTATCGGATCAGGCTTTTTTACTGATCTTCCATTATTATAACATCGATCGGTAGGGTGTGTTAAATTAGCTCAACACACCCACAAAAATTAATTGTAAGTCAGCAGATAATCGACAAGCTTAATTAATCTTTTCTCTTTAACTCCTGACACTGGGCGATTTAGGATATCTTCCAAAGAGTCAAAGGGCTTTTCTGAACGTTTTTTCAGAAAGTCATTAACAGATGCAGGTAGAATTCCCCCTTTTTTAAGCTGATTAGCATCACAGGTATTTAAAAGCTCTAAAATCGACTTATAAGAAGGAGGAGGAGGAGGAATAATTTTTTCTTCCAGTCTTTTGATTTCTTTTTGGTACTCCTCTCGGATTGCTTGTAACTGGGTTTCTAATAGTTTTTCAAGATTACTCATCCTCAATTCTAGAGAATTATCTATTTCTTCTGGCGTGGTAATTATCGCAGGTGCAGCAGATAATAACTGCATTTGCTCTGCAGCAATATTCTCTGCTTCTTTATCAACTACAAAAGCGTTAATCATCTCGATGTCAGGAACTTTCTTATTAGCGATGACAGAAGCATAATATTCTAAATCTCCACTGATAATATTATAACGTTCATCGACTTTTTTATTATCAGCTTTTTTGAGAATAGCAGGGCGAATAATTCCACCCATTTCAATAATAAGATTGGCTAAATTTTCCAATTCAGTTTCAGAGAAAGTTTCTCTGGCAACGGAAGGATTAATATCAGTAATATCGACTCGTAAAAATTTCCACATTTATTTAACTCCTATTTTAGCTAAAACTTCAATTGCTAAGGCTTCAAATTCTGCTGCTGATACTCCCGCATCAGCTTGATGTTCCGCATAATCAATTATAGATTGGGGGGCAGGAATTTCTAAATCTCCCACGGTAACGTATTGATTTATACAGCGAGATAAAGGCATTCTTTCCGAGATAGTTGATTCCATCAAGGGTAAACTATATTTGTCTGGAATCACTTGTTTTTGTTTGGGAAAATTATATCTTAAGTATTGAGCATGGGTGGAAATTTTGGAAGGTAAAACGCCTAAAATTTGTAGTGTTGGTTTGCCCAAATCTCCACGACTTTCATTGATTTCCTCTTGAACAAAGTTTTTAACGCTATCTAATCCTTGATTAGAAAATGGTTTAAGATCAGAAGGAATTATCAGATAATCAGCGGCAATTAAAGCAATGCGTGCATACAAATCAAGTGCGGGAGGTGCATCAATAATTACAATATCGTATTGATTATTTACTTTCTCTAATTTTCTTGCCAATCTAGCAAATACCGCTGCATTATCTTTAATTTTAGCTTGGTTAGCAATTAAAGATATGTGAGAGGGAATAACATCAATTTCTGGATGATTGAATCCTTGGGACTTTCTGACGATATTCTCAATAAAAATGCGGTTACTGTTATCTAGCAAATGAAAGACGTTTTTATCTTTTAAATCATCGTCATCATCGAATTGAAACTTAATTAAACCAACGGCAAAGGTACTATTAGCTTGAGCATCAATATCAATCAATAATACTCGCTTACCTTTTTTACTCAAAGCTGCCGCTAGATTGGTAGCGACGGTGGTTTTACCAACACCACCTTTATGATGATAAATTGCGATGGTTTTCATGGGATTTCTGTTGTTGATTGTTGGAGAATTGAGCGGTGGAATACCTAAAGATAAGGTTTCGTAGCCAATCAGAGATTTTAACTGTTCTAAGTGAGAGGCAATTTCTAACCCAGAACATCTAAAAACTAAATAAATTTTATCGGGTTTCCTTTGATAAAGTAGAATCTCATAACCATTGGTTAATAAACCCCACTGCACTTTAAAGTAGTTGAGATAATAACCTAAGCGGTGACGATGATTATTCAGCTTTTCTCTGGGGTTTTTAGCTTCGATAACTAGACAGTGAGAGGATAAAAACTGCTTTTTGTTGATAGGTTTTTGAGCGGAAACAAGGAAATCTAAGCGTACTTTACCGAAGCTAACTTGTTGATACCAATGTTCGGCATTGTAGCCTAGTTTGGGGAGTAAATACTGGACGATTAATTTACTCTCCACTTCCCTTTCGTTATGACAATAGTGAGGATTGAAAGTCACACATTTGAGGAAATACTTAAGAACAACTTATTGTTAGTTTAAATGATGACAGCCCTTCTCGTCAAGGTGAAGCACAGACTAAATCCTTACTTAAGTGGGTATTTCAGCTGCAAGAACGAACCCCATCTATCCCAGAAAAGCTACATATTGAGATGAATATCAGTCAATTTACGGGTTTATTGCAGTAGGATGTTTATCTAAAAAGCATCCTACTGACAGCTTCAATTAATTGAACTGCATAATTTTCTCGGCTACTCTCTGGGAAATAAAAGGTAAAATTGAACGATTTTGACTGTTATCTTTTCCCTCGGTAAATACTACCAAGAGATAGGGAGTATGATGGGGAATTTCAATATAGGCTGCATCGTGACGTACTTGACTTGTCCAACCAGCTTTTGACCAAATTTGACTATTTTCTGGTAATCCTTGTCCCAGAAATCCTAAGATTTGTGTATCATCTCCTTGACTTGTCCAATCAGCAGGATTAAGACTACGTTTTAGTAAAGACATCATCATTTGGGAACGTTGGGAAGAAACAGCAATCCCCCCGACAATAGTATGAATTAAACGCGCCACTGCATTGCTAGTTAACATATTGCGATTCTCCATTAATTCCCCTAAAAAAGCGCGTTCACGTCCATAGGGACCATCGGACCAAGTTTTTTGATTAACGTTAATTGTCGCTAATTCTGGCCAATTTAGGGATTGAAAATAACGATTAACTATGTTGCGTTGTTGCTTCCAAGTTTCAAAGGGACCGGCGGCAATTTCTGGACCGCTAGTGGTTCCCGTGACCAGATCTACAACTAAACTGGTAGCATCATTACTAGAGTCAACAATCATGTCACGAATGGCGCGATTTAATTCGGTGCTTTCGGCAATCATTACCCCTTCTAACCACTCATGAATTGCTACTAGATAAAATAATTTCACTAAACTAGCGGGATAGGTTCTTTCTTGTCCGCGATAGCTAAATCCGCGGGGGGAATATTTCCAGAATTCTTCGTGGGAAATTGCTCCCCCCGTGTTGACGATAACGGGAGGATCATATACTATCCAAGTTAGGGCAATTTGTTCTTGAGCTAATTGGGGAAATTCTCGCCAAGTTGTTTCTAAAATATCTGTACCGAACTGTTGGAGGTGGTCTTCAGTATGAAAAAAGTTCATAGGTGTGCTGCAAAGTCAAGAGTTAGAAGGTGGATAAATTCTTGAGTCGGCAATTCTCATTTTACGGTAAAATTTACCGATAATTAATTATTTGAACGCTTCTGAGTTTAATGTTTATATCTACCGATGAGGTTCATCTCTATTTTATCAGTCTCGATCCCTCTGGGGACAGACTAGAAAAACTGGCTTCTTTGCTCTCGGAAGATGAAATAATTAGAGCTAATCGTTACCATTTTCCCGAACACAAGCGGCGTTTTTTGGTGGCTAGGGGATGTTTAAGGGAGATTTTAGGGTCATATTTGGCGATAAGTCCCGAAAAAATCGAGTTTATCTACAGTGAACGGGGAAAACCGAGTATTAACTACCAATTACAGTTTAATCTCTCCCATTCCGAAGAGATGGCAATCTGTGGCTTGACTTTAACCAGTCGCATCGGGGTAGATTTAGAGAAAATGCGCGGGGTGAAAGATTTGGATAGCTTGACAAAAAGGTTTTTTTGTGCTAGGGAACATGAGCTTGTTGAAAAGTCCGCAGAGAAGGAAAAGCTATTTTTTCAATTATGGACGGCAAAAGAGGCTTATTTAAAGGCACTGGGAACGGGAATTAGCGGGGGACTCGATCGAGTGGAAGTGGGCCTCAATCCCTTAAAATTAGACAATGTGGCGGGGGAATGGCAATTATGGACAGCGGCAATCGGCGATAATTATCGAGCGACTGTGGTTATCGAAGGTAGCGATCGAGTGATTAAAACCTTTGGCCTTTCTGATCTATGATTAATTGGGGAGTTAATTGCCTTCAGGTGTCCTTAATTATTACTTAATCTTGCTTTCTCTATGCGAATTGCTCTTTTTACAGAAACTTTCTTACCGAAAATCGATGGAATTGTCACCCGTCTTAAACATACCGTTGACCACCTACAAAGATTAGGTCATCAGGTATTAGTTTTCTCTCCCGATGGCGGTTTAAAAGAGTACAAAGGTGCTAAGATTCATGGAGTTACAGGGATTCCCCTACCCCTATATCCGGAATTAAAAATGGCTTTTCCCCGGCCCTCAGTCGGTCAAGCTTTAGAGAGGTTCAAACCCGATATTATTCATGTGGTTAACCCCGCTATTTTAGGGGTGGGAGGCATTTATTTTGCCAAAACTATGAACATTCCCCTCGTCGCTTCCTATCATACCCATCTCCCCCAATACCTACAACACTACGGGTTAGGTTCCCTAGAAGGATTACTCTGGGAATTATTAAAATTGGCCCACAATCAAGCAAGTTTAAATCTCTGTACTTCCACTGCTATGGTGCAAGAATTATCTAGTCGTGGCATTGAAAAGGTAGAGCTTTGGCAAAGGGGAGTCGATACGGAATTATTTCAACCTCATTTAAAATCCCCGGCTATGAGACTGAAATTATCCCAAAACAACCCCGATAGTCCTCTCTTATTATACGTTGGTCGAGTCTCGGCCGAAAAAGAAATTGATCGCATTAAACCAGTATTAGAAGCGATTCCCGAAGCAAGATTTGCCATTGTGGGAGATGGTCCCCATCGGGAAGCTTTAACAAGTCATTTTGCCGACACAAATACCCATTTTGTCGGTTATTTACAGGGTTTAGAATTAGCCTCCGCTTTTGCTTCCGCAGATGCTTTTCTTTTTCCCTCACGCACAGAAACCCTCGGTTTGGTACTTTTAGAATCCATGGCTGCCGGTTGTCCGGTGGTGGCGGCAAATTCGGGGGGAATTCCCGATATTGTCACCGATGGAGTTAATGGTCATCTCTTCGATCCTAGGGATGAGAAGGGTTTAATTACTGCCACCCAAAGATTACTAACCGCCAAGGCAGAAAGAGAGGAATTACGACGAAATGCGCGCCTAGAAGCGGAAAAATGGGCATGGCAAGCGGCCAGCAAACAATTATTAAATTACTATCACCGGGTTTTGAATAATAATTCTGTGGCTTTTGCCGCTTAATTGTTGTCAAAATGCTCGAATTTAATTGCAAAAACCTTGACCTATTGTAACTTTTATGGCCAGCGCACCCAGTACCACCTTAGATAAGTCCACCCAAGTTGTCAAAAAGACTTATCCCAACTATAAAGTTATTGTTCTCAACGATGACTTTAACACCTTCGATCATGTGGCCAATTGTTTAATTAAATATATCCCAGATATGACTACCGATCGAGCTTGGGAATTAACTAATCAAGTTCACTACCAAGGACAAGCAATTGTCTGGACAGGTCCCCAAGAACAAGCGGAACTTTATCACCAACAATTGCGACGGGAAGGATTAACTATGGCTCCTCTAGAGGCCGCATAATTATGAATAATGGTCGCTTAGTTTGGAATCATTCTACTCATATTCCGGGGTTGATTGCGGTATTAGAAAAGTTAATTACCTATCAAGGAATCACCACTGTCACCCCGGGGGTACTTTCTCGCTCAAAAGGTCATTGTCCGCGGTTACAATTGCGGATATCAGTGCCAATTCTTGGTGGTTTTAAGGTGATTGCGAGGACAGGAAAAAGTGTGCAGGAAGTCTTTGTTATCACCGATTTAAACCAAGCGGATTTAGAAATGGCTATCCAAGCTTGTTTAGGAAAATAACTGTCGTGGGTGCGTTGTTGAAAGGCTGCTGGTTACTAATTATTTTTTTTCTGTTTTTCTGTGTACATTCTCTCCCTAGTTTGGCAGTAGTGGATAGAGTTCCTTTAACAGTAACTTTATTGCAGGAACGTTTAAGCGCACCCGTCCTTAAAGAAGGGATGACTACCATTGATTTAGCCAATTTAGTTATCGATATCCGCGATGAAAATAAGGAACTCCAGGAACAATTTTATCAACAGATTCAAGGTCAAATTAATCGCGCTAAACAACCCCTAGGTTTAGATTTTAGTAATTCCTTAATTCAAGGCAATTTTATCGCTTCCCGTCTGGGTTTACCGACTCCTTTAACAAAAGTGGCTCTCGCTACCTTATTATCACCCACGGAAGAACAGTTATTACAACAGGACGAAAATTTTTTATTCGATAGCGATGAACCGGTTTTTAATGTCACAGTATTTCGCGGACCGGTGAAGTTGTCCGGAACCGTATTTATGGGAGAAGTGGACTTTTCTAAGACCTTTTTTCTGCAAATTGTCGAAGCAATGGAAGCAAAATTTAGTCGTGAAAGTAATTGGGTAGAATCTCGTTTTGCTAGGGTAGCGAAATTTACCAAAGCCACTTTTATGGGAGATGTAAATTTTAGTCAAAGTCAATTTTTAAATAAAGCTATCTTTCGCACGGCACATTTTAAAAGTATTACCAACTTCCATCGCAGTCATTTTACTGCCGAAGCTTATTTTGATCAAACTAAATACGATAAAACCGCAGATTTTACCCGTACTTTCTGGGAAAAAGAAGCCAATTTTTCCCAAAGTCAATGGCGAGATCGTCCGCTATTTTCTAAGAGTAGATTTTTAAGTTTATTAACCTTTAGAAATGCCACTCTTGAAAAATCAGGCGCTTTCCGTTCTAGTTATTTTAATGGTGTGGTTAGTTTTCAAGATCTGAAACTTTTAGATCAGGTAGATTTTAGTAATTCCACTTTTACTAAAAATAGTTATTTGAGTGTATCGGGATTAGCTTTTGATTCCGATAAAGCGAAAATACTAGGAGATAGAGGAGTAATTGGTCAAGCAATTTATTTACCAACCTTAACAGGAAATGAAACAGTTTTAAGAAATTTAGTTCGTAATTTCCGCTCCCTAGAACAAATTGCTGATGCCAATCAAATTGAATACAAAACCGAAAAATTGCGTTTTCAACAGTTAAAACAAAAACTGAATAATATCTCAATTATTCGCCTAATTAACCTCACTTGGTTAGCTGATTTTCTGCATACTTCTTTCCTTGCTTTACTATTACTCTTAAGTCAAGATGGTACAAATTTTAGTTTAGTTTTCGGTACAGGAATCATAATTTTTGCCTATTTTGGCTGTTTATTTTGGTTAATTGATCGCGTGCGTCGTCTCACTCCTAAACCGGTAATTCCTAATCGTTATGAAATCTTTTGTATGGTAACTAGCTATAGTATTCTCACCCTTTCAGGTGTGTTTAATATCCTGCAATCTGCCAGTCGTCCCCTACTAACTTTAACAGCCATTGCCCTAATTCTTGTCCCCTTACCCCTAATTTTAATTATCGAACTTTATCGTCAGGGACGCTATCACAATTTAATGGATAGTTCCTATTTCCTACAAGATGGTAGTATGCGACAATTACGCTTATTAATCACCCGTTTACCCGTGGTTCCCCAATTTCCCCTCTTTCGCGATCGTTATACTCCTATTCCTTGGCAAAAGCGTTGGAATTGGTTAAATTATTACGATTTAAGTCTCAATAATTTGCTAAAATTAGGCTTTAATGATTGGCGAGTTCGCGATCAAGAATTACCCGCTATCATTTCTTTTTTAGTTTGGTATCAATGGGGTATCGGCATCTTTTATATCACTCTCCTTATCTGGACTCTCTCGCGCACGATTCCGGGGTTAAATCTCTTGATTTATTTAAAATAAACTGTAAAAATTGAAATACAGCAGTTATCTTTTCGTTTTGGGTAACAGAAATATGAGTGGAAAAATGACCCTTACTTTGAACCGTGATACCTACGGAAGGTTACTAGCCGAGTATCTACCAAAAGTAAGAGAAACCGATGCAGAAAACGAACAGGCTATTACCCTAGCTGCGGCCTTATCTCATCGAGAAAATCCCAGTCTATAAGAAACCACTTTGTTAAATTTACTCTTGACTTTAATCGAAAAATACGAACAAGAGAATTATCCCATTGAAGAATCAGAACCCCATTCAATACTTTGGGAACTCATGGAAGCTAACAACTTACAAGAAAAAGATTTATCAGATATACTAGGTTCAAAAGCAATAGTTTCTGATATTCTTATTGGCAAACAAATAATAACAGAAAAACAAGCTGTAAAGTTAGGACAGTTTTTTCACGTTGACTCAAGTTTATTTTTATCTACTCAGTAAATTTGTGCTGTATAGGTGATGCTTGGCTATAACCCTACACCCCACACCCCACACCCTGCTCCCAGGAGAAACTTTTTGCCGCAAACCCTAGTTACGAACTCGACCCATTTGGTCGATTTTTGCTTAACAATTGAGATGGCAAATTCTCCTCAAATATGCCTGAATCGTGGGTAAGCAACTCACATAAAGTTAATTTTGTCAAGGATGGTTAAGATGCGCTTACCCTGCTAAAACCCCAAAACCCAACACCCGACCCCCTAATTTAATGATTTAATAAAACCGACCACTGCTGCAGGAGATAAAAACTATGTGTATTCTGGGTTTTGATCCGGGTAAGGATAAATGTGGGATCGCAGTCAGATCATCGACGGGGAAAATTTATACCCATGAGGTGATAGCATCGTCACAAGCGATCGAGCGTTTAGCCAGTCTCTGTCAACAATATCCGATCGAATTACTGGTGATGGGGAACCAAACCACCTCGAAAAGTTGGCACCAAAAAATTGCCGCTCGTGTCACTATCCCGATTACTCTAGTGGATGAACGCAATAGTACCCTAGAAGCGCGCGATCGCTATTGGCAAATGTTCCCCCCCAAAGGATTACAGAAACTCATCCCCCAAGGTATGCGTCTTCCCGATCGCCCCATTGATGATATAGTGGCGATTCTGCTGATCGAACGTCATTTACAGTCCAAATAATGTCACACTACAAAATAGACACAGCAAGGTGGATTGACGATGCTCCTAAGTAAAGGTTTTGAAGTAGAAATGTACACCGGAACAGCAGCCGGAGAAATTATCGGTTTATCCGATCGCATTGTCAAGGATTTAGATGGTTTTGTCCGGGAACCGGATAGTCGTAACGTAGAATACACCACGGCTCCCATGACTAACTATGACCGTCTTTTATGCGCTACTTTAAAACCTCGTCTCGCTCTACGGCGATATTTGCGTCGTTTAGGCGATTATACCCTAATCCCTGGCAGTACCCTCTCCTTGGGTGATAGTCAACATTTTTATCGCAGTGACCCTCAAAATCCCTATCATGACTATATTGAACAGACCTACGGCACTAATGTAGTCACGGCCAGTATTCATATTAACGTCGGTATTAGCGATTATGAGGATTTAATGCGTGCCTGTCGCTTAATTCGCCTAGAAGCTCCTTTATACTTGGCTTTAAGTGCTTCCTCTCCTTTTCTCGATGGTAAAATCACTGGTTCCCATTCCCGTCGTTGGCAAGTTTTCCCCCAAACTCCCGCTTATGTTCCCCTCTTTGAAAGTCATAAACATTTTGTCACTTGGACCGAGGAACAATTAAAAATCGGTACGATGCAGAATGTTCGTCATCTCTGGGTCTCAGTACGTCCTAACGGTAGCAATCGTCCCTATAATCTCAATCGTCTAGAATTGCGAATTTGTGACCTGATTGCTAATCCTATTAGTTTATTAGCAGTTATGGCTTTTTTAGAGGCCCGTTTAATTCAACTTTTACACGATCCCCAATTAGACCCTTTAATTTTAAGTCAATTACCCAGCAGCAATCGGGGCGAGGATTTATTAACTTTAACCCAAGAAAACGAACAGGCTGCCGCGCGTTTTAGTCTTGATGCCACCCTGAGACATTGGTACGATGGCCGGGAAATTTTAGCTAGGGATTGGATTAAAGACCTCTATGTTCAAGTTTATCCTACCGCTAAAGAAAAGGGTTTTAGTTGTTTCCTCTCTCCCTTACAAAAAATCCTCCGCGAAGGTAACACTGCACAACAATGGTTAAAACAATACGACCAAGGTATGGATGTTAAAACTATTATCAAACAGGCGATTATTACCCTAGAAAAACAGGAACGAGAGTTAGAACATAAATTATGTCAGCATATTCTAGTCGCTTAAATAATTATTTTAAGGCCATGGTAATTAAACCCTGTTGACCGAGAAGAATTTCCCGCAGCAGCGTACAAATTCCCACCAAAATAATCGGAGAAATGTCAACTCCTCCCAAGGGTGGTATGAGTTTACGCACGGGGATTAAAAAAGGTTCCGTTGGCCAGGCAATAATATTAAAGGGAAAGCTATTTAAATCTACCTGTGGATTCCAAGTTAAAACGATCCGTAAGATAAACAAAAGGGTCATTAACCCTAAGATAATTCCCAATGTCCAAATCAATGCGATCGCTGTGTACATAATCCCTAAATTAAGTTTTTTTACTAATTGCCTCTGTCCTAATATAGCAGTTTTGGTTCTATCTTGAAATAATTATGTTTAAAGGTGGGCGTTGCTGATTTGAGATATGAATCTTCTTTTGTGGGATTTTTAAAACCTAGACTCAAACTAACTTTTGGATACGATGCACAGTCGGCATTCATACCTTGATTCAGCAACGCCAAAAGGTGCGTAGGACGCACCCTACAATAGCGGCTATCACTTTCAATTAATAGACTTGATCGTGATTACCAATATCAACAAAAACGGCTTTTTCATCGTCTGTAAAATAAAATATCACTCTTTGATTATACTCAATACTAAAACTCCATAATTCTTTAAGTTTGCCTGATAATTTATGAGTTTTGAGAGATGGATCAAACAGATTTTCTTGAAATTTTTCTAGCTTTGTCCGAAATTTTCTTTCTAACTCATGGTCTCCTTGAAAACGTTTTTTGAAGGCTCGCTTAAAAGACTCATCAAAACTAATTTCTATCATTATTCTTCTAAAAACTGCATTAGTTCATCTGTATCTGAGGAAAATTTTAGTTTTCCTTCTTTCTCGTTCTGTTTGGCTACCAAATAGTTTTGATAAATTTTGTCACGTTGCTCTTCTCTTAAAAACTGTTCTAAAAGAAATTGTATCTCTTCCTTTTCTCCTAAAGATAAGGTTTTAATTGCTTCTACGACTTCACTAAATGTCATATTTATCTCCTTAAAGATTTTATATATTTGTTTCTATATATAGTTTATCAGTGATCGCCGATAACTTCAAGGTTTTTTTTCTTAGAATATCTTAGCGAAGTGTAACGCATAAATATTACAAATTTATCACAATTAAAAGTAAAAAGGTGCGTTAAGTAACGCACCCTACAAGATCGGCGATCGCATACTGAGATGATGCGATCGCTGCTTGGTCTAACGTTCCCAATCACCCGCCGCAGATAGACTTTGCATCATAACTGATCGATCATTGCTGTCTGCGGGTAAGCCAACGTCTTCAAATGTCCTCAACCGAATTAGAGCGAGATCTAATAACCCGCTAACAACAAGACTTCCAGAGATCAGAATTGCCTGCCGATTCAAGTTGTAATCAGCCAGAACAATCATTGCTTCTTCGCTTCCCGCTTTGCTCTCCGTTCCTGAAGTTTAGCTCTAACCGCTTCATAGCCTGGACGAGGAGGAGTAGCAGCGATCCGAGCAAAACGTTCGCGATTCCTCTCTTCCCAAAATTGTTTAGTTTCTGCGGCAGTCTTTAAAACCTCCTGATACTCTGCTTCCACTTCTGTTCGATGTGTTTCAATGTAGGAAAGGGCAGCATGAATCTGAGCATCTGTAAGATTGAAGACATCACGAATAAACTTGGGTGGGTACTGAGCTTTGAGATAATCCATCACGTCATACAGAGTAATACGAGTACCCGCAATTGTAAGCCCTCGTTCTGTGCGGATTATAGCTGTTTGTCCACTCGATGCCAGTGCCATAGCAGTCTTAGCTTTTAATCATTTAATTCCATAGTAGCGCACAAAAAAAGCAAGGGGAGCCAACGCCCCCCAACGAATGATTCACAAAATCCTTAATCCTCAACCCAGACTGCTTACCATGATTTTAGTTTATCATTGATCGCTTTATCAAGTCAGGTGCAACGTTGTGTTATGCCCGATCGCTTTGGCAATCACTTAATCTTCAAGATCGATATGATGTAGCCTGTGTTAGCGTCAGCGTAACGCACGAATTTTGAACATTAGGTAAGGTGCGTTACATTTCATTAACGCACCCTACAAGATCGGCGATCTGCTACGCAGTGCCTTCGGCATCGCACTGCTGTCACTGATCCGTTTTTTCCTTTTCTTGCCATGTTGCTCACCGCTAGATTCAAATTACCTAACGGTCTAGTTGAGCCGCAGCAGATAACCTTTGACTTTTACAGATCGCTTTTTAGCAGTCGGCTCCAACGCAGTGTTAGGCGGCTATATGGGAGTAGCTCGCAAACGGATACCAAGGGATTGTATAACTCTTAAAACAGTGGCAAATTCTGGATTACCTTCGAGTGACAAAGCTTTGTAGAGGCTTTCACGGCCTAAGCCTGTTTCACGTGCAACATTGGTCATTCCCTTGGATCGAGCAATATCTCCTAATGCTGCTACCACTAAATTAGGATCGCCATCTTCAAGAGCGGCTTCAAGATAAGCTGCCATATCTTCTTTCGTTTCTAGATGTTCTGCTGCATCCCAAAGAGAGGTTGTAACTTTATTCATGATATCTCCTATAGGTTTTGTGATAAGTCTAAGGCTGTTTTGATGTCCCGATCTTGAGTACGTTTATCACCTCCTGCAAGCAACACGATTAATATATCTCCTCTTTGTACGAAATACACTCGATACCCTGCACCATAATCAATGCGAAGCTCTGATACACCTTTTCCTATCGGTTTTACGTCACCAGGATTGCCCATAGACAACCGCCGAATACGAACATCTATACGCGCTCTAGCTTCCCGATCGCGAAGTGACTTAAACCATCGAGAATAGATTTCAGTCTCCCGAATTTCAATCATGCTTCAAGTGTATCCTATGGGATACGAAAAAACAAGCAATCAGAGAACCTGCTTAACTACTTTTGTTCAAACAAAAAAATAAGGTGCGTTACATTCATCAACGCACCCTACGAGATTGGCTAAGGGCTTGTAAAGAAACAACTTCATAGTTTTGGATCGGAAGGCGTAACAGCCAAAGCTACGGCATTTCAAAAACATGAGCTTATATTTTTACAAGCCCTAAGTTTCAGTACTAGGGGTTTACAGCCTTACATTGAGCATAGAATTCTTTTGGGGCAACCTCAAAATATTTAAATAAAGCAGGGCATAACCATCCTTCCATATCTAATTCTGAGTTGTAATACCAGTTCCCTCCATATTCCTCTCGTTGCCAATCAAATTTTGCTTGATAACCTAGGAATGGTTGAGCAGAAAATAATAAGCTGAAACCTTCATCTGCATTAGGGATATGAGCAACCATTCGATCAATTATAGTATCCGCACCTGAAACAAAAGGCTCCCTGATCAAGCCAACTTTCTCGTCGTCAAAAACCCACATCTCATCAAATTTATATGGATGGATAATCATGATTGAATTCATAAGCAATGGGGAAAGCAAAAGGGTTAATAGAAGGAAAACGGTAACTGTAGGGGCGGAGGTCTAACGTTAAGTTGGGAGCATCTCACCTTTGTAATAAGTAGAAATGCTTAATGAACTCAATAAAAAAGTTAAAAAAGGCAACCATTTAGATAGGCAGAGCGATGACGAAGGACTTGCGGTACATT
>VYLX01000148.1_pt1 | contig 14160 bp, 7 predicted proteins | sample 5114181 | NCBI WGS metagenome assembly VYLX01 (sample SAMN12291812, study PRJNA351875) | freshwater metagenome | isolation source: freshwater lake | place: USA: Michigan, Sherman Lake | collected 2011-08-08
TTGTAGTACATCGCTTGGTACAAAAAACAAGGGCAACAAAGCCTGAAACGACCGGCTACTGACGACCGACTCCTGACTCCTACCCCCACCGAAAAACTTTTTCAGCAGACCCTAGGTAATTGACCACCTGAAAATCGGTAAAACCCCACACCCTACACCCCACACCCCACACCCTGCCCCCACGAAAAACTTTTTGCCGCAAACCCTAATTAAGCAGTTACTACCGGGGAAGCTAACCGTTTAAAGGTCAATCTTTCATCGGCCACATCGACAAAAATCGTGTCTCCCCCTTTGAATTCGCCGCGCAGAATTGCCTTAGCGATCGGAGTTTCCACATATCTTTGTACTGCCCGTTTTAAGGGTCGCGCACCGTACACTGGATCATAACCAATTTCTGCTAGATAATCGAGAGCAATATCGGCAAGTTTCAGGGCTAATTTTTGTTCCATCAAGCGATCGCTGAGATTGGCTAACTGTAGTTTGACAATCGATCGCAGTTGTGCTTTTTGTAGGCTGTGGAAAATGATCGTTTCATCGATACGATTGAGGAATTCGGGACGGAAACTATTCCGCATTGCTTCCATCACCCGGGCCTGCATTTCCTCATAACGAGACTCATCACCAGCCACGTCTAAAATGTATTGAGAACCGATATTACTGGTCATAATAATGATTGTATTTTTGAAATCAACCAGATGACCTTGAGAGTCGGTTAAGCGCCCATCGTCAAGGATTTGTAACATAACGTTAAAAACGTCGGGATGGGCTTTTTCAATCTCATCAAAGAGGATGACAGAGTAGGGACGACGCCGGATTGCCTCGGTTAATTGTCCCCCTTCATCGTAGCCGACGTATCCCGGAGGCGCGCCCATGAGACGGGAAACGCTGTGTTTTTCCATGTATTCCGACATATCGATGCGAACTAACGCTTCTTCGGTGTCAAAGAGATTGCGCGCTAAAGCTTTCGCCAATTCTGTCTTGCCAACACCCGTCGGACCGAGGAAAATAAAGCTGGCCGTGGGACGGTGGGGGTCCGATAAACCGGCGCGGGAACGTTGAATCGCTTCGGCCACGGCTGTGACTGCTTCCTCTTGACCGATGACACTTTCGTGTAATTCCTCTTCCAGATTGAGGAGTTTTTCTTTTTCCGATTCGATTAATTTATTGAGAGGAATTCCCGTCCATTTCGAGATAATTTCGGCGATATCCGATTCGAGAACTTCTTCCCTTAATAAACTTTTACCGGTGGTTTGTTTGTCGGCCAATTGAGTTTCTAGGGCGGACATTTGCCGCTGCAGATCGGTTAATTTTCCGAACTTTAATTCTGCAGCGCGATTATAATCATAATCTCGTTCGGCCTGTTGAATTTCCAGATTAACTTGTTCGATCGCTTCTTTAACCCCACGAACTTTATCGATAATCTCTTTTTCTCCTTGCCATTGGGCATTTAATCCCGATTGTTCTTCCTTGAGGTTAGCCAGTTCTTTTTCTAACTTTTCTAACCGTTCTCGCGAAGCTGGATCATATTCCCGTTGTAGGGAAAGTTTTTCCATTTCTAACTGGAGAATTTTGCGATCAATTTCATCGAGTTCTTCCGGTTTAGAAGTGATTTCCATCTTCAATTTGGCCGCCGCTTCATCAACTAAATCAATGGCCTTATCAGGCAAAAAGCGATCGCTAATATAACGATTAGAAAGCAGTGCCGCTGCCACTAAAGCATTATCGGCAATTTTCACCCCATGATGCACCTCATAACGTTCTTTGAGACCGCGAAGAATCGAAATAGTATCGACCACATTTGGTTCATCAACTAAAACCTCTTGGAAGCGTCTTTCTAACGCCGCATCTTTTTCGATATATTTGCGGTATTCATCGAGGGTAGTGGCTCCGATACAACGCAATTCACCCCGGGCTAACATTGGTTTTAATAAATTGCCCGCATCCATTGCCCCTTGAGTGGCTCCCGCACCGACAACGGTATGAATTTCGTCAATAAACATGATGATATTGCCTTGGGAATCGGTGACTTCCTTGAGGACAGCTTTTAATCTTTCCTCAAATTCCCCGCGATATTTTGCTCCCGCAATTAAGCCGCCTAAATCGAGAGAAATGAGAGTACGATCTAACAGAGATTCTGGCACATCTCGGTTAATAATCCGCTGTGCTAATCCTTCGACAATGGCCGTTTTTCCTACTCCCGGTTCCCCGATTAAAACCGGGTTATTTTTAGTCCGACGCGAGAGAATCTGAATCGTGCGACGGATTTCGTCATCCCGTCCAATTACGGGGTCTAATTTACCTTCCCGTGCCAATTGGGTGAGATCCCGTCCGTATTTTTCTAGGGCCTCATATTTGCCTTCTGGATTCTGATCGGTCACTTTTTGACTACCTCTGACTTGTTGAATAATTTCCTTGAGCTTGCTTTCGGTAAGTCCGAATTCTTGAAAAATATTTTTACCGAAGCGATCATCTTTAGCGTAACCTAAAATCAAATGCTCGATCGAGATAAAGTCATCTCCAAATTCTCGGCGATAATTTTCTGCTCGATCGAGTAAACTATCTAAACTACGACCTAAATAAATCGAGTCGCCGGGGTTAGATATTTTCGGTTGACGACGGATAAAATCATCGGTTCGATCCCGCAAACGGGCTAGACTAATATTAGCTTTACTAAAGACACTGCCCGCTAATCCCTCCTGTTCCAGTAGGGCTTTCATTAGATGTTCGCTTTCGATTTGTTGCTGGCTGTTTTGTTTGGCAATGTCCGGCGTTTTGACGATTGCCTCCCAAGCTTTTTCTGTAAATTGTTGTGGATTGGTTGGCTGCATTTTCTATAAGAGATTACTTTTATACCCTAGAGATTATTCTAGATTGACTGGTTTGTCGGCTCCTAGGGGCTTACCGTACCTAGTTAAGGGGGATTTCCCCTCAACTGTGCGATTTAAGTGCCTCAAGTTTATAAGTTGTAATGGATTTAAACGGCTTCTTGGAAATTTTAGTACAAATGTTCAAGCTCTCAACTAAGCTAAAATCTTAATTATTGAAGATGTTGACTGATTACTGATTACTGATTACTGTTCACTGTTTACAAGGGCCGAATCTAAAACCTAATTGGTTAAGCTAAAAGCTTTGATGTACTTAGTTTATAACCTTCTTTTTGGTTAGGATAATTGCCAGATTCTTTCCTTTGCCTTTTGCCTCTTGCCTTCAGAAGCTGATTACTGATTACTGATGACTGATTACTGATTACCGATTAAAGCCCACCCTAAAATACTATCTAAGCGATTAAAGATTTAACTTTACTAATGATACCAACTGGGTCAATACCTTGGTGGGGGAATTGTTCCCATAAACCGCCACAACCTTCATGGTGAGTACCGATATAGGCGTATTTAGGAGTTAAACCGCGTTCGAGTAACCAAGAACCATAACGGCTACCTAAACCCGTACGACGGTTAAATGCTTCTACCACTAAAACAAAGGGAGAACTACCAACTTTAGCGATAATTTCTTCATCCACCACATTGAGAGTCGGTTTATTAATTAAACCCACGTCAACACCTTCTTGTTTTAAGCGTTCCACTGCATCTAAAGCGCGGTATAAACCATCTCCAAAGCTGATGATATAACCGGCAGTGCCTTCCCGAATTACTTCATCTTTTCCGGGGACAAAGGTGTAACCATCGCCAAAGAAATTATTACCGTTAGTATCAAGAATATTGGGAGTTTTAGAACGAGTCGAGAAGATAAAACGTAGGCCGGGTTGATGGAAAGTTGCCTCGACACAAGCGGTCATTTGTGCCGCATCGGCCGGGAAATAAAGACGGGTTTCGTAACCGTCATCCAGTCCATTATCGGCAAAGAAATTATTCAAACCAAAGTGACAGGTATTATCTGCCATGTCATCGATACCAGAATGGGAAAAATGACATAAAAGATTAGAATAATTCAAACGCGCCATGGTGATTTCAGAAATACACATTTCTAGAAAAGCGGCAAAGGTGGCGAAAATTCCCTGTTTACCTTTTTCCATACCAAAACCAGCGGCTGCCGAAAGATTGCCCCGTTCCATAATACCGGAAGGAATAAACACTTCGGGATGTTTATCGTGGATAATTTTCAGACCGCAGGAACCCTCTAAATCGCTATCTACTACTAATACCTTAGCCTTGCGTTCTTCCTCGCTCATTTTGCCTAAAAGACTGACTACCGCTTCGCCGAAAACGTTGCGGTTAGAACCCCATTTATCCCCAGAACCGAGGAATTTATAGTCATTAGAAGGCTTCTTAATACTGTTGAGATATTCCACGGCGGCGCTGTGTCCTTTTGCCTCTAAATATTTCAAAGCCAAGGGTACAGAAATCACATCATGACCGTGGTTAGAACCTTCTAAACCTTCAATCCCTGGACACATGGGACGTTTATTAATAATCGCAATCGGGCCGGGAGTATTAATTGCTTCACAGATATTGCGATACAAACTATCGATATCTTCCCCATCTCCCACTAACACTTTTAGTCCATGGCCGGTGAGAGTTTTAGCCACATCATAACCGGGTAAATATTTGGAAGGATTACCAGCAATCGTCACATCATTATCATCAATAATCAGCTTAACATTGATGTGTTGAGCCACGGCTAAACGGGCAGCTTCCGCGTCATTGCCTTCCTGTTGAGAACCATCGGAACCTAAACAAAAAACGGTTTTTCCGGGGTTAGCTAAAGCGACACCGTTAACGTAGGGCCACATATGTCCTAAACGGCCAGAACTAAATTTTACTCCGGGGGTTAATCCTAATTCCGGGTGTCCGGGGAGTTTAGAATTAGCCTCGCGGTAGTGCATTAATTGTTCTGGGGGTAAAGAACCTTCTAACGCAGACAGGAGATATTGAGTACCGACGCGGTGTCCCGCTTCATCGAAGAAAATTGGTACAAATTGACTAGGTTGACTGCGGAAAAGAGCATCGAGAATCACCACTTCCGGGACGGTATCGTAGGGGCCGCCGGTGTGTCCACCCACACCCCGGGCCGCACCCGTGGCAGTAAAAAAGATGATAGCATCGCGACAGAGTTGGATATTGGCTTTTAGGGCGCTTCTTTGGTGGTCGGTGAGGGTGGGGTTACTGGGGTCGAGACTGATGGGTTTATAGGCAGTCAAATCGATGGGAAAGGCTGTCATTGTCGATTTTCCTTAATGTAGAGAAATAACTATAGTCAGGGAAATCATAGCCTAGAATGTCACCCGATCGATTGATTGAATAATTTCTTATCATAGATGTAGTCCCTAATACAAAAGTTTTACCCTTGCTGGGATAGTGTCCACGGTCCGGGACAGGGGAAATCTTAAAAAAGATACGGGAAAAAAAGCTGTTCTTGAGGGCAATAGTCCAGAATGGCAGGTAAGACCGAGTAAAAAGGGGAAAGGGGAAAGTAAAAAGTAAAAAGGATAACCTTTGACTGTATAGCGTTTCTTGGAGGGATGAAGTATGACCTGATTCTCAGTTGATATTACTGCAATCTCTACCCTAAAAATCAGCCCATAATTAACAAAAACTAGATTTTTCAAGGTAAAAACTATGTGTTTAGGCATACCGGGACAAATTACAGCAATTATTGATGAAAACCATAATCTCGCTCTCGTCGATGTCGGGGGTGTAAAAAGAGAAGTAAATATCGCTTGCATTGTTGATGAAGACCATCCCGCTAATACTTGTCTAGGGGATTGGGTATTAGTTCATGTGGGTTTTGCCATGAATCGAATTGATGAAAATGAGGCGCAAGAAACCTTAAATTTATTAACACAATTATTGGAATTAGAGGAAGAATTTAATCATAATTAATGTTCTTAATTAGTTAGCCACAAATTAATTCTGTTGTCTATCTTAAGAAATGTAAATTACGGCAATTATTACTGACGACCGACGACCGGCTCCACAATTAACTTTACTTTTGTCCAACCACTTATAGAGAGAAAGCTTGTTATGAAATACGTTGATGAATTTCGTGATCCGGTTAAAGCGGCAGGATTAATTCAACAAATTGAACAATTATCGATAAGAATCTCTGAAAAGCGGGAAAAAGTTACTAAAATTATGGAGGTTTGTGGGGGTCATACCCACTCAATTTTTAAATACGGTATCGAGGCAATACTTCCCGAAACTATCGAATTAATTCATGGTCCCGGATGTCCCGTTTGTGTGATGCCGCGAGGTCGTTTAGATGATGCCATTTTTCTCGCACAACAACCGAACGTAATTCTGACAACTTTTGGCGATACTATGCGTGTCCCCGGTTCCCATTTGAGTCTGCTGCAAGCACGAGCAAAAGGTTGTGATATTCGCATGGTTTATTCTCCTCGCGATGCCTTAAAAATTGCCAGAGAAAATCTCGATAAAGAAGTAATATTTCTAGCATTAGGTTTTGAAACAACCGTTCCTAGCACCGCTTTAACTGTTTTAGAAGCCCAAAGAGATGGTATCACTAATTTTAGTTTATTTTCCAATCATGTGGTGATTATTCCCGCGCTGAAAGCTTTGTTAGATAACCCAGATTTACAGTTAGACGGTTTTGTTGGCCCTGGTCATGTTAGCATGGTAATTGGCACAGAACCCTATCAAGTTATTGCCCAAGAATATCATAAACCTGTGGTAGTTTCTGGTTTTGAACCTTTGGATATTCTGCAATCAATTTGGATGGTATTAAAACAATTAGATGAGCAGAGATGTGAGATCGAAAATCAGTACGATCGAGTGGTACAAAATCAAGGAAATAGAGTCGCTTTATCGGCAATCGACCAAGTTTTTGAACTGCGAGATCAGTTTGAATGGCGAGGTTTAGGAGAAATTGCTCAAGGAGGGTTAAAAATGCGAGATGAGTACAGTAATTTTGATGCGGAGAAGAAATTTACTTTACCCAATCAGCGCGTTAAAGATCACAAAGCTTGTCAGTGTGGCGAAATTCTTAAAGGTGTTTTAAAACCCTGGGAATGTAAAGTATTTGGTACTGTTTGTACTCCCGAACATCCCATCGGCACTTGTATGGTTTCTAGTGAAGGTGCTTGTGCCGCTTATTATAAGTATGGTAGAAATCAGTAAATTTTTTTACTGATTAGGTTCCTTTCCGGTGAGGAAACGCTAGAATTCTCACCAGAAGAAATTAACAATCTCTCGGTGATAAAAAAAATGAAAATCAAAAATAATCTGGGTTTATTTGGCTTAACTACCTCTCTACTGCTAGTTATCGCTTCGGAAATTGTTCTTGCTTCCCAAGAACAAACCCTAGAACTGCAACCAAGTCAACCCCCCAGCGCCGATTTTTTCAAACCCGTCACCAATCTAATTAAAGATTTAAACCATCAGGGAGTAACTATCACCGATCCCAATGATCCCATGGCAGTGCGCTACCGAGTCAATTCCCCCTGTCGCGGTTGTGCGGTTTATCTAGGCACAGGAGTTGCCAATCCTCGCACCCAGACTAATAATAATGGCATGGGAATCAATTTTGGTCTTGGTTTCACCATGCCCTTTTCACCCTAAATGCCGATGACATATTTACGCCATTCCTGATTGTGATTCTCCCTGGTGTGCTTTAATAGCTCAAAGTGGAGACTGCTGTAGGGACGACGGGGTTGGGCGCGCAGGGACATATTGGCCTCTTTTGGTGTACGATTGCCCTTATGCACATTACAACGCACACAAGCCGCCACTAAATTCTCCCAGGTATCACCCCCTCCGCGAGAACGGGGAATCACATGATCGATGGTTAATTGTTCACCTCGGTAGAGACAGTATTGACAGGTGTGATGATCTCGTTCGAGAATATTACGACGGGTTAAAGGAATTTCCTTGTAGGGAACACGGACGTATTGCCTAAGACGGATAACAGAAGGCAAGGGTAAGTCACGACAAACCACTTTTCCGTTATCTTCTAGGGATTCAGCTTTTCCTTTCAACAATAAAACGATTGCGCGCCGCCAACTGGTAATATTTAGCGGTTCGTAGGAGGCATTCAACACGAGAACCTTGCTCATAGGTGTCTGGAGATCGCTTGAATTTACCCCGAATGGTAGCACAGATCACTGAGATTGGAACCTATTTAACTTGGTTGGCGGACTTCCCCCTTGCGGACGCAGACGGATATCTCCTGTTTCTTGATGTGGCTTCAATAACTTCTGAATAAAGCTTTTAGCCACGTCAAATCTCTGGGCTAGTCATCGAAAGGAAATTTTTTCTTTCTTCCAAACATCGATAATTTTTTAGCGAAAATCTACGGAATAGGGTCTCCCAGGAAGCTGGCGAATTCCATTATTTGTCTATTTGCTCTCCCTTGTACCTCATAGCTTCAAGAATTGCTATATATTAAAGATGTGCGGAATGTTGGTTAAAGACCTTGACAAAATCCCTAAGTTAGGGTCTTATAAAGAATGGCATCGCCAAATGAAGCTATGAAAGCAAGATTAAAAAAACGCAAAACTGGCAACAGAATTGCTCTCAGGGGCTTTCTCGTGCTAAAATCGGCAGCTATTATCATCCTAGCAGCGCTCGCCCCTGCTACTGCCGCTAACTTGGACTTGACTCAGTGGCAGCAATTGGGAGATGTCAAGGTTTTTGATGCAGATAGAGCGGAATTATCCACTGACGCCAAGCAAGATGACGATGCGGATTTAGGAGTCATTGCAGGAAAGTTTAATTTCTCAGGAAATCCCGCCGCTGCTATCGGTTTTGGCACTCCTCCCTTGCTAGAAGATTTCCTGGGGATAAATGCCCGCCAACTTGATATTGGCGGCTTCGCTTATGAAGGTTCAGCGATTAAGACAACTATTTCGGTAAGTAGAGGTGACAAATTAACATTTCAGGGGCAATTTTTCACGAATGAAACTGCGGCTGCTATCGGTCCTTTTAATGACTATGCCTTCTTACTGGCAGAAGGAAAAGTGATGAACCTAACGGATGTTACTGAGGCAATTATTACTTCTTCTTTTTTCGCTTCTGAGACGGCAGAAAAAACCTATAGTTATAACTTCACCACTGGTGGTATTTATACTCTAGCTTTTGGGGTAATTGACTTAACTGATTATCCTTTAACTTCAGCCCTGAGGATCGGCAATGTCAGTTTGATTCCCACTAATATACCTGAAACTATCCCTGAATCTTCGCCAGTGGGAGGACTGATTATATTTGGTTGTTTTGGAATCGGAATAAATCTAGTCAAATCAAATATCCTAAAGCTAATTAACAGAGAAAGAGAGGGGAATTAATAGTGGAAAACTTGGAATTGCTGACATCTAATTCTAGCTTACTTTTGGGGACGGTAGTACCCCTGGCAGACGAGTTAAATCCGTCCGGCCAACTCGCCATTCCGTTTCCCAACCCTAACTTAGCTCTAGCACCAGTTACCATTAATATTACCCCCCTAATCAGCCAACCATACCAGCAAGCGCCATTAACTATCTCGAACAGTCCTACTAACTTAACAACGGAACCACCAATTAATCAAATTGTCGGTACGCCGGGACGAGATAATTTAATCGGGACAGACGGCAGAGATCGCATTACTGGAGGACAGGGAGCAGATAATTTAACTGGGAGATTAGGTGCGGATATTTTCGTCTATGAAAGTCTCAGAGATGCTGGGGATACGATTAAAGATTTTACCATCGGTGAAGATAAAATTGACCTGACAGTAGTTCTCGAAAGTGTTGAATATAATAAGTTCGATCCTCTGGGAGATGGCTACATTTATCTGAGTCCCTATAGTGGTGGAACCATCGTCCTGCTCGACAGTGATGGGAAAGGAAATCTAACAGCCAGGCCTTACATTTATGTACAGCCAGTTACTCCTGCACAATTAACAGCCTTTGACTTCTTACCAAATCCAGGGAAAGCGCCGGAAATTACAGCTAACTTAGTTAATGATACAGGAATTAGTAACAGCGATCGCCTAACTTATGACCCTACGATTCAAGGTCAAATTAGCTATAGTAGTCCCCTGACCAGCGTTAAAGCGCAATTAAATAGTAGTGCAGTTGAGATTTTATCTCTGATTCAAGCGGATGGAAAATTCTTGCTCACCACGGCACAATTAACTGAAATTAATGCCGGTACTTTACCTGATGGTAACTATAGTTTAAAGTTAACGGCGCAAGATAATAAAGGCAATATTTCTGCGATTTATAGCTATGATTTTAGTTTAGATAGACTAGCTCCCAATTTAAGTTTAAATTTAGCTACTAATTTTGATTCTGAACCCGTAGGAGACTTAAAAACCACTTTTGAGACAGTGATCTTAGTGGGAACAACCGAGGCGAATTTAACGGTTAGACTGGGAGGATTGGAGGCGACAGCTAATGGGTTAGGAGAGTTTAGTTTTAGCAATCAATTATTAAACTTAGGGAATAATAACTTGAGCGTTTCAGCGACAGATTTAGCAGGGAATGTCGAAACGTTTAGCCAAAATATTGAACGATTACCCTTGGTGGTTAACCAAGCACCGACAGAATTAATTCTAAGTAAGGATACCATTGCTGAAAATAGTGGCAATAATTTCTTAATTGGGACATTGAGTACCCTTGACCCTGATGTGGGAGATAGTCATAATTATAGTTTGGTCACGGGACAGGGAGATACGGATAATAGTGCGTTTACGATTGTGGGGAATGAACTCAGGATTAAAAACTCGGCTGATTTCGAGACGAAATCTTCCTACAGTATTCGGCTAAGGACAACGGATGTGGGAGGGTTAAGTTACGAACAGACTTTCACGGTTAAGATTAGCAATGTTAATGAAGCACCCATTCTTAATCCTATAGGTAATAAAACCATAAAAACAGGGAATACTCTTAGTTTTATCGTCACTGCAACAGATGAAGATATTCCCCCAAATACTTTAACCTTCCAACTAGATAATAATGCGCCTTTAGGTGCAACTATTAATCCGACAACGGGTCAATTTATTTGGACTCCTACTACTGTAGGAACTTTTTCCGTGACGATTCGAATTCAGGATAATGGAACGCCAGTTTTAGAGGATTTTGAAACTATTTCTATTCAGGTTAATGCAGTCAATCTTCGACCTACAGATTTAAGTCTCAATCCGGCTACAATCGCGGAAAATGTTGCTGTGAATACGGTGGTTGGACAATTGAATACAATTGACCCTGATTTTGGGGATACCTTTACCTATCAGTTGGTATCAGGAGGGGGAGATACTAACAATAATCTGTTCCAAATTATTGATGATAAACTAGCGGTTAAATTCTCTCCAGATTTTGAAACGAAAAATCAATATTCGATTCGGTTTCGCACTACTGATAACGGCGGCTTAAGTCTAGAAAAAGCCTTGACAATTTCTATTTTAGATGTCAATGAAGCACCGACAGATATTACTTTATCACCAGCAACAGTTGCTGAAAATTCACTGCAAAATACACCGATTGGGATATTAAATACTGTAGATACAGACTTTCCTGCTAATAGTTTTAGCTATAGCTTAGTTAACGATGCAGGTGGTCGATTTGCCATTCTTCCGAATACCAATCAGTTAATTGTCGCCCAGGAAAGTTTACTCGATTTTGAAACGACAACTTCTCATATTATTCGAGTCAAGACAACGGATATTAGCGACCCGAATTTAAGTTATGAAAAAGACCTAAACATTACGGTAACAAATATCAATGAAGCACCCTTCTTTACCAGTAAATTCGTTAATAATGCGGAAGTTGGGACAGTCTATCGCTACAACATTACCACAGACGATTCCGAAAGCGATCGCCGAACATTGACAGCAACCAACTTACCCAATTGGTTAACCTTAGTCGATAACGGCAATGGAACCGCCAGCTTATCAGGAACCCCCACCGTTAACGACTTAGGAATCACGCAATTTGACTTAATCGTTCAAGATGCGGGAGGATTGACAGCAACCCAGACCATTCTTATTACCACGTCCGCAACCCTGCGGGAAGGAAATAACTTTAGTCCTCAACTGACGAAACCCTTAACTATTCCTACTCAAAATTCAGTTCTCAGCTTTAATATTGAGGAACTTTACTTTGATACAACGGATCTCGATTCCATCAATGATGCCTTTGAAGTTGCTTTATTAGATAATAAAGGAAATTCCCTCGTTTATACGATTGCTTCTGGAAAAGATGCCTTTTTCAACCAGACAGAAGGAGAACCCAACGCTTTAGCAGCAGGAGTTAGCATTGCTGGAACAACCCTAAGACTCAATTTGAGTGGAATTGCAACGGGAACCCCAGCTAACCTCGTCTTTCGTTTAATCAATAATGACCAAGATACCACTTCTTATGTCCGCATCAATCAGCTAGAAATTGTTCCCGATGGTGGAACCCCAATCTTAGGAGTTACCCCAACAGTAACCGCTTCTCGGACTAATAATCAGATTGATTTTACCCGCTTATCCGATGTTTCGAGTAGCACCCAAGCAGATTATGGACAGACAGCATTTAATCAAGCAACTCGAATCCTCTCTGCTGAATTAGCGATTAAAAATATCGGAACTTATTGGTTAGAGTCACCCTTAATTGTTGCTGTTAAGAACCTCAGTAATCCTAACGTTCAAGTCTTTAATGCAGATGGAACAACACCTGAAGGACTCTCCTACTTTGATTTAAGTAATCTGGTTAATAATGGCAAACTTGAACCTGGACAAATAACCGAAACCAAAACAATCACCTTCAAAAATCCTGACGGAACCCAGTTTACTTATGAATTGGTGATTCTCTCCGAATTAAATGCGAATCCCGTTATTCAAACCCAACCCGTTCTGGAGATTATTGGGGGACAAAAATATATCTATGATTTGGATGCAACCGATGCAGATTTAGATACCTTAACTTATAGCTTACTGGTTGCACCTAATGGGATGATCATTAATCCAAATACGGGGTTAATTGAATGGAATACCACACCTAGCAATCTTGGGAATCAGACGGTTACTATCCAAGTCAGTGATGGACGAGGAGGAACTGCACAGCAAAATTATACTCTCTCTGTTATAGAAACGCCTCCCAATCGTCCCCCCATCTTTACCTCTAATCCCGTTGTCGATGCTTATATTAAGAAACTGTATCAATATGATGCTAATGCGATCGATCCTGATCGAGATGCGTTAACCTATAGTCTGATTATTGGTCCTAATGGAATAACCATTAATCCCGATACTGGGTTAGTCCAATGGACACCTCCTCCCGCTTTAATCTTAGGGGATACGGTGTTAGGTCGCATTACTATCCCAGGGGAACGGGATGAATTTACCTTCGGTGGTGTTGCTGGACAACGCATTTATATCGATCCGCTTCAGTATAGTAGTAGCTACAATAACTGGAGTTTCGATGTTTACAGTCCGAGTGGGGTTCAGATTGTTAATGATGATCTCGATGGCGGAATTCTCTTTAACCTGACAGAAGACGGGAATTATCGCATTGTCGTTAATATGAGTGACGATCTGACAGGTAGCTATGGATTTAGTATTATAGATACAGCCTTAGCACCTGTTGCTAATTTTGATACAGTTATTACCAGTAATTTAGCACCTGGTTCGGAAGACGATGTTTACACCTTCCGAGTAGCAGAGGGACGGAAACTTTATTTCGATGCGCTTAGTAAGGATGGTACTCTGGGATGGGTACTTTACGGACAGAATAATCAAGCGATCGCTTCTAATAATGATTTTAATGATTTTGAATTTGATCTCTCCGTTTCTGGTGACTACACCCTAGTGGTTTATGGAAGGGATAGTTTTACTAAGACGGTTAATTATAGCTTTAAGATTATTACCCCTGACCTAATTACCCAAGCAATGGTCTTGAATACTAATGTTAGTGGTAGTCTTAGCGAAAAAGGGGAATACGATACTTATACCTTTACCGGAACAGCCGGACAACAACTATTCTATGATGCTTTAGGGGGAGATTATTTAAAATTACGATTCTTTGATCCCACAGGAAGGGAAATCTTTAATGTTGATAGTCGCTATGATCGCGCACCTCATGATGGATTAACCCTAGCATTAAATGGCACTTACCGGGTGGTTATTGATGGAGAAAGGGACGGAATTGGTAACTATAAATTCCGCTTGTTAGATAAAGCTAATGCAACGGTGGTTAACCTAGATACGGATATTACAGGAACCTTCGAT
>VYLX01000224.1_pt1 | contig 14068 bp, 13 predicted proteins | sample 5114181 | NCBI WGS metagenome assembly VYLX01 (sample SAMN12291812, study PRJNA351875) | freshwater metagenome | isolation source: freshwater lake | place: USA: Michigan, Sherman Lake | collected 2011-08-08
ATAACTGATAACTGATAACTGAGAGGTGCAACCCTGGAAGTTCTCAGATGCTCTATTAAAGATCAAGAAAAGCCGTCGTAAAACGACGGGGTTTTAACCCAAATTTTCGATAACCCCGTCCATTGCCTAACACAAACCACCGCTTGAAAAGCTTAAGGAGTATATCAAAAATCAGGATACACCTAAAATTTAGTTGGCAATTTTTCGGACATCGAGTCCTCAAATTGCCGACCCCTGCACCTTCCCCACCGGTGCGTTGCCGAAGGGTGGGGACTGATGCAGGTTCGTTCAACTCGACACGATACTATCAAGGTCCAGGTGGCTGAAAGAAGTTTTGTGCGACAAACTCGCCCACAGCTAACCCCATGTCAAAAGAATCAATACAAGCCTCCCGGACGTGAACCCCGCCAAAAATACGGCTGAGGGCATCTTCCATTCCCGCTTGATGGAAGCTATCGAAATGACGAACGACACCTGGAAGCTCTTGGGAGACAGTACTAAATACATAGTTGTCACCAAAATATTCGGTCATCACTCCCGCAAATGCTCCCCCCATGGCAGAATGCCCTGACATATAATCCGGGAAAGGTGGGGAATTAACCCCCATTAATGGTGACAGCAAGGGCTTCCAATTGGGATCGCCCACCGTATCACAAATCCCGTCATTAGCCGCAAATCCTCCGGCAATTACGTCATCGGGGCGAGGTTGGAGTTCAGTGTATTTCTCTTTCCAGGCGACGATTACCGAATCTGCCAGCGCGGTATTTAACGCGGCAAATAGGCTGGCATCTTCTTGCAAGGTATTGCCCTCACTCACCGCAATTTTTTGAGCAATTTGGTTTAAATGCCCGTAGGGACGGAAGGTATCAGCGCGGTCATAGGCCCAGAAAACAGCCATTTCTGCCTGGTCTTCTGTGCGTAAAGTGGTAGTGAGAGCAGTGTTTTCCAAGCCACCGTAGAGCCGGACTTCTTCAATTTCTTGGGCATACAATGTAGGATTTGTGTTAGGACGGCCATCAAGAGTCACATCAAGTTGATTGGCCGTAACAAACTGGTCAATGTCGCCAATTGTCCAAGTATCTACTCCCCCCCAGTTCGCACCAAGTGCTACCCCAGCAGTGGGGCCCGAGGTTTCTGGTCGCCAAACGTAGTCTCCCGGTGGCGCAGTGAAAGGTGTATTGTCGTTGGAACCATCATTAGCGCGTAAATTAAGGCTCTGATTGGCCACTAAAACGCCCAAATTAAACCCCCGGCTTTCCGCGGTGGCACTCTCCTGAATCTCTGCCAGAGAATTGGATAATTGCTGTGAGAACAAACTACTTTGTCCAGATAATTGAGTAGAAAGAACTCGATAAGCAGCACCAACTGCCGCCATCCCCAACGAGGTATTCGGTGGTGCGTTCACATCTACAGCGTAGGAGGGATATAAAGTGTTGAAGGCATTGACCGTATCATAGACGGCAGTAGAAACCAGCGCCATTAAGCGAGAACCTACTGTCGCTCCGACTCCCCGACCCGCTTTTCCCTCAGCTTGAACTGCATTTAAGGCGATCGCATTCCAGTCGATGACGGCGTTAGTATTGAGTCCCGATACTAATTTACTGGTGACATTATTGGTTTCCAGTTGTTCGGCAATTTGGTTATTTGCATCAACTTGAGCGATGAGAAAGTAAGCCCCCGGAGCGATGACTGAAGTATTGTTGTTATACGTTAAGTTTAGGGTGACTGACTGCCCGGCATTTAGGTTCAAGTTTGTGCTGACACTGGTGAGTAAGGCATCGTTACTGTCAATCTGACCGTCAGTGGAAATGTACAGCTTGACAGTACTGGGACCACTGGCGATCCCCTGTCCTTGATTGGTGACAATTACCTGTGCACTTCCCTGAGCGCCGAAGTCAACCGTAGTTGGTAAATTAATCGTGCCAAAACTGCCCACTAAATCTGGTAGTGAGACACTTGAGGTAAGACTTAAGGTAGGACTTGAGGTAGGACTTGAGGTACGACTTAAGGTAGGACTTGAGGTAGGACTTGAGGTAAGACTTGAGGTAGGACTTGAGGTCTGTTTTCCGTTAGTATCAAGTCCAATTGCACCTAAACAATTAAGTTGGTCCAAAAGGTCACTTAACTGTTTTCGGGAGAAACTCTTTAAATCTTTGCCCTTGACAATATCTTTCAACAACTTATCAATCTTAGTTGTTGATGACTCGGCGGTAGTTATAGGTGTGGTTGAAATCATGGCTAATAAGTTAGAAAAGGGTAAAGGTATTCAAGGCAGCAAGCATTGAAGCTTAACTTGTTGTCGTTGCGCTTCAGTGCCAAACGGATGTCACCGTCAGTAGAAATTTACAGGTTCACAGCACAATTACTCGCGATCACCTGTCCTTGATGGTCGACAATTACCTGTGCATTTCCTTGATCTGTTTGAAAATGGTGACAAAAAAGGAATCATAAGGGCAATTCAACTCAAACTTGAGTTTTGCGATACGACTGAGTGACCCATATCACCTACTATAACACCATGGAATCCATAAAGTCAATCAATTTTTATGTCTTTAGTTATAAATTTTTATGTCTTTAGTTATAGATTTTTATGTTTTTAGTTATAATTTTTTATGTCTTTAGTTATAGATTTTTATCTATGGATAAAACTAAAGTTATTTCAGATAATTTTGATACAATCTGGACCGATGAAAACCTTATGATAAGCTAAACGGCTTTTACTTCGGATCACCGATATAGACTCCAAAAGGGTTATAGCTATTGGATCATGCAGGTTAAGCGCCGTTTAGCTTACTACTAAATCCGTTGAGTATAGGCTACATATCAGGACAGGCACTCATGCACTCATGCACTCATGCAAAAGGAGAAATAGATAATGAGTCTTTGATAACTGGATTTAGTATGAAATCGGGCATTTATTTATCAATCTTAATTGAAATGACTATAATTCCCAATAGGCGCAATTCAAACTTGAGTTTTGCGACTACCTGAGTGATCTAACTCACACAGCTTGGATCATGCGATCTGTAAAGTCAATCAATTTTTACGTCTTTAGTTATAGATTTTTCTCTATGGATGAAATTCTAGTCATTCTAGTCATTTCAGACAAGTCTGATACTAAATCCGGTTATTAAAGAATGATTATTTATTCCCCCTATTGCCTATTGCATGACTGCCTATTGCCTGTCCTCATAAGTAGGGTCTGCTGAAAAAGTTTTTCGGTGGGGGTAGGAGTCAGGAGTCTCCGAGTCAGTAGCCGGTCGTTTCAGGCTTTGTTGCCCTTGTTTTTGTACCAAGCGTGTACTACAAGAAGGATAATGCAAGGTTTTTGAAAGTCCCAATCCTATTTTCGCAGCATGAACATCGGACTTTAACAGGTCAAAAGCTTTATTTTAAAAGGGTTTTACCATTATTTAGTATTACCTAAAATGTCGGATGAATTCCCCCGCTACATTTTTCGACAAGATACTCAACAAAATTAGCGGGGGATGAAATCCGACCAGAATATCAACCGCGGAGCATCGGTTTAATTCCACCATCTGTGGGTAAACTGTGTTATACTTAACTCAGCCAATGGTCGAGAATTGTTAGATGCTAGTCGTAGAAGCGAAGCTAAAAAACGGAACACCAGAGCAATATCACCAGCTTGATGAAGCTATCAAAACTTCTCAGTTTGTGCGTAATTCTTGTGTTCGTTATTGGCTGGACAATCAGGGGACAACCCGCAATGATCTCCAAAAGCTTTGTGCTGTACTAGCTAACAATAAAGAGACACCTTGGGTTAATAAATTAAACTCTCAAGCACGTCAATCGGCTGCTGATAGAGCTTGGCAATCAATTAATCGGTTTTATCAGAATTGTCGTGCCAATATATCAGGGAAAAAAGGCTTTCCCCGATTTAAAAAACATAGTCGTTCGGTTGAGTATAAACTAACAGGCTACCAACTATCTAATGATCGACGTAAAATCAGATTTACTGATGGTTTTAAAGCAGGAGAATTTGATTTATGGTGTAGTCAAAAGACATTAGTTTATTATTCAGAGCAACAGATTAAACGGGTAAGAGTTGTTAATTTAAGCAAGTCAGAAAAACGACTTCAAAAAGCACAACGACGATTATCAAAACAATTTCGCAAAGGAAAGAAACAGTCTAAAAACTATCACAAGCAACGGATAAAAGTAGCCAAGCTTCACCTTAAAGTGTCAAGACGACGTAAAGACAAAGCAATTAAAGACGCAAGGAATTTCCGATAGTGATAGGTCAAGAATCCCCCCTCACAGCGTAGCTTGACGGTGGGAGTATGTCAAACCATCCTCACACAGAACCTAGAAGAGCCGAATTTCTACCAGTTTAATCGCCAGAATAACCCTCATAATTACCCCCTTGGGATGTGATGATTCTGCCTGGGAAATAAATGGTACTTTATTTTTTTGCCAGTTCCTTACTGCGACCGACGATCGCCCAGAGATAGCTAATTGCTAAGGCCAAAAACGCGAGGGGAATACTTTCTTTGACGATAAAAATCCCTAAACCGATCAGCACACAGGGAACGAAGGTACTTCCCTGACTGGTGAGAATAGTGGCGATGGTCGGCACACTGGTCAACCCGTAGGCGATCGCACACCAAACCCCCACCAGAATCAAAAACACGCTGACGATAACGATCAGACTTGTTACAGTACTACTGGCGAACAGGGGAACGTAAATGCCGATATTATCGCTCCCGTTGGCGACGGTTAACGCGGCCACGCTATAGGTGCGCGAGTCAAACCAACCACCGAAGGGGGAATGTTTCGCACCCTCTAGGTTGACTTCGACATTCTCCGGCTCTTCCTCCTTCTCCTCTTCTTTGAGAAGGGAAAAGATGCCGAGAATCACAGGAACGAGGCCTAGATAGCGAATCCATGGGGTAGGGATAAGAAAGCACCCGAAAAATCCCGCTAAACTGGCAATAACAAGCAGACTAAAGCCGATATACTGACCGATCACGATATCGCGACGACGGAAGAGTTTCCCCGTTTGGCTGAAGAGAATCGTCAGGATCAATATATCGTCGAGGTTGGTGGCGACGAATGCCGCTACACCGGTAGATATCGCGATCACAATCTCGATCATCGTTTTTTTCCTTAAGATGGCCGTCGGGTTTTTCTGTTCGTTAAACCTTAACCATGGCAGGGGAAACCGAAATATTCGGCGTTCGGCTTTTCCTTCAAAGGTTCGGCAACAGGAGAATCCTACTACCCATCCCGATGGAGAAACTGTATTTCCCACGACCGATCGCTTTATCCCTGTGCGGGATGGAAAAAGAAAGCGAGGGCGATCACGGCGTAGGTCGCGACGAGTAATATGCCCTCTAGCCAGTTCGAGCGACCGTCGTTACTGATTGAGTTGGCCAGCCAGACGGCGACGGCGACGGCGACCAATTCAAACGGATCGAAATCGAGAGCCATCGGCTGACCGATGAAATAACCCGCGATTACGAGAACCGGTGCGACAAAAAGTGCGATTTGTAGGCTCGAACCGACGGTGACAGAAACCGCTAGATCCATTTTGTCTTTTAAGGCGACCCTAACCGCAGTGGCGTGTTCGGCTGCGTTGCCGATAATTGGCAGCAGGATCACCCCCGTGAAAAGGGTCGTTAATCCTAATTCGCTCGTGGCTTCCTCTAGGGTATTAACTAACAATTCCGATTCGATCGCCACCCCGATCGTCACGAGAAATAATATCCCCACCCACAGCCAGAGATTCGGCTTTTTTACGCTTACGGCTTCTCCCAGCTCTTGAGCGAGAGCTGCGCCCCCCACCTCGTAAAGATAGGTATGGGTCTTCATCGAAAAAAGCAGACTCAGACAATACACAAAAATTAATACCGCCGCCACCGCTACCGAGAGACGCTGTATCGCCATCTCCTGGATTGCGGCGGAGGTGTATTGAACTGTCGTGGGTAGGAGGATCGCTGCGACGGCGAGATTCATCGACGAGGAATTTAAACGGGCGGTCACGGGCTGGAATTTCTGTTCTTTATAGCGTAAGCCGCCGAAAAACATCGATAAGCCCGTTACCAGAAGCAGATTCCCGATAATCGAACCGGTAATCGTCGCTTTCACCACCTCGATCAAACCTTCTTCGAGGGCGGCGTAGGCGAGAATTAATTCGGTAGCGTTGCCGAAGGTGGCGTTCAGTAAACCGCCGAGATTGGGGCCGACCACAACGGCGATTTCCTCGGTTGCTTTTCCCATGTAAGCGGCCAGGGGAACGACCGCCAGACAGGCGCTCAGAAAAATGATCGTCACGTCCCAATGGAGGAAATTCCCAGCGATCGAGATCGGGACAAAAACCAACAAAATGGCGAAAATCCAGTTCTTTATATTCATACCAAGGGGTGTTTCGGGATCAAACCGCGCACGGTTTTGAAAAACAGACTATCAGCCTTCTTTACTGTTTCAATTACCCGAATCGCCCGGTAATATACTCCCGGGCCTCGTCGGTTTGCGGATTACCGAACATAACTTCCGTGGGGCTGAATTCGACTAATTTCCCCCGGCGTTTCCCGGACGAATCGGTTTCGGTGTTAAAAAATGCCGTCCAGTCGGCGATCCGCGATGCCTGCTGCATATTGTGGGTGACGGTGATGATCGTGTAACTTTCCTTCAGTTGTAGGCACAATTCCTCCACCTGACGGGTAGAGATGGGATCGAGGGCCGAACAGGGTTCATCCATCAATAAAACATCTGGCTTCATAGCGATCGCACGGGCGATACAGAGGCGCTGTTGCTGTCCCCCCGATAGTGCCGTTCCTTTTTCTTTCAGTTTGTCCTTTACTTCCTCCCAGATCGCCGCCTGCCGCAGGGAATACTCGACCAATTCCTCAAGATTTCCCTGATAACCGTTGGTTCGGGGCGCGTAGGCGATATTCTCGTAAATGCTCTTGGGAAAAGGGTTCGGACGTTGGAAAACCATCCCCACCTGTCGCCGTAACTTGACCGCGTTGACCTGCGAATCGTAAATATTCTGATTTCGGTAGAGTAATCTTCCCTCCACCTTGGCGCCGGGGATCAGATCGTTCATGCGGTTAAAGCAGCGCAAGAGGGTACTTTTCCCGCAACCGGAGGGGCCGATAAAGGCGACGATTTTTCGCGCAGGAATTTTAATATGAACATCCATAAGAGCGAGAAACCCGTTATAAAAAACTTTGACACCTTCCGCATCGAAAACACTGTGATCTGGGTTAAGGTGGGTAGTCATGGCAAAAATTCTCCTGAGTATGATTAAACGACTGGTTAAAAGGGAAAAGTGGGGAGTGCAGGAGTAGGGGATGTCAAGTATCTACCCCCTTGCCTGCTGCCTTCCCTAATTCGGTGTCGAATAACGTTGACGTAGATAGATGGCGATGGCGTTCAGCGCCATGATCAAAAGGATCAGAACAATAATCGTTGCGGCGGCGGCGTTGGCGAAACCGGGTTCAGGACGGGAGACATAACTAAAAATCTGAATGGGCAGTACCATAAATCGCTCGAATAAACCAGGATCGAAGGTCAGAAAACTCACCGCTCCCACGACCACTAGCGAGGCCGCGTCCCCGATCGCCCGCGACACGGAGATAATTACCCCCGTGAGAATCCCCGGCACCGCATAGGGTAAAACATGGTGTTGGAGCGTCTGCCATTTGGTGCTGCCTAGACCGTAGGAGGCTTGGCGGAGGGAATCGGGAACCGCCCGGATCGCCTCCCGCGCCGCAACGATAATGACTGGCAGCGAGAGAAGCGCAAGGGTTAAGGCCCCGGAAAGTAGGGTAGAGCCGAAATTCAGTAAATAGACGAAGACCCCTAAACCGAGCAAACCGTAAACGATCGAGGGAACCCCGGCCAGATTGCCGATATTCACCTCGATCAGCGCCGTCCACCAGTTTTTCGGGGCGTATTCTTCTAGGTATAGGGCTGCTCCCACCCCGATGGGCACCGCTACCAAGATCACGATTACTCCCAAATAGAGGCTACCGATAATCGCGGGGCGAATTCCCCCGCGATCGGGAAAACGGGAGGGGGTTTCCGTGAGAAAACCGGGGGTGAGTAGGCGGGCCAGTCCGTCATGAAGGACATTGAACAACAGTAGAGCGAGAACGAATAGACCGACGAGTAATCCGATCAAGAAAACATACTCGTAGATTTTGCCGATGGTTTCTCGGCTTTCGAGTCGATCATTAAAGACGGCCGTATCCCTAGTAGGAGAAGATTTAACCATGATAATTAGTCGTATTTTTCCTTAAAGCGATTAGAAATCCAATAACTGCCGATATTGAGCGCCAGAGTGATCAGGAAAAGCACCGCACCGACCGCGTAGATGGATTTAAAATTGAAACTCCCTCTGGGGGCATCTCCACTAGAAACCTGCGCCATAAAAGCGGTCATGGTGGCGATCGATTCCAGTGGATTGAAAGTTAGACGAGGTTGAGCACCCGCCGCGATCAGGACGGTCATGGTTTCTCCCACCGCACGGGAAACCCCCAAAATAATCGAAGCCATAATCCCCGATAGGGCGGCCGGCAGAACCACCTTGAAAATTGTTTCCAGCTTGGTAATTCCTAGGGCGTAGGAACCCTCGCGCAGGGAACGGGGAACCGATTTAATCGCGTCTAGGCTGATCGAACCGACGGTCGGGGTGATCATGATTCCCATCATTAATCCCGCGCTGAGGGCGTTAAAAACCTCTACGGGTAAAAAATTCCGTAGCAAGGGCGTTAGAAAGATCAGTGCGAAGTAACCGTAAACTACGGTGGGAATTCCCGCGAGAATTTCCACGGCCGGACGCAGAATAGAAGCTACTTTCGGGGTCGCGTACTCGGCCAGATAAATCGCTGAAGACAATCCCAACGGAACTGCGACGACCATTGAGATCACCGTGGTTAAAACGGTTCCGTTAATCAACGGCCAGATCCCGAAACGGGGAGGATTAAAAAGGGGAGTCCATTGGCTATCCAAGAAGAACTGCCCGAAACTTACTTCCTGGAAAAAAGCGACAGTTTCCTTGAAAATAATAGCGACGATGCCGAAGGTTGTGACTACAGATACAAGGGCGCAGGCGAACAAAATCGTTCCGATAATTTTCTCGGGAACATCATCGGAGGCTCGCTTGAGAAGAGAATCCCCTCTTGCGAACAGAGAGTCATCAAAGGAACCGCTACTGGTCATGAGTTGACAATTTCCTCCTTAGAAAAAGTTGATAATCGGTTCACCGGGCTTGGCATTTATAAAGGTCGATCCCGTTTGTCGTTTCTCGAATCGTTCCCGAGTTTTCACGTAGGCGAGATCGGGTAACGACACATAGCCTACACTGTCCACGTATTTCCAGGAATTATCCACAAAGAAACGCACGAAACGTTCAACCGAAGGTTTGCTATCCAGTGCCTTCTTGCTAACGTAAATGAAGAGGGGGCGAGTGAGGGGACTATAGGTATTGCGCTTGACGTTCTCCAAAGGAATGGGCTTAACACACTCTTTGCCCTCCAGATTTTCTAGCCCGACCACGTTTACCTTGTCTTGATTTTGCATTACGAAAGCGATCCCCGCGAAGGCGAATCCGTTGGCATTGCCGATGACTCCCTGAATCAGAGTATTTTGGTTAAAGCTGGGCGTATAATCGCTCCGAATATTCCCTCTTCTCTTGGTGATCGATTGGGTGAAATAATCGGTCGTTCCCGCGTCCACAGGAGGTGCGAATAACAGAATTCTCTCTTTGGGAAATTTAGGATTAACTTGATCCCAAGTAACGATTTTCCTTTCGGCTTCTGCCTCCCAGAGTGTCTTTAACTCTTTTCGAGTTAGGCACTTGAGAAACTTATTGTTTTTGTTCGCTACCAACGCCAGACCGTCCAGCGCCATGGGTAGCTCGATGTACTCGATTCCCGCCCTCTCACAGGCTTTCGATTCCGATTCCCGGATGACACGGGAAGCGACCCCAATATCGATGCTACCGTTACAGAGCCGGGTAAATCCCCCACCTGTACCGCTAAAGGCCACCCCGACTCGGGCGTTGGGAGCGACTTTTTGGTATTCTTCGGCAACGGCGAGCGCTAGGGCGAAGCCCACGGCCCCCCCGTCCACGCTGACCTGTTGTTCCCCGCTTTCCGCTCTGTCGGCGCAACCGGTCATCCAGTGGCCTATCAGTAAGAGGGGAATTAGATAAAAAAGACGGAATTGTTTCATAGACTTGAAGATAGATTGATAACAATATCGGTGATGGCTTTTAGGTGGGAGAATTCGCTCTGATTTGGTCGAAAATAGCTCCCTTCGCTAAAAACTCGTTACGGATCAAAGACCAACCCCCTAAATCTTGGGAGCTAAACAGGGTTTCCACGGGAGGTAATTTTGCTTCGGTGGCGATCGTGATAAAGGGATTGACCGATCGATAGCCTAATTTGGCCAATTCCTGTTGTGCCGGCTCGGAATAGAGGAAATTGACAAAGGCCTCGGCCACCTCTCGCGTGCCGTGTTTATCGACATTTCTATCCACCACCGCAACGGGATTATCGATCGAGATATTGACCGGAGGGACGAAGTAACTGGTGTCGGGTTGATTTCTGGCCGCTAGAATTACCTCGTTTTCGTAGGTGACTAAAACATCCCCCTTTCCTTCTTGGAAAAAGGCATTGCTGGCTTCCCGCGCGTCCCTGGCTAGGGTGGGAATCTTTTCATAGACTTGGCGGACAAAATCCAATGCCTGTTCCGGTTCGCCCCCCGTTTGCGTCACCGAACCCCAGAGGGCTAATAACTGCCAAATAGCGATCCCGGAAGTTTTCGGATCGGCGGATAGAACCGTAACGTCCTCTCTAGCCAGATCCGCCCAAGATTGAATCTTTTTCGGATTTCCCGCCCGTGTGACGATCGCTGCAACCGATCGACTCACCACTCCCCTTCTCGGAACCCGATCTTCCCAACTGCGATGAACTAACCCCGCGTCGGCGATGCGTGTCACGTCTGGAGGTAGGGCTAGATGTACCACGTCCGCCTCTTGTTTCCCAGCAATCACGTCATCGGCCTGGGCCAGGGAACCGCCGTAACTCCGCTGGAAAATGACTTTTTGGTTATGCTCTTTTTGCCATTTATCGACGAATTTCGGGATAATCTGGTCGTGAGCGGCTTTCGTGACCGAAAAGGAAACGAGATTTAATTTCACCTCTGGTTTCGAGACTATTTCCCTGGACGTACAGGAAGCGAGCGCGAGCGCACCCAGCAATCCTAATACCAAGAAGGATACAAATCCCCGCCGCGATAGCGAATGGAAGCGACGAAATAGCGATCGAATTGATAACAGTGATACATTCATCGGGATTTTCTCGATAGGGTTGATCTAAAGGAGTTCTCGATTATCGCGATCTATTCTCTCTTGCTCAATTCTGACCCCCGTGCGAGCCAGAGATTGTCGATTTTTACAGGGGCCTAATTTAGCCGATGGGAATCAACAGGCGATAGGAGCCGTTATCGAGAATAATCCGTAGCCCCAACCACATCAGCACAAAGGGGAAAAGCTTACTCGCATAACGGCTGAGGACAACTGCGATCCCCGGTTGGCGGGTTAGATTATAGGAGAGAAATAACCAAGTACAAACGATTAAATAGCAGATCGGGATGATTACGGCTAACTGCGCCACGGTACTATTGGCGAATAGGGGAATGTAGATACCGAGATTATTGCCGCCATTGGATATCGTGACCGCGGAAACTTTATAGGTTTGGCGATCGCTGAGGACTTGACCGAGGGATAGTCTTCGCGAGGCGAACCCGTGAAATTGGGCGTTTCTTCGCAAATTCACCTTGCGATCTGCGGTTTCCCTCTCGTTATCGCGATTTAACGTCAGTAAATTTCTCACACCGATGAGGATCGGCAGGATTCCGAGAAGACCGATATAAATCGGCGGGATGATTAAGCCGAGTAGAAAACCCAGCAAGCTAACCGATACTAAGGCCGTAAACCCGAGTAGCTCGCCGACGACAATGTGAACCGGGCGAAAGGTACGATTTACCTCGCTAAAGAAGCCGGTTAGATAAATATTGTCGTCGAAGGTGGTGGCTATGCCGGTGGCCACCGCGATTTTGACGATTTCGATCAACCAATCCATCCATACCACCTCGATCTCTCAAATGCGGGCGCAATTTCATTTTGAAACTATATCATTTTGAATACATTTATAAATGTACTTTGTTACACAATCGAGGAGTCGTGGATTTCTATAGTATGTAGATAAAACTAATGGCAGCTATGGCGAGGGAGTTGGGAAACTCTTCTCTCTTGTCCCCTTTCCCGATAATAAATCTTGTTTTCTGCGAGAAATCCCATGCTCCACCGTTCGATCAAGTGTCTCTGGAAACCGTGGCGAAATTGGCGGGCAGTTCTTCCCGCGATGCTTTTTTTGACCAGCCTGGTCGGGAGCTTTCTCCTGGCTGGATTTTCCGACACGATCGCCGTCGGTCAAAATTCTCGATCGGATAACCCGATTCTGAACCTCGTCGATAGCTTTAAATTCCCCCGGAATACGACTCCCCGACTATTGGAAACCGTGGGATTATTTATCGCTGGAATTCTCTTCTGTATCGCGATCGATCGCTGGTTCAAGCACTCGACCCCCTCCGATATCACTTCCCTCGCCAAACAAGCGCGGCGGCTAGGAACCCTCAAGATCGGCTATCCCGAAGGCATGACCAATCTGGAAGTTCTCCGCGCCCAGGCCTTTCTGGAAAGACGCTTAAAACCCTTTGGGGTGACGGTAACGTGGACGAGTTTTCTGGCCGCTTCCTCTCTGATCGAGGCTTTGAGCAACGGAACGATCGACTTCTGCGGTGGTGGCGGTACGGCGAGTATTTTCTCCCAAGCGGCGGAACACGTCTTCGTCCGGGTAGCCAAGGAAAAATATACCGCCCCGAAAGGTCAGGCGATTCTCGTACCAGAGGATTCGCCAATACAGACCTTGGCGGATTTAAAAGGCAAAAGAATCGCCTTCGATCGGGGTTCGAGCGCCCATTACGTCCTCATCCGCGCACTGATGAGAGTGAATCTCGAATTAAGCGATATCGAACCGGTGTATGCGACTCAACCGGAAGCACTGGTGCTTTTTCGTTGCGGTGAGATCGACGCTTGGGTGGTGTGGGTTCCCTACTCGCCCACCGAGACGCGCACCTATCCAGGAAGATCGGTGGCCGATCTAGAGAGTATCTTTGGGGAAAACGCCTCTCTAGAAGTGCCGACCTATTATTATGCGGTTCCCGAATTGGTGCGGGATTATCCCGATGTACTGAAGGTGATTTTAGAAGAGGTGAACGAGGCGGGTGCTTGGGCGAAACAACAGGAGTTAGAGGCGACGAGACGCTTGGCAGCTCACCACGAGATCGATCCGGCGATCGTCACTAATCTCGAACAACGGGCCTCTGAACGTGCCATTATCCCGATCGATGATCGCTCTCTGGCGGCCCTACAACACCAAGCTAATATCTTCCGAGACCTGAAACTGATCCCCCATCGGGTCAATGTGCGCGACGGAACCTACACCCTACAGACGAAACAAAATTGGACATATTAATACTAAATCCGTTGAGTATAGGCTACATATCAGGATAGGCAAGAGGCAAGAGGCAAAAGGGGGAATAAATAATCAGTTTTTAATAACTGGATTTAGTATCACTGTTTACTGTTCGCTGAAAATACTCCCCACACCCTGCCCCCAGGAAAAACTTTTTCCACATAGCCTAACTAACTCAACGCTTCAAAATAATCGCGAATTTGATCATGTCGCTGGGATTGACGCAGTTTTTGCAAAGCTTTCAACTCAATTTGTCGCACCCTTTCCCGGGATAATTCCAAAGTGCGACCGATATCAGCCAAAGAATGGGATTTACCATCGAGAAAACCATAGCGCAATTCAATCACTTGTCGTTCGCGAGTGGTTAAATCTGCCAATAGTTCTCGGGAGCATCTCACTTGTGCAATGAGTATTAATGCTTATAGCAGTCAAAAACTAGAAAATCTTGAACCTGATCACAAAGAGAAATGAGATTATAATAGTTATAACTTACGATT
>VYLX01000151.1_pt1 | contig 13966 bp, 11 predicted proteins | sample 5114181 | NCBI WGS metagenome assembly VYLX01 (sample SAMN12291812, study PRJNA351875) | freshwater metagenome | isolation source: freshwater lake | place: USA: Michigan, Sherman Lake | collected 2011-08-08
GCCCCCCAAGGCCCGAGAAGGAGAATCTTGGCGGAGTTTTGCGTCGGGTCGTGATGGGAGTCTGCGGCGTGGTCGATGACTCTGCGGCCGCCGGGGGCTGCGCGTGTGCGTGGCCGGGGGCAGGGACTTGGATCATGGAGGTTGTTGTATGGCGATTCTGCCGCGTAAGGATTCGGATCTGCTGAACTGGGTCTCCAGCCGGAGCGACTTGTGGTCTTCGGAAGCCACTTTCCTCGGGTTTACTACACAGCAGGTCACGGCTTGGACTGCGCTGATCAACGAGGCGCAGGTCGCCAATCAGGCCGCTGAGCAGGCGCGCAACGCGTCCAAGGCCGCGACCAGCGCGCTGCGTGACTCGATCCGCACGCTGCGCCGCGAGACGGGCGAGCTGATCGATCAGGTGCGGCTGACCGCCGATCGCGCTGAGAACCCCGTGAAGGTTTACAACCGGGCGCAGGTGCCCGAGCCGACTCCTCCCTCGCCGCGGCCCGCGCCGGAGGCTCCGCGCGATCTGTCGGCCACGCTCGACGCCAGCACCGGCGACCTGCGCCTCACCTGGAAGGCCAGCGGCAACAGCGGCACCGTGTACACCATCCGCCGCCGCGTGACCACGAGCACCGGCACCACCGCGTCCGAGGTCGTCGGCGTGACCGGCAGCAAGCGATTCACCGATGATGATGTGCCCACCGGGGCGCGCAGCGTGCAGTACACCGTGCAGGGCGCCCGCGGCCGGAGCATCGGCCCCGAGAGCGCGATCCTGACCATCGCCTTCGGCCGCGGCGGCGGCGAGACGACGATCCGCTCGCAGAAGACGCTGGACAACGGCGCACGCCTGGCGGCGTAAGTAGGGGGGGCCATCGGCCTTGGGCCATCGGCCATCGGTCGGAACGAAGGCAGGACCTCATCGGGGCCGCGCGGTGCGCGGCCCCGGTTTCATTTGTGGCCGATGGCCGCCCCCCCGATGGCCGATGGCCGTAGGCCGATGGCCGTGGGCCGCTCCCCGATGGCCGATGGCCGCAGGCCGATGGCCTTCCCCCGCCCCCCCCCGCGTGCCGGGCTCGCCGGGCGTACGATGCCCCCGCGTGGCAGAAGCGTTGATGTCCCAACTTGTCGGCCCAGAGTCATCGGTGCTGCTGTTGCAGTTGCCCGATCGGATGGTGGGCGAGACGGTCACGCCGCTCCAGCAGGAGGTCGACGCACGGCTGCCGCGCGTGACGGGTGCGGGGCTGGTGCTGGACTTTTCCGGGGTGCAGATCGTCAGTTCGATCGCGATCACGGCGCTGCTGCAACTCGACGATTCGTGCCGGCAGCGCGGCGTGAGGCTCGTGCTCACCCGTCTGCCCGAGCAGATACTGAGGTTCCTGCGGCAGCTCAAGCTGGAGACGCGGTTCGTGGTCGTGGCGAACCTCGATGAGGCCGTCGCGCGGGCGGCGGGCGATTCGCGGGCCTAGGACGGGAGCCATCGCGGGAGCGGAGCAGGGTCCGAGGGTTCTGGACGACACCATGATTCGTTTTCGCAGTCCCGATGACGTCGGCAGGGTTCTCGGGTTGCACCCGCGTGGCATCCTCCCGGCGCTCTGGCTCATGGTCCCGTCGCGCGGGCGTGTCGTCGCGTCGGGCGCGGGGGCGATGGGCCGGGCGGCGCGCGATGGGCGGCTGCTGATGCTCCTGGGCGCGGTCGCGCTGATCACGATGATCATCGTGCTGATGATCTTCGATGGGCCGAGCGGCCTGTGGCTGCTGATGCTCATGCCGGTGTTCACGTCGCTGTTCATCGCCGCGGGAACCGCGGTGCGCGGGGCGCTGGGCTGGCGGTCGATGCTGGGCGACGCGATGATCCGCGCGATGCTCGGCCGCCACACGTGCCCGAGCTGCGGCTACGACCTTCGAGGGATCATCGATCCGCCTGCCGCGCTGGCCGCCGCTGTGGACGCCGGTCCGGACGCGGGCCGCGAAGGTGCCGCGACGATGGCGACCTGTCCGGAGTGCGGCGGGTGCTGGCGGCTGGACCGTCTGGGCACGACCACGCGGCCGCAAGCGCAGGTGGTCGTCGTTTCCTGGCGTTGAAGCACGTATCATCGCGGCCTGTGAACGTGCTCCCCTCCATGCTGCTGCTCGCCGAGGCCACCGGCGATCGCCCCGTCGTTGTCGACCTGCTGCTGATGCTGCTGGCGGCGGGCCTGGTCGGGCTCGCGGCACGATTCATCCGGCTCTCGACCATTCCCGCGTTCCTTCTGACCGGGGCGATCATCGGGCCGACGGCGATCGGGCTCATCAGCGGCGATCAGAGCATCGCGGGCATCGTGCAGGTCGCGACGATCCTGCTCATGTTCACCATCGGGCTGCACATGGACCCGTCCGAACTCCGCGGCGGGGGCATGGTCAGCGTGCTGGCCATCGGCGTGATCTCGACCTTCGGCGTCATCCTCATTCTCTGGCCCATCCTCATCTTGCTGCTCGGCGGGGTCTGGCCCGCGCTGGCGGTGGCGATGGCTCTTTCGATGAGTTCGACCGCGGTGATCGTGCGCATCCTTCAGGAGCAGCGCCTGGTGCACCGGTTGATCGGGCGCATCTGCATCGCGGTGTCGATCGCGCAGGACCTGCTCTCGCTGGCGATGCTCGCGCTGCTGCCCGTGCTGGCCCTCTGGGCCGGGCAGAACGCCGGAACCGGCTCCGCCGCGGCCGACAGCGGGCACTCGGCGTTTCTTCTTCCCACGGCGTGGCCCGCACTGGCCAAGTACGCGGTCGGGATCGTGCTCATGGCGGTGTACATCGCCGCGGCGCGGGTCGCGCTGCCCAGGCTGATGCACCTCGCCTCGGTCGGTCGCGCGGGCGAGATCCCGCTCGTGATCGCCTCCGGCGCCGGGCTGGGCACGGCGGTGCTCGCCGCGGGCCTGGGCTTCAGCGCGGAGCTGGGCGCGTTCGTCGCCGGGTTCCTGCTCGCGGGCACGAGCGCCAAGCACCAGCTCGCGGGGCAGCTCATGCCCATGCGGGACCTGTTCATGGCCGTCTTCTTCACCGCCGTCGGGCTGAAACTGGACCTGGGCGTGGTGCGCGACGAGTGGCTGCTGATCCTGGCGTTGTCGGCCTCGGTGATCATCGTGAAGTTCGCGGTCATCGCCGTGACCGGCTGGGCCCTGGGCGCGACGGCGACGGTGTCGGCCCGCTCGGGCCTTTTGCTGGCGCAGGCCGGCGAGTTCACGATCGTGCTGCTGAGCATGTCCATGATGCTCAGCCTGGTCGATGATGTCGCCGGGGCCGCGGTGATCGCGACGGTGATCATCTCGCTGTGCCTCACGCCGGTGCTCTTTGGCCTTGGCCCGAAGGTCGCGAAGTGGACCGACCGCATCCCGGTCAACCGGCTCGCATCGGCCGCGCGACTGCGTGAGGCGCACACGCCCGCATCGCACACGCGGCCGGCCCCGGATTCGCAGGATTCGCAGCGGTCGGCCCAGAGCGAGCCGGGATCGTTTGAGGCCGGGACCGCCGCGGCCTCGACAGATCGCATCGCGTCGCACGTCATCATCGCCGGCTTCGGCGTGGTCGGGCGCTCGCTGGCGGATCAACTCGAGGTCGCCAACGTGCCGTTCTGCATTGTCGACCTCAACCACGTGACCATCGACACGCAGCGGCGGCTGGGACGGCAGGCGATCTACGGCGACATTTCCAGCATCGAGGTGCTCGAGCCCGCCGGGCTCGATCGGGCCGACGCGGTGATCCTCACGGTGCCCGACGATGAGGCGGTCATGCGTGCGTGCGAGCAGATCCGGGGCATGCGTCCGGACGTGTACATCGCCGCTCGCACGAGTTTCCTCAGCAAGGCCATGACCGCGATGCAACTCGGTGCCGATCACGTCACCGTCGAGGAAGTCGCCACGGCACAGGTGATGGCCAAGCAGGTCATCGAGGGCCTGCGATCCCGCGCCCTGGCCGCCACGAACGCACGCGCGGGCGGCAAGCCCGATGCGTCACCGACGGCCTGATCGCGTCCGGTCGGCGGCGAGCGTCGTGAAGTTTCAGTCGTTGGTCGGCGGGGTCTCGACCATCGGTTCCAGCCTTCGCCAACGCATTACGCGGGCGAGAACGCCCTGCCTCGGCGCCACGAGCACCGCGAGCATGAACAGCGCCAGCGATGTAGAAGCGATCATGCCGGCGACGGAGGTATCGAGGGCCACCGCGCCGATGTATCCGATGATCGCCGATGCCGACGCGACCCCCGCCGCGATCAGAAGCATCCGTGAGAGTCGATCGGTCAGAAGGTGAGCGGTCGCGCCCGGCGCAACGAGCATCGCGATGACCAGGATCGACCCGACGGACTCGAACGCGGCGACGGACGTGGTGGCGACGGCGGTCATCAGCCCGTAGTGCACCGCGGTGGCGCTGATGCCCAGCGTTGTCGCCAGCGCCGGGTCGAAGCACACGATCTTGAGTTCCTTGTAGAAGATGATCAGCAGCGTGACGTTCAGCAGCAGCACCGCGCCGAGCCACGCAAAGGCCCTGGGCATCTCGATCGGCCCCAGACGGATCACTTCGAGCGAGACCAGTTCGATCGAGCCGTACAGCACGCAGCCGGGATCGAGATCGACGTTTCGAGCCGCCAGCGTGATCAGGAGCACACCGATCGCAAAGAGCGTAGTGAAGACCACACCCATCGACGCATCCTCGGGCACTTTGCCCCATCGGTTGAGCGCACCGGACAGAAGCGCGGTGAGCACGCCGACGACCATCGCACCGGCGATCATGGGCCCCGGAGCGCGACTCTGCGTGATGATGAACGCCAGGGCCAGCCCGGGGAGAATCGCGTGCGAGATGGCATCGCCCAGCAGCGACATCCGGCGGAGCACGAGGAAGCACCCGAGCACGCCGCAGGCCACCGAGCAGACCACCGCCGTGCCCGCGGTCCAGAAGTCATCGGCCCGGACCTCGTAAGTGCCCACGCGGAAGAAAACGCCGGCATCACGTGCGTTCTGGCTCGCTTGAGCGTGCGTGCCCGTGTCGCTCGAAGCAGGGATCGGAGGCTCCGCGATCGAGCTGCCGGAGCGCTCGTCGGAGTGAGTGGCGATCGCCCGTGCGATTGTGGTCCTGTCCGCGTCCGACCCCACCGAGTCCGCCCGCGCTGGCTGCGGCAGAGCGCACGCGCCGATGATCGCCAGCAGCAGAAAGCCGCGTGCGCCGCGACGGCCGGGGCGCTCGCCGCTCGTGACCGACGCGGGAGGTGGAATCGGGTGCGGCGAGGGCACGACCGCGAGTTGCCTCTCGGGCAGGCGTCCTTCCTGGGCAAGCCGGGCCTCGAGTTGCGCGAGCAACTCCGCGGGCAGAATGTGCTCGATCAGATCGGCGTCTCGATCGACATGATCTGCGGCGATATCCGCCTGTTCGATGAGATACAACTCCCACAGCCGGTGCGAGCGGACGACACGGGCCGCGGCGGCCTGGCCATCACCCGTGAGCCGCCAAAGTTGGCCCACGCGCTCGATCAGGCCCTTGCGATGCGCACGTCGGAGCGTTGACGCTGAACACACCCCGCCCCGCGCGACACTCGCGGGGTTCCAGGCGACCGACAGATCGTGACCCGGCTCAAGTGCCTCGAACGCGTCTCGAAGCAGGTTCTGCACCGCGACCCGGCGGCGCAGCGCTGCCCGGCGCAGAACGTCGGCCAGCAGCCCGCGCCGCGGCGCGGCCAGCAGCGACCCGACGAAGATTCCCGCCGCGACCAGCACGATCAGCGGGCCGGTGGGCCAGCCTCGGGAGAGCGAACCCTCGGGCGTGGGCACGGTCGCGCTGAGCACCGTGCCCAGCAGCCCGGACAGCCCGCCGAAGATCGCCGAGAGCCACAGCATCACGCCAAGTCGGTTGGTCCAGAACCGCGCCGCGACGGCGGGGATGATCAGCAGCGCGACGATGAGCACGACGCCGACCGCCTGCAGGCCCGCGACGGTGCAGACACAGACCAGGGCCATGAGCAGCAGGTCGAGCGCGAAGGTCGGCCAACCCTGGCCCGCGGCGAACTCGCGGTCAAAGCACAGAAGCCGGAACTCCTTGATCAGCAGCGCACAGACGCTCAACACTCCCGCCGCGACGCAGAGAATCGTCACCGCGTCGCTGGTCACCATGCTCGCGGCCTTGCCGAAGATGAAGCCGTCGAGCCCGGCGCTGTTGCCCCCGGGCCGCTTCTGGATGATCGATGAGAGGACGATGCCCACCCCGAAGAAACCGCCGATCGCGATGGCGATCGCCGCGTCCTCCTGAACCCGTGTGAAGCGCCGGACCATCGAGACGAAGGCGGCGGCGAGAACTCCCGTGACGGTCGCGCCGATCATGAACGCGACAAAGTTCCGGTCGCCCACGATCAGGAATGCCAGGCAGATCCCCGGGAGCGCCGCGTGCGCCACCGCGTCGCCCACCAGCGATCGCTTGCGGAGCAGCGCCAGGGCCCCAACCACGCCCGCGGCGATGCCCAGCACCGTCGTGCCCAGCAGCACGATCCGCGTGTTGGTGTCCGTCAGCGTGATGAGCCGGAGCAGTTCGTTCATGTTCGCACGCGGTCGGCGCTTGGTCTACAGCCCCTGCTTGCGCACGGCGTCGACCGCCTCGTCGAGGATCGTCAGCCGTCCGCCGTACGTCCGCCGGAGATTCTCCCGTGTGAACGTCGTCTCCACCGGTCCGGCGGCGACAAGACGCATGTTCAGCAGCAGAACGTGATCGAAGTACTCCGGCACAGTCTGCAGGTCGTGATGCACGGCAACGACGGTCCGGCCCATCGAGCGCAGGTCGCGCAGGACATCCACGATCGCGCGCTCGGTCGCCGCGTCGACACCCGCGAACGGCTCGTCCATGAAGTACAACTCCGCATCCTGAGCCAGCGCCCGCGCCAGGAACACGCGCTGCTGCTGTCCGCCGGAGAGCTGGCTGATCTGGCGGTGGGCCAGGTCGGCCATGCCCACCTTCTTCAGGCACTCCATCGCCAACGCGCGATCGCGAGCCCCCGGACGCCGAATCCACCCAAGCCGTCCGTAGCAGCCCATGAGCACCACATCCAGAGCATCGACCGGGAAGTCCCAGTCCACCGCCTCTCGCTGCGGCACATAGCCCACGCGTGATCGCGCACGCTTCATCGTGCCGCCGAGAACTTCGATGCTCCCGCTGGCCAGCGGCACGAGCCCGAGAGCCGCCTTCAGAAGCGTCGACTTGCCCGCACCGTTCGGCCCCACCACGGCGATGAGCCGCTGCGTCGGCAGCAGAACGTCGATGTCCCACAGCACCGGCTTGCGGTGATACGCCACGGTGACATCGTGGAACTCCACGCTCACGCCCGCACGGGCGGCGTGCGGCGGTTGCGTCGGCGAGTTCTCCGTCCGCGCGCCGCTGCTCATGGCTTCTCCGATGGTGCCGCGGGAGCGGGCGTGTTGACGCGAGTCGGCGTGGGCGGGGTCTCGAACCGGGCCATGTACGCCGACAGCCGCAGGGGGCGAGCGTCCGGAATCGTCCCACCCAGCGCCCGCGTGACGGCTTCGACATTGTGCAGGACCATGCCCACGTAGGTACCCGCGGCCGTTCCCTTGCGACCGAGCGCATCGCTGAACAGTTCACCGCCAACGCGGACGGTGTGCCCGCGGCCCTTGCACCCTTCGATCAGCGCGTCGATGGTCTTGCGAGGAACGCTGCTCTCGATGAACACCGCGGGCACCTTGCGAGCAACGAGCGTGTCGACCAGCGCGTTGATGTCCTGCAGGCTCGCCTCGCTGTCGGTGCTGATGCCCTGAATCGCCAGAACCTCAAGCCCGTAGGCCCGCCCGAAGTAGCCGAACGCATCGTGCGCCGTCACGAGCACGCGGTTCTTCTCGGGAATGCTGGCGATGCTCGCCTTGGCGTACGCGTGCAGTTCGTCGAGCAGCAGAAGGTACTCGCTGGCCGCGAGGGCGTACGCCTCCTTGCCCGCGGGGTCCTTCTCGATCAGGGCGTCGCGAACGCGCCCGACGACCGACTTCCAGAGCGAGACGTCGAACCACACGTGCGGATCGAAGTGGCCCGCGAACTCCGCCGGTTCGCGTAGCAGTGATTCGTCGATCGTCTCCGTCGCGCGGACAACCGACCGCCGCCCGGCCATCCGCACGATCACGTCGGCCATCCGGCCCTCAAGGTGCAGACCGTTGTAGAGGATCACGTCCGCGCCGGACATCGCCCGAACGTCTCCGGGCGTGGGCTTGTAGGTGTGCGGGTCCACGCCTTCGTTCATCAGCGACGTGACGTTTGCCCGGTCGCCGGCGATCTGGCGAGCGGCATCGCCCAGCATGCCGATGGTCGCGACGACCTTCAGCGGCTCACGCTCCCCGGCGATCGCGATTGTCTCGATCCCTCCGCACGCCGCGAGCGAAACGACGCCCGCGAGCATCATCGCGACGGCCCGCAATACGCCCCGGCGAGGCGGCGACCCTGTTTGGAGCCCGACGACAGTCATCGATTCGTTCATGGGCATCGTCTCCGAGTATCGGCCCGTTCGGTGCCGAACTTCCCGGAGAAGTTCGGCCTATCGACGTCAAGAGTATGCGCTATCAAAGTCTCGGGTTGGATCATTCCCATCCCCGTCTTGCGTACCGCAGAGAGGGCGGCCCGAACACCGCCCGGGCGCCGTAGCCCACGTCCGGTGCAGCCCGGCACGTACCTATCCTCACCCGCGAGCAGATACAGGAGTCCCGCATGGCGACAGAAGCCGTCGAGAACTATCTCAAGGCCATCTATACACTCTGCCGGGAGTCCCCGACCGGCGAAGCCGGCATGACCCGTATCGCCTCGGCGGTGGGGGTGACGACCGGAACCGCGACGAGCATGATCAAGAAACTCGCCCGAGCGAGGCTCGCCCGTTACGAGCGCTTCGGCGGCGTGTCGCTCGCGCCCAAGGGGACCCGCGTGGCCCTGGACATCATTCGCCGGCACCGCATCGTCGAAACATTCCTGGTTCGAACGCTCAAACTCGATTGGTCCATCGTCAACGAGGAAGCCGAGCGGCTCGAACACGCCATTTCCTCGCGAGTGCTCGAGGCCCTTGATCGCCACCTCGGTCATCCCGAGTTCGATCCCCACGGCGATCCGATCCCGGGGTCCAACGGCAGGATCGCCGAGCGATCGCTCCAGCCGCTGGCCGACTGTGCCGCGGGCGAGCGTGTCACGCTGGCGCAGGTGCTCGACCAGCGCGAGGAGTCTCTGCGATTTCTCCAGGGACGCGGCGTCGTCGTCGGTGCACGCCTGCGTGTCCGCAGCGTCGAGCCGTTGGCCGGCACGCTGACGATCGAGAACGAGCGCGGCGAACGCATCGCGCTTGGCGAACTGGCCGCGCGAAGGCTGCTGGTGGCAACGCACCTCGCCCGTGCCCCGCGCCGCGGAGCCGGGCGATGAGCCGCGACGCTGAATCGCCTGCGGATCGTCCTGCGCGATTCGCCCGGAACACCGCCGCCCCGAATATCGCCCGCGTGAGCGTGCAACCTTCGGGGCGGCGTGATGATTCATGGGTGTCGGCCAGAGCGTGAGGATCAGACCTCGTGCGCCAGTTCCCATCGGTCGGGCGAGCGCCACAGCCGCGAGCGGAGCAGTTCACGCTCCAGGACGAACTCCTTGGGCAGCCGGTCAAGGAACTTGTCGAAGAGCTCCTCGTGCTGGCGGGCCTCGCTCGCGCCCGCTTCGCGCCCGACGGACATGAGGTCATAGAACGACGCGGCGGGGAACTCCAGGCCCGTCCAGTCGATGTCCTCGTGGCGGGGCATCCAGCCCAGCGGGCTCTCGACGGCAAAACCGCGGCCATGCACGCGATCGACGATCCACTTGAGCACACGCATGTTGTCGCCGAAGCCCGGCCAGATGAACTTGCCCTGGTCGTTCTTGCGGAACCAGTTGACCCGGAAGATCCGCGGCGGGTTGCTGACGCGTCGCCCGATGTTCAGCCAGTGCGTGAAGTACTCGGCCATGTTGTACCCGCAGAACGGCAGCATCGCCATCGGGTCGCGACGCATCGCGGCCTGACCGATCGCGGCGGCGGTGGCTTCGGAGCCCATCGTCGCGGCCAGATACACCCCGTGCGACCAGTTGAACGCCTGGAAGACCAGCGGCATGTCCTTGCTGACGCGCCCGCCGAAGACGAACGCCGCGATGGGCACGCCCGCCGGGTCCTCCCACGCCGAGTCGATGCACGGGCACTGACTTGCCGGCGCGGTGAAGCGGGCGTTGGGATGCGCTGCCGGCCGGCCCGCGGCGGGGGACCATTCCTCGCCCTTCCAGTCGATCAGGTGTGCCGGCGGCGTGTCGGTCAGACCTTCCCACCACACGTCTCCATCATCGGTCAGAGCGACGTTGGTAAAGATGGAGTTCTTGGCGATCGAGGCCATCGCGTTCGGGTTGGACTTGTTGTTGGTGCCCGGCGCAACGCCGAAGAACCCGGCCTCGGGGTTGATGGCGTGGAGCGTGCCGTCGGGGCCCTTCTTGATCCACGCGATGTCATCGCCGACGGTCGTGACCTTCCAACCTTCGAAGGCCTTGGGCGGAACGAGCATCGCAAGATTCGTCTTGCCGCACGCGCTGGGGAATGCCGCGGCCAGGTACGTCTTCTCGCCCTTGGGCGACTGGATGCCCATGATGAGCATGTGCTCGGCGAGCCAGCCCTCATCGCGTGCCATCACGCTGGCGATGCGCAGGGCCAGGCACTTCTTGCCCAGAAGAGCGTTGCCGCCGTAGCCCGAGCCGTACGACCAGATTTCGTACGTCTCGGGGAAGTGGACGATGTACTTCTTGGCGATGTCGGGCTCGCAGGGCCAGGGCACATCCTTCTGTCCCGGCGTGAGCGGGGCGCCGACGGAGTGCATGCAGGGGATGAACGCGCCGTCGCCCAGCGCGTCGAGCACCTTGTTGCCCACTCGGGTCATGATCTGCATGTTGACCACGACATACGCGCTGTCGGTCAACTGCACGCCGACCTTGGCGATGGGAGAGCCGATGGGCCCCATGCTGAAGGGAATGACGTACATCGTCCGCCCGCGCATGCAGCCGTCAAAGAGCGTGCGAACGGTCTTGCGCATCTCGGCGGGGGCCGCCCAGTTGTTCGTCGGCCCCGCGTCGCCCTTGGAAGCCGAGCAGACAAACGTGCGCTCCTCAACGCGGGCCACATCGGACGGGTGCGACCGGGCAAGGAACGAGTTGGGACGCTTCTTGGGGTCCAGGCGGATAAACGTCCCGGCGGCGACCATCTGCTCGCACAGCCGGTCATACAGCCCCTGTGAGCCGTCAACCCAGACGACGTGGTCGGGCTTGCAGAGCCCGGTCATCTCGTTCACCCACGCCACGAGTTTCTTGTTCTTCGTCGCCACGCCTTGCTCGCTGTTCCCTGCGGTCGAGGCGGCCATCGCTGCGGTGCTGGTCATGCTTTGCTCCTGCGTTCTGCGGTTCGGTCGAAGTCCTTCCCAACGCGTCCTTCGGTTCGCCCCGGCACCCCGCTCGGCGGGCCCGACCGCGTGGGGGTCGGTCCCGACCGTAGGCCGACCCGGATTCGTTCACCCTCGGCGTCATCCTGACTCCGAGGCTCCCTGATCGGACAGTCCATTCTACAGGATCGCCAGCCACGCATCCTATCGAAAACCCCGCGATTGGGCACAAACAAGGTGCCATATTTGGGCGAAGGAGCATCGCCATTGGCCCCTGCTCATCCGGTCGGCCAGCGTCTGAACCACCGCCCGTATCGAAGTGCTGTTCCCCAAAGTTGGGCGGTCTGGCTGTGCGCCAGCGTGGCTGAAGGTCGTCGTAGGGCGCTGAGCAGCGCGGTCGCCCGGTGCAAGCCGAGGCGCAGGGCTTGAGGTCAGGTCCTCAGAACGGTGCGAAGCACGGCCACGAGATAGGCCATTCGGTCTTCGCTGAGCATTTGCCCGAACTTGATCGTGCGATCAGCATCTATGAGGATCGCCGGCTTCCACGCGATTCCGCCGCTCTCGCCATGTTCGCCGTAGTTGACAATCTCGATCTGACGGACTCTCGTGGCATCGAACCGTCGTCTCCAGCCGATCGGGCCGACGCCAACGAACACCGTCGCCTTCGTGCCGCGAACTCGCACAACCTCCTTGCCGGCAATCGACATCAACAGGCACGCGAGCAACACGAGACCCACGGCAATGAACGGCGTCATGAAGATCAGAAGGCTCAACGCGCCGCCGATCGTGTTCACGGGCGGCGATACGTTGTTCGGGTTGGGGAGTGGGGCCCACGTCGGGATCGGAACATTGAACGCAACGAGCGCCCCGGCGATCGCCGCGCCGATGAAGATGCAGACCCCTCCGTTCCAGAACAGATTCACGAGGAGCATGACGATGGCCCCCCCGAGCGAACGGGTTGTGGCCCCAAGGACGACTTGCTCGCCATCGTCCCGCAGCCACGTTCCGGCTGGCGGCGAGTTCAGGTCGACGTCGGCGACCAGCCGTGCCAGCCGCTTCTGTTCCGGATAGGCATACGACACCGGAATCTCGGGCACGGGGGCGACGCCGGCAAGCCGCGACAGTTCGTGAACCGTGCCGCAATGTCTGCAGAACGCGACGTTGGTTCCGACATTGACGTCATCGCTTTGCAGCGGCAGGTCGCAGATCGGGCACCGAAGCAAACTCATCCCCATGAGACCATTGTACTCGCCGTGGCGCGACCGGCTGGCCAATCCGACCAGGACTCCATGCGGACGCACTTCACATCGATGGGTTTACCGCCGACGACGCCCGGCCATCGCGATGCACAGGGCCAGAACCCCTGCGCTCGCGGGCGTTGGAATGACCGCCGCGGTGAAGGTGAGGTTGTCGAACACCGCGCCGTCGGTGTCGGAGCGAAGGACCACCGAGCGGATGTGCTGGCCGCGAACGCTTAGAGTCTGCTGAAAGAACCACGGCGTGTTGTACGCGCCCGTATACGCCTGGCTGTACGCCACCGATCGCCCCTGCCCATCGAAAGCTTCGACGCTGCCCAGAAACGTCCCCGTTTCCGTATCGGCCATGAGCACCGACAGTTCCGTGATCGCATGATCGAATGTGAGCGTGACGGGGTTGCCCCACATCGCCGCGGCACGGTTGCCGAAGGCACCGAAGGGATACGCGATGACATCAACCGTCCGTCGCTCAACGCCACGGATGTCGAAACCGGGCAACGTGGAGAACCGCACGCCAAGTGGCAAGTACTGATCGGTGACGTGCGAGGCCGAGCCGGGGTGGGCGAAGTCTTCAAAAGTGATTCCTGACGGGCCGGCCAGCGAGGCATCGACACCGTGAAGCAGAGCCAGACCTGTCAGTACGGGGGCGAGCAGTCGCATCTTCACTTGACGCACTCCTGAATGGTCGCAACGCGAGCACACCGGCGTCCGTGCCGGGGTTCGATGCAGGAACTGTGCGATCTCCCCGCGTGCAATTCCAGCGACCCGACGATGCGTTGGGCAGCGCGTGGCTCGCCACCCCGACACTCCACCCAAAGCCCCGCCGCGGGCTCGGCTATCGGACCCGATAGGGGAGTCAGGGTCAGTCAGCGACGACGAAAAAGAAACGAGCCCGGGAAGCCCGGGCTCGACGAAATGCCCCCCGAAGGACTCGAACCTTCGACCCGCTGATTAAGAGTCAGCTGCTCTACCAACTGAGCTAGGAGGGCGTATGGCGACGGGACGGCCCATCGATGTCTGGATGGAGAGTTTAGCCCGCTCTTGTGCCGAGTCGAGTCCGCATCCGGACTGAAGTGCGCGGACGGGGGCGGTCCAGAGCCCCCGCGGGCGCGGCCGGTGCGGCCGGCGCGGCACACGTGCCCTGGCCGGGCGTGTCAGCGCACGATCGCCTGCCTCGGGATCGCGGCCTTGGGGGCCTGCATTGCCGGCACCGTGCCAAGGCCGGAGCGAAGCAGCGTGCGCATCGGCTCGGGCCAGTCTTCGCCGGCGCGTCGCGCGGCTGCCGTCGCGGCGGCGGCCGTCGGG
>VYLX01000153.1_pt1 | contig 13885 bp, 8 predicted proteins | sample 5114181 | NCBI WGS metagenome assembly VYLX01 (sample SAMN12291812, study PRJNA351875) | freshwater metagenome | isolation source: freshwater lake | place: USA: Michigan, Sherman Lake | collected 2011-08-08
GTTGGCGTCGGCTGGCGCGCGTGCCGAGGCGCTGGAGGCGCGTGAGCACGGCGCGGCGCTCGCGGGCCTCGGCGGCCTCGTTGCCCAGAGGCACCTCGCCCGTGATCCCGACGCTGTAGCCCTGAGCGCGGATGTCGGCCATGTCGCGCAGGCCCCGACCGACGTTCCGGCCCAGGCCCGCGGTGCTGTACGAGCCCGTCAGGTCCAAGCCGGGGAGGAGGTTGTTGCGCGCGACGGTGATGTTCAGGCTGTCGCTGAGCAGGCTCAGTTCGATTTCCAGAAGTTCCATGCGGCGCTGCGTGGCGACAGTGATGAGGGCGGCGGCGTCGAGGTCGTAGTCCATCGGCGCGGGCTCGGTCATGGGCACGAGCAGGTCGCCGGTGGTCACGCTCGCGTCCGGAGCGTTCATCAGACGCTTGAGTTCGCGCTGCTCGATGAGGAGCGAGGTCTCGGCGGTGATGATCGCGTCGAGCCGCTGGGCCAGGCCCGACTGCGCGCGGACGACGTCGATTTCGGGCGCATCGCCCCGGTCGAAGCGGCGCTGGGCGCGCTGGAGCTGGGCCATGGCCAGGTCGTACTGCTGCTGGCGGACGTCGAGTTCCTTGCGTGCGGCCGAGAGCCGCCAGTAGGAGCGCTCGATCTGCGCCAGTGTGCTGATGACGCTGAGGTTCGTGCGGGCCTCGCTGATCTGCTCGCGGTACGCGGCGATGGTGATCGGCGCGACGTTGACCTCCCGGCCCGCGCCGCGGAGCAGGGGCTGGGTGATGGAGAACTCCAATGCCGAGCCCCAGGCGGGCGTGTCGCTGAACGGGCTGTTGCCCTCGCGGTAGTCCTGAGTCAGGTCGACGCTGGCGCGGCCGCCGGTGCGGAGAGGGATGCTCACGCCCGCGCCGAGTTCGGCGACATCGGTGCGTGCGCGGGGAGAGGTTCCCGTGGCGCGGTCCTCGAGGATCGCGGGCTCGGTGCTGCTCAGGCGGGCGGATGGGCGGAAGACGGCCTCGAAGCGGGCGCGCTCGGCGGTGGTGTCCTGACGCGCGATGCGCGGGTCCATGACGCTGACGCGCAGGTCGAGGTTGTTGCTCAGGGCCTCGGCACGGGCTTGTTCGATGGTCAGTTCCCGGCGAGCGGCGGAGGACAGCCGCGTGCGGACCTGCTCGATGGTCGGGTCGATGGTGGTGCTGGCGGTGGCGGCGTCGACGGGCACGCCCGGGTTGGTGGCGGCGGGCGAGGCGCGGCGGAAGCCGTCGATGCTCAGCGGGGTGATGCGGCGGAGGCGGTCGATGGCGGAGCGGTCGCCCAGGTCGCTGTCGCGCTCGCCCAGCGGCCCGGCGCAGCCCAGGAGCGCGGCGGGGAGCACAAGGCCGGCAAGCACGAGCAGGGCGCGGGGGAGTATGGGCTGTGTGGGCGTGCTGGTCATTCGTGTCGCAGTGCGTCGATGGGGTTGAGGCGGGCGGCCTTGATGGCGGGGAACATGCCAAAGACGATGCCGGTGAGTGCGGATGAGCCCGCGGCGAGGATGATGGCCCACGCGGGGATGGTGGCGTCGGCCATGGGCGAGTTGGGGATCGCGCGGACGGCGAGGATGAGCGTTGCACCGAGCGCCACGCCGATGGCGGCGCCGATGAGGCAGAGCACCACGGCCTCGACGAGGAACTGCGTGAGGATGACCAGCGGGGGCGCGCCGACCGCTTTTCGCAGGCCGATTTCGCGGGTGCGCTCGCTGACGGAGGCGAGCATGATGTTCATGATGCCGATGCCGCCGACGACCAGGGAGATGGCGACGATGCACGTCGCGGCGATGGTCAGGCCGATGGAGACGCGGTTGATGGTGCTGATGGCCTGTTCGGTGGCGCGGATGTCGAAGGTGTTGGGGTCGCCGGGCTTGAGGCCGCGGGAGCGGCGGAGGGCGGCGGTGACCTCGGCGAGCAGGTCGTCGAAGGCGTCGGCGGAGGTCATGGTGCCCTGGATGAACATGCCGAAGATGGGCTCGGGCTTGATGGAGTTTGCGACGGAGAAGGGGATGTAGACCTCGGAGAGGGGCTCGCCCCCGCCGAAGATGGTCGGGAGGGTTTTGGTTTCGACCACGCCGACGATGAGGAACTTTCGCCCGCCGACGAGGATGGAGGTTCCGGAGGGATCTCTGTTGAGGTTGAGTTCTTCGACGGCTTTGTCGTTGACCAGGCAGATGGCGCGCTTTTCTTCGTCGTCGATGCGTGAGAAGGGTCGGCCCTGGAGGATGGCTCGGCCTTCGATGAGGTGCCAGTCTTCGTCCATGCCGGTGATGCGGACGTTCTGCTCGATGCGATCGCCGGCCTGGACGCTGGCGGTGAAGACCTTGACCGGAGTGATTCGGGCGATGGATGGGCTGGCGCGTTCGACGATGGGCAGTTCGCGGTTCTTGAGCTGGACCTGCTGCGGGGAGAAGCGGTTGGGGGTTTCGCGCGGGTTGCGGGGAAAGATCACAAAGCGCGTGGCGCCGAAGGACTCGAACTCCTTGAGGACGAAGGCCTTGAGGCCCTGCGTGCCGCCGACGATGGCGATGGTGCTGGCGACGCCGATGATGATGCCCAGGGTGGTCAGGAACGCGCGGACGCGGTTGGCCCAGAGCTGCTGGACGGCGGTGGAGAAGGTCTGGACGGCCAGGCGCGGGATGGCCAGCAGGAACGAGATCATGTGGCGGCACCGCCCGAGCTGACGGCGGGAGCGTCGAGCGCGAGGTTGAGTTCCATGGCCTGTTTCATCATGGTGCGCATGTACTCGCCGTGGATGGGGTCCTGCTCGCGCGGGAAGTCGGAGAAGACCATGCCGTCGCGGATGCGGATGATGCGTTTGGCGTTGGCGGCGACGTCTTCCTCGTGCGTGACGATGATGATGGTCTGTCCCTGAGCGTGGAGTTCCTTGAAGAGGGTGATGATCTCGGTGCTGGTTTTGCTGTCGAGCGCGCCGGTGGGTTCGTCGGCGAGCAGGATGGAGGGCTGGGTGACGAGCGCGCGGGCGATGGCGACGCGTTGCTTCTGGCCGCCGGAGAGCTGGTTGGGGCGGTGGTCGACGCGGTCGGCCAGGCCGACGCGTTCGAGGGCGTGCAGCGCGCGGGCGCGTGCGCCGAGCCAGAGGCGCGCGGAGTACATGAGCGGGAGCATGACGTTCTTGAGTGCGGAGGCGCGGTTGAGCAGTTCGAAGGACTGGAAGACGAAGCCGATTTCCTGATTGCGGACGCGGGAGAGTTGGGTGGCGGTGAGGCTGTCGACGCGTCGGCCGTTGAGTTCGTACGAGCCGCTGGTGGGCTTATCGAGGCAGCCGATGATGTTCATCAGCGTGGACTTGCCGGAGCCTGAGGGGCCCATGATGGCGACGAACTCGTTCTTGGCGATGTCCAGATCGACGCCGCGGAGCGCGTGGACGGGCTCATCGCCGACGGCGTAGGTCTTGACGAGTTGGCGGATGCGGATGGTCACGGGGGAGTTTGGGCTCAGTGGTCGCCGTCGGGATCTTCCGGCGGCGGGAGCGACTCGGGCGACTTCTTGGCGGCGGAGCCGGCCGCGGCGTCGGGGAGCGCGTCGTCACGGACCAGGGCGTCGTCCTTGAGGGCGGTGAGGATGCGGAACGGGCCGGTGATGATCTTCTCGCCCTCATCGAGCCCGGCGAGGATGGTCGTGTGCGTCAGGTCGGACGGGCCGATTTTCACGGGGACGCTGCGGGCCTTGCCGTCGCGGATGGTGTAGATGACGGTGGTGAAGGCTTTGGCGCGATCGATGATCGGGTTGTCGCTGGTGGCGCGGGGCAGTTCGTCGATTCGGCGGTCGACGACGCTCTGACTGGGGACCTTCAGGACGTTGTCGAACTTCTCGACCTCGATGTCCACGTTGGCGGTCAGGCCTGAGGCCAGCAGCAGGTCGGCTGGCTTCTGGACGAGGATCTCGACCTCGAAGTAGCCTGTGCCGTCGCGGTCGACCTGACGCTTGAGGCCGACCTTTTCGACGATGCCGGCGAAGGTGCGGTTGGGGAAGGCGTTGATGAAGATGCGCGAGGTCTGGCCCTGCTTGACGGGGCCGATGTTGGCCTCATCGACGCGGGCCTTCATGATCATGGTGCTCAGGTCGGCGATTTCCATGATGACCGAGGCGGCGTTGTTGAGCGTGCCGACCAGGACCAGTTCGCCGACCTCGGCGTTGAGTTTGACGATGGTGCCGTCGAACGGTGCGATGATGGTGGTGTTCTCAAGGTCCTTGGTCGCGCGGGCGATCTGGGCGCGGGCGGCGTCGATGTTGTTGCGTGTCGCGTCGAAGGAACTCTTGGCGCGGAGGTACGCGCTCTCGGCGGCCTCGAGTTCTGCGCGGGAGCGGTCGCCGCCCTCCTGGAGCACCTTCAGGCGCTGAAGATCAAGGAACGACTGCTTCATCAGCGCGTCGGCGCCTTCCAGCCGAGACTGCTCGGCGCGGAGGTTGGCCTGCGAGGACTCCAGTGCCGCGGCCAGGTCGCGCGAGTCGAGTTTCACGACCACGTCGTTCTTGCGGACGATCTCGTTCTCGCGCAGCGGAAGTTCGGTGATTCGTGCGGCGACCTGGGCCGAGATCTGGACCTTGGTGCGGGGCTCGATCGAGCCGGGCGCGTTGACCAGGCGGATCAGCGGCCCGCGACCGACGGCCTCGAGCCGCACGGCCTCGGGCTTGGCCTGAGGCAGCAGCGAGCGTGCCCACTGGCGGGCGCCGTTGCTGGTGGCGAAGACCGCCCCGGTTGCGCCGAGGGCCAGCAGGATGATCAGCAGCGAGATGAGAAACCACTTCCGCACGCGGGGGCTCCAGGCCGGGGCTCGGTCCAACCGTCGATCGTTCGCCTGCCGGGCTCGCGCCGCCGGCGCGACGCAGGAGTCGTTATAGGAATGCCCGTCATCGCGTTGCAGCATTGTGGCCCGAATTCGCGCTGAATGCGGGATGAGGACCCTGAAGGCTCACGAGTTTGCATGACGACCGGCCAGTTCCCACAAGGCGATCGTGCCCGCGACCATCACATTCAGGGAGTCCACTCCCGGGGCCATGGGGATCCGCACGCATTCGTCCGCGAGCGCCATCGCCCGGTCGCTCAGGCCCGGGCCTTCGGTTCCCAGCATCAGCGCGACGGGGCGCGGGTTCTGCGCGAGCGTGCGGGCGAGGGTGGGCAGGTCGGTGGAGTGGTCACGGCCCGAGAGCGCGACAAGCCGATACCCCGCGTCGCGAACGCGCCCAAGGCCGTCCGGCCAGGGGCTCAGGCGAGCGGTGGGGACGCGCAGGGCGTGGCCGACGCTGACGCGGATGGCCTTGCGGTACAGCGGATCGGCGCAGCGCGGGCTGAGCAGGAGTCCCCGTGCGCCGAAGGCCGCCGCGGAGCGGTAGAGGCCGCCGATGTTGTCGTGATTGACGATGTGCTCGAGCACCAGCAGCGGGCGCGCCGGGTCGGGGTGCGCCAGCAAGTCGTCGGCGGAGGCGGGCCGAGCGCGGGCGGCGATGGCCATCAGGCCGCGGTGCAGCGGGAAGCCGACGAGCGATTCGAGGTGGTGCGGCTCGATGAGGTACACCGGGGTGTGTTCGGGCAGCGTGTGAAGCGCGGCGTCGATGGTGAGTGCGCGGGTGGGCGTGCAGAGCACGCTGAGCACGCGGTGGGGGGAGTTGACCAGGACGTTGAAGACGACCTCGCCCTCGGCCATGAGCCGGCCGTGGGGCGAGTCGATGCCGGCCTCGGCGGCGTGCTCGCCCGGCGCATCGAAGGCGCGGGCGAGCTGGGACTCCTTCAGGTCGCGGTACTCGGCCAGCCGCGGGTCGGCCAGGTCGCTGACGTGGATGAAGGTGGGCACGCCCGACGGTATCCCGGCGCAACGGCGCTACGCTTGGAACATGAACAGCCGAACGACTTCTCAGGCGTTGGTAGTGGTGTTGATGGCGGTGTCGGCGTGTGGCCTGATGCTGGCGGGCGCGGGCCTGGGCGGGTGCGAGCAGTCGCCCCCGCCGCCGATGCCGACCAAGGACGAGCCGCAGACGGCGCTGGGCAAGAGCGCGAAGATGGGGCGTGACATCGCCGGCTCGCTCGAAGGCGCGAGCCAGCAGGCCGCGGGAGCCGCGGCGGCGCTGGGCGCGGGGACGACGATCGATGTTCAGGGGCTGGTGTTCCCGATCCCGACCGGCTGGCAGCGGACGAATCCCGCGTCGCCGATGCGTGTGGCGCAGTTCACGGTCGGCACGGACGCGACGATGTACTTCACGCAGTTCCCCGCGGGGCAGGGCGGCGATGTGGCCAGCAACATCAACCGCTGGGCGGGCATGGTGCGCGACCCGTCGACCAACGAGCCGGCGAAGTTCGCCAGCACGCCCCGGGCGCTGGCCAATGGTGTTCGGCTGACCACGTTCGATTCCTCGGGCACGTTCATCGAGGGCATGCCCGGGCAGACCGGCACGCCCCGGCCCAACTTCCGGTTCGTCGGCGCGATCTTCGATGCGCCGGGCGGCGGTCGCGTCTTCGCACGCCTGACCGGGCCGGATACGACCGTTGAGGCCGCGCTGAACGACTGGAACGCGCTGATCAACGGCGCGACCACCAAGTAAGCGTCAACAGGCGATCGATCGAGCGACCCGAGCAGGCCCGCACGCGCGGGCGGAGGATTCCATGTCCGACCCGACGCAGCATCTCAATCTGATTCAGGCGGCGGTGCTCGGGCTGGTCGAGGGCATTACCGAGTATCTGCCCGTGAGTTCGACCGGGCACCTGATCATCGCCAGCGACCTGATGAAACTCGGGCAGACGCCCGAATCGGCCCGCGCGATCGACTCGTTCAACATCGTCATTCAGGGCGGGGCGATCCTCGCCGTGGCGGGCCTGTACTTCCCGCGGTTTGTCGCCATGCTCGCGGGGCTCATCGGAAAAAACCCCGCCGGGCTCCGGCTGTTCATCAACCTCATTGTCGCGTTCATGCCCGCGGCGATCGTGGGGCTTCTGGTCCACGACTGGATCGAAGAGCGTCTGATGAGCACCGGGCCGGTCGCCGCGGCGCTGATCGTCGGCGGGGTGTTCATGATCGTCGTCGATCGCATGGTCATCGGGCCGCGGCGGGCGGCGCAGACACAGGGCGTGACCGACGCGGCCGTCGTCGGCATGGAGATCGATCAACTGCGCCCGGCGCAGGCTCTGGGCATCGGCCTCATGCAGCTCTTCGCCCTTGTGCCCGGCACCAGCCGGAGCATGATGACGATCGTCGGCGGCGTGATGGTCGGCCTTCGCCCCGCAGCGGCGGCGGAGTTCTCGTTCCTGCTGGGCATGCCCACGCTGCTCGCCGCGACCATGCTGGCGATGTACAAGGACCTCAAGCACGCCAGCGACACGGGCGGGCAGAATCTCTTCCAGGTGCTGGGCGTTCTGCCGGTGATCGTGGGGCTGGTCGTCGCGGCGGTGTCGGCGGCGGTGGCGGTCAAGTGGCTGGTCGGGTTCCTCAATCGCCACGGGCTGATGCCCTTCGGCGTGTATCGCCTCGTGCTGGGCGCGGTGCTGATCGCGCTGGCCGCGGCGGGTCTGGTGACGGTCTGACTTCCGAGGGTGCGGTTCCGGCGTCGGGTACGGCGGGGCCGGGTCGCGTCGGCTTGGGAAGTCTGCTCCGTTGGGGCTTCCGTGCCGGAGAAGCCTCGGGCGCGGGGCCTGCGGTGAATCCGGGCATGGGGTCGATCCGTACACTCTGGGCCTGCGGGCGGATGGGTCACCGGTCCTGATTTCCCCCGTGCGGGCGAACGAATTGGAGAGATGCTCATGGCGAATGTTCCTGGCGCACAGACCTCGGGCACGATGTCCCGTCGCAAGAAGATCGCGCTGATCGTCGGCGCGGGCACGCTCGTGGCGGTGGGGGTCGTGCTGCTGCTGGTGCCGACGATCGCCTCATCGCTGGCGCCCGGGATCATCGAGTCTCAGGCGGCAAAGCAGATCGCCGGGAGCGTGAAGGTCGGGTCGGTGTCGGTGTCGTGGACCGGGCCGACAAAGATCACCGGCATCGAACTGCTCGACGACAAGGGCCAGAAAGTCGGCACGCTCGAGGCGACCAGTTCGCTGGGCATCTTCAGCGTGCTGGGCGGGCTGAGCGACCTGGGCACCACGACGATCTCCGGCTCGCTGGATGTCGTGCAGACCGCCGGGACCGACGGCACCGCGACGACGAACCTGCAGCGGGCGATCGCCCCGCGCACGCCCGCTGCGCCCAGCACCGAGCCGGCGAAGTTCCCGGGCGACCTGCGGGCGGAGCTGGTCGTTGACGCGCTGACGATCACAACGACGCAGAAGGACGCGACCGGCGCGACGCTGCGCAGCGCCAAGATCACGGGCCTCAAGGGCACCGCCAGCGCGGCCGGGCGCGCCGTCGGCGGCGATCGCGGCGCGAACGCCAAAGCGGAGTTCAAGGGCGCGATCGACGGTGGCGGCACGTTCGAGATCGCGCTGGATGCGACGAACCTCACCGACGCGGGCGATGTGGTCAAGGTCGACGGCGCGAAGGTGGACCTGAGCGCCAAGGCCGCCGGCGTGCCGTCGGCGATGCTCGATGCGCTCGCGGGCCAGGGCGGGCTGCTCGCCGGGGCGCTGGGCCAGAGCGTTCAGAACGCGACGCTGAGCATTCGCGGCGGGCTGAAGGACGCGCAGGCGTCGTTCGATGTCGCCAGCGACAACACCGCCGCGGCGGGCGAGCTGCGCATCGCCGGCGGTCGCGCGACGCTGGTCAAGCCGATCGACGCGCGGATCAAGGACACAACCTTCGCGATGAGCGTGCCCGCGCTGCGCGATGCGCTGCAGCGCGCGGGCGTGACCGTGCAGACCGCCCCGAGCGTGCAGGTGAACATCGCCACGCTCGATGTCGCGCTTCCAGGCTCGACGGGGCTGGACCTGCGCGGGGCGAAGATCGCGATGGACGTGCTCGTGGGCGAGACCCGCGCGGGCGTGCGCGTGGCGGAGATCGGCGCGGCGGCCGGTTCGCCCGGTTCCGCCGGCGCGGCGCGGGCGTTGATCATCCGCCCCGCGAGCATCTCGCTCCGCAGCGATGATCTGGGCGGCTCGGCATCCCTGAGCGCCAGCACGTCGGTCGCGATCGACGGCACCGACGCCGGTGCGCTCTCGGCCCAGATTCAGGCCGGCGGGCTTCTGCTGCCCGGCGGCGCGCCGCGAGCGGGACTGCCCGGCACGCTCAGCGGCACCATCAGCGCGACGGCCCTGAGCACGCAGGTGCTCCAGACCTTTGTCGCGGGCATGAACCTGCCCGTCGACCTGACGACGGACCTCGGCCCGACGCTGGACGTTCGGCTCGTGGCCAGCAACGCCGCGGGGAGCGCTGAGGCCACCGACCTGAACCTCACGCTCGCCAGCGACGGTGTGAACGCACGCTCGGCCCTGCGGCTCGCGCCCGATCGCCTCGCGACCCGCGACGACTCGACGATGCTCAGCGTCCGCAGCATCTCGCCCATCGCCCGACGAATCCTCGCCAAGGGCGGGCAGCCCGCGGCGGACATTCAGGGCGACGGCTCGCTGACGGTGAACGTCGCGTCGCTCAACGTGCCGCTGCGCAGCGGCGCGCCGGTGCTCAACGAGGCCCAGGCGAGTGTCACGGTGACGCTGGGCCAGATCGACGTGGATGCGTTCGCGCTGGCGGGCGGCCCCATGACGATCTCGGGCACGAGCGTCGCGGTCGATCAGAAGCCCGGCGCGCCGGCCAACGTCCGCATCGCCACCACCGCTTCTCGCGGCGGCGAACGCATGGGCATCGATGGCGATCTGAGCGTCGCGGGCATTCTTGATGGTGACGGCGGGCGAGCCGTGCTGCCGACGCTCGGCACGCGACGCGTGTCCGGCTCGCTGAACATCACCGGCGCTTCGTGGGCCTGGGCCGAGCCCATGGCCACGAAACTCAACGAGGACATGCGTCGCCTCGCGGCGGAGATCGTCGGCTCGGGCCGGAACGTGAGCCTCACCTTCGCCGGCGCGGCCGATGCGCAGGGCCTGAGTATGCGTGCCGACGGCACGGCGTCGAACGCGGCCATCGCGGCGACGCTCAAGGCCGATCGGCTGGAGGTCGCATCCGTCGATGCGGGCCTGACGCTCTCACCGACGATGCTCGACAATGCGCTGGCCATCGCGGGGTTCTCGCAGCAGGACCGCGCGCAGATTCGCACCGCCGGGGGTCGCCGCGTGAGCGTGACGGTGTCGCCGATGTCGATCCCGCTCGCGCCGGGCTCGCTCTCTCCCGCGTTCGATCGCGCGGGCGACGCGACGGCCGCCGCGAAGGTCACGCTCGATGCGCTGGTGCTCAGCGATCTGAACGTCGGCGGCCGGCTGCTCAGCGCCGGGGCGCGCAGCGTGAACATCGACGCGAGCCTTCCGCTGGCGGCGCTCGGCCCGGCCGGCGGCGCGCGCCGGGCGACGATCAAGGTCGGGGCCGAACTTCTCCGCAGCGAGGATGCTCCGCTGGGCATGCTGAGCGTCGACGCCGACGCGGCGATCGATCAGTCGTTCATCAAGGCCCGCGCGGGCATCACGGGCGTGAGCACGCTCGTCGCCGACGAGGTGCTCGATCGGCCCGGGTTTGTGTCGGGGCTGCTGGGCCGGAGCGCGAGCGTGGAGGTGAGCGTCGATCAGGCCTCGGCGGGCGCAGCGCGGCAGATCCTTCTGGGCCTTGTCACGCCCAACGTCAACGTCCAGCAGATCAACATCGTGATGGATGATCAGGCGATCCGTTTGGCCTCGCCCATGAGCGTGCGTGCGACGGTGCCCGCGGCGTGGGCCGAGCAGCACTTGCTGGGCGGGAGCACGCCGGGCGCGACCTCGCGCACCCGTGTCGAGCGCCCGATCGAGCTGACCGCCGACGTGCGCTCGCTGGCGATCGCCACCAAGGGCGGCCCGCTGCTGCCCGGCGTGTTTGCGCTCGATGCCGAGGGCACGATTCGCGAACTGGCCCTCCGCCAGGAGTCGCCCGGCTCGCCCGGTTTGTCCAGCACGCTCGAGGGCGTCGCGTTCAAGGCCACGACCGCGGGCGACAACACGCTCACCGCAAGCATCCGCGTGGCGGGCGTTCGCGAGGGCAACCTCGCCACGGAGCCGATCGTTGCCGACGTGCGCGTCGCGGGGCTGAGCGATTCGAAGGGCAACTTCGATCGCGACGGCGCACGCGTGAACCTGAACTTCCAGACCGGCAACATCCCCACCGCGCTCGTCGACGCCCTGACCAATCAGGGCGGCGAACTGGTCAAACTCGTCGGCCCGGCGATCACGCTGGAGGCGACGGCGGCGGAGTTCTCGCTCGGCGGGAACGGGTCGGCGTACTTCACGCTGCGCTCCAAGCCCACGCCGCCGCCGGCGGGAAGCACCGTCGCCACCGCGCCGAATCCCACTCCTGCTGGCACGCCCGGCACGACCGCGGTACCCGCGGCCCCTGTGTCGATCACGCCCATGGCGCTGATCCAGCTCGCCACCAAGGCTCAGCCCTCGCCGCTGCGCCCGGGCCCGATCATCGACACCCGCGGCGGGCGTCCGCTGCTGGTCGAGCTTTCGCAGTTCTCCTACAGCGTCGACACGAAACTGCTGCGGATGTTCCCGCTGTTCGCGAACATCGAGCGCAAGCCCGGCCCGACCAAGACCAGCGTCACCTCGCGGAACCTGGTCATCCCCGCCGACGGCGACATGCGCCGGCTCAACGGCGAGCTGCTCGTGGATATCGGCAAGGTCGACTACACGTTCAAGCGCGAACTGGGCGAGTTCCTGGACACCGTCGTTTTCACCGCCGCCGGAGAGGCCCAGCGCCCGATCGCGCCGTTCACGATCACGATCGTCAACGGCGTGATGACGTACGAGAAGTTCGACCTGCCCATCCGCAACTTCGTCATCAAGACCCGGGGCACCATCGATCTGGTGAACAACACCGTCGATGTGATCATGTACGTGCCGACCGTCGCCGCGGCGCCGAGCGTGATGAAGAAGCTCAACGCGGATCTGGGCAGCGGCTTCGGGTCGTTTCTGCCCGATGTCATCGCCGAGGGCACGATGATCCCCATCCGCTCGCGCGGGCCGATCGATAAGCCGACGATCAGCATCGATGTCGAGCTGTTCTTCAAGGAATTCGGCAGCAACCTGACCAAAGAGCCCGGCAAGATCATCGACAACATCGGCAAGGGCCTGGGCGACATCTTTGGGCCGAAGCGGTGACGTCAGAGCTCCGGGTGCTCAGGCCCGGCGTCAGGCCTGGCGTCAGGCCCGGTGTTTAGGCCCGGTGCTTAGGCCTGCGTCGGCAGCTTCGATGCGCTCGCCAGCACCTTGGCGAATGCGGCCGCGTACTGGTCCAGCAGCTCCTTGCCGGCGCTCGGGAAGCTCGGCAGCTTGATGAGCGTGCCGTTGCCCGCGGTGGTGCGGGGCAGGTCGGCCGGGTCATAGACCCGCGCACGGGCGGCCTCATCGTGCTCCAGCCGCGCGAGCTTGAGCCAGTCGCCCTGCGTGAACACCGGCTGCTGATGCAGCAGCGGGTAGCGCGGCGCGCTGACCTGGCACCCCTCGGCGTTGAGGGCCTTGATGATCGCCTTGATCGGCACGCCGAACTTCGCCTGGTCGTACCGCACGAGGAACTCGAAGTACACGCGCTGGGTGTTCTCGAGCCCCTCCTCGCCGCTCTGATAGGTCTTCAGCCCCAGCGCCGCCAGGCGTCGGCTCAGGTACACGCAGTTGGCGCTGCGCTGGGCGGTGCGCTCGGTGAGCCTGCGCAACTGGCTTCGGCACAGCGCTGCGCTGACGGGCGACATGCGGTACTTGTGGCCGAAGCCCGTCGCGGCGTACTCGCCCAGCGGGTGGCCCATGGCCTTGAGCGGCACCAGCCGCTCGTACTGCCCGTACCGCGCCGCGTGCAGCACAAGGTCCGCATCGCGGCTGATCAGCAGGCCGCCCTCAGCGCTCGGCAGCAGCTTGTTGCCCTGAAGGCTGAAGACCGCCAGGTCGCCGATGAGCCCGATGGGCTGGTCGTGATACGTCGCGCCGTGGGCGTGGCTGGCGTCCTCCATGACCTTGAGCCCGTGCTCGCGGGCGATGGCCATGAGCTCATCCATCGCCGCGGGAATGCCGAACAGGTGCGTGACGACGATGGCCTTGGTCCGCGGCGTGATTCGCCGGGCGACATCCGCCGGGTCGAGCGCCAGCGTGCGATCATCGGTCTCGGCAAAGACGGGCACGCCGCCGCAGTGCAGCACGGGCAGCACGCTGGACCACCAGGTGGTGCTGGGCACGATGACCTCATCGCCCGGCCCGATGCCCATGGCGTGCAGCCCCGCGAGGATCGCGGCGGTGCCGTTGTTGTGGCTGAGCACGTTCGGCGCGACCTTGAACCCGCGCCCGGCCAGTTGCGGGATGAAGTCGCCGACATCCATCACCGGCAGCCCCGCGGCCTCGCCGCCCATCCACTGGGCAAACTCGCACTCCAGCGCCAGCGCCTCGGGGTGCGGACACGGGTACCCGCCCAGCTCCCGCGGCAGGTGCCCGCCGGACCACTCGCCCGAGCGGATGATCCGCAGCGCCGCGGCCTCATCCTCATCGGTGACGATGGGCCAGCGGTTGGCCTCATCCTGCGCCAGCGTGACGGCCTTGGGCCCGCCGAGGATGGCGGGGGTGGCGTCGATACCGGCGGGCGGATGAAAATCGAGCGTGCTGGGGCTGGTCATGGGGCAAGTGTACAGGCCGGGGCGGCGGCGATCGGCCATCGGCCTTAGGCCATCGGCCTTCGGCTCCGAGATCCTCCCCCGTTTCCAAACGGGGGAGGTGGCGAGTCTTCGAGCCGGAGGGGGCGTGGGCCGTAGATGGCCAAATGGTCAAATGGCCAAATTCAAGGCCAAGAGCCCCCGTCCGCCCCCGTCCGCCCCCC
>VYLX01000157.1_pt1 | contig 13661 bp, 10 predicted proteins | sample 5114181 | NCBI WGS metagenome assembly VYLX01 (sample SAMN12291812, study PRJNA351875) | freshwater metagenome | isolation source: freshwater lake | place: USA: Michigan, Sherman Lake | collected 2011-08-08
TGCCGAACGCGGGGTGCGATCTTTGCTTGCCTTCGGCGAAAGCGTGCTCCGACCATGAAGTATGCGTAATGACCCTGAAAATGATGAGGTAGGGGGTTGACAGGACTGTGGGGGTGGGTAAACTGTGATTCGAAGTCTTGATGGCGGGGTCCTGGTTTACGCTTCACAATGAATGGATGAAGCGCCATGCAGCAGAGAATTGTGTGCGCGGGTTCCGATCAGGTGTCCTCGGGTCTCGGGCGACGGTTCAGCGCACTCGGATGTGCGTCGGCCGTTGCTCTGAGTCTGGGAGTTCCGTCGGCGGCGGTCTTCGCGCAGGCCAATCCGCCGCAGCCGCCACCGCCGCCGTCGATCAACAGTTGCTGGACGGAGTTTATTGGCTTTCTGAATGAGTGTGCTCAGTTCAGTCGGACGACTGGACCGGACGGAGATGTCATCATCGATGTGGATGGGTGGTCGACGTGTGTCGCTGCGGCTCGTGACGGCTTGACGGCGTGCCTTGCTCAGGTTCCTCTTCCCACACCGCGCCCGACAAGGTTGAGTTGCCGCTTTGACTTGATTCAGCGAATGAAGGCTTGCTATGGGTTCACTTCCCCGTGGATCACCAATCCGGAGCAGCCGGTTGGGCCGTCGATTCCGGCAGATCCTCAGCAGAACTTTGCGCTGAAGGCTTGCCTCGCCGCGGCGAGGGATGCTTATGCGAAGTGTCTCACTCAGGTCGAAGGGCCGAAGGTCATCGCCGAGTTGTCGCCGAGCGCAGTTGTCGTCCAGCCTGATCAGAAGTACCTCACGCTCTCGCTTCGGCTCTACCGTACGGGTCCGGAGGTGATCGCCAAGCGAGTTGGGATCTCGATTGATATGCCCGGGGCGAACGAGAGCGTTCCTTGGACGGCGTCCGAGTGGGCTTCGGAAATGAGCACGATCTGCGACGATCAGCCCGTTGTTTCCGATCAGACGCCGGTTGGCCAGGCGATGACCACCGGCGGTCTTGCTCCGCGCGATATCACGATCAATCTTCCTATTGATCCTGTCGACGCCAGAGTCGATGGCTTTATCCTGACCCACCGCTTTGAGAACGACAGTTCGGAAGTTCTCGCAATCGCACCGGTCTGGGTTTCCATCAACTGGCACTGGGCCGATCTCAATCGGGACCAGACCTTCAGCGCCGACGACACCATGCTTGCGATCGAGGCGTTCTTTGCTGGCCGATTCGACGAGGCGGGCTTACAGGGGCTGATCTACTACATCGACGCCAACCGCTGCCGTTGATCGTCGTCGCCTTGGCCTGCGTCTGATCGCGTACGCTCATCGCTCATGCCCGACCTGAGCGTCGCCATCGTCTGCTGCAACAACGCCGCCACCATCGGGCGAACGCTCGAATCGGTCCGCGGCATGGCCAGCGAGATCGTCGCCATCGACGGCGGCTCGACCGACGGCACGCTCGACCTGCTCGCCCTGCACAACGCCCGCGTTGTCTCCAGCCCCTGGCTCGGTCACGTCCGCACCAAGCAACTGGCCCTCGATCACTGCACCAGCCCGTTGGTGCTGTGCCTGGATAGCGATGAGAGCCCCGAGCCTGCGCTCCGCCGGAGCATCGAGCGCGTGCTGGCTCAGGACATCGCCGACGACATCGCCGGCTTTGAGGTCAACCGCAAGGTCTACTACGCCGGCGAGTTTCTGCACCACGCCTGGCAGCCCGAGTGGCGGCTGCGGCTGGTCCGGCGCGGGCGCGTGCGCTGGGGCGGCGTGGACCCGCACGACGGGCTGCGCATCGACGCCGGCCCTGGGCCCGGCCGAGTCGTGCGACTCGATGGCGACCTGCGCCACGACTCGATCGACTCGATCAGCGAGTTTCTGGGTAAGCAGGTGCAGTACGGCCGGATCAGCGCCAAGGGGCTGCACGCCCTGGGCGTGCGCAGCGGGCCTGCCCGGCTGCTCATCTCGCCGACGGGCGCGTTCGTCAAGCAGTTGGTGCTCAAGCGGGCGTTTCTTGATGGCTGGCGCGGCTGGCTTGCCGCGGCCAGCGCCGCGACCGCCGCGATCGCCAAGCATGCGGCCCTGATCGAACTCCAGCGCCGAACACCGGACGCCCGCCGCGACGACGCCCGCTGAGCCGGCCCGCTGAGCCCGCCTGTTCCCGGGCGCGTACGTTCCCGCTATGCGATTCGTGTTCATGGGCACGGGAACCTCCGCCGGCGTGCCGATCATCGGCTGCCGATGCGAGGTCTGCGGGTCGACCGATCCGCGCGACAGGCGTCTGCGCACCAGCGCGTGCGTGATGTTCGCCGACGCGCTGGGCCGCGAGCGGGTGGTGCTGCTGGACGCCGGGCCGGATCTCCGCCAGCAGGCGCTGACGCTGGGCCTGAGCCGCTGCGACGCGATCCTGCTCACGCACAATCACGTTGATCACATCTTCGGCCTCGATGAGGTGCGGCGCTTCAACGCGCTCATGCGCGGGCCGATCGATGTCTTCGCGGATCAGCACACGATGGACTCGCTCCGCCGCGTGTACATGCACATCTTCGAGCGGGAGCACAACGTCAACGACTCGTTCGTCGCCACGCTCATCCCGCGCGTGGTCCGCCCGTTGGAGACTTTCGAGACCTTCGGCCTGTGCGTCACGCCAATCCCGCTTCTGCACGGCAGGCTGGAGATGCTCGGCTATCGCCTCGACGCCGGCCCCGGCGTGAGCGACCCCGCGGGCGTGTTGCCGCTGGCGTATTGCACGGACGTGTCGGCGATCCCGCCGCGAGCCTGGGGTGTGCTCTCGGGCGTGCGCACGCTCGTGCTCGATGCGCTGCGCCATCGTCACCACCCGACGCATCTGACGATCGATCAGGCCGTGGCGATCGCCCAGCGCGTAGAAGCCGAGCGCACGTACCTCGTGCACATGGGCCACGACGTGCTTCATGCGCGCGTGGCGCAGGAGCTGCCCGTGGGCATCATGCTCGCGCACGACGGCCTGACGCTCGGCTGACGCCGATGCGACCGACGGGGATGGGCCCGCGTCGGGCCGATCACTCGACCGTGACGCTCTTGGCCAGGTTCCTGGGCTTGTCCACGTCGTGCCCGCGCAGCACCGCGGCGTGATACGCCATGAGTTGCAACGGCACGACCGCCAGCAGCGGGCTGAGCGGTTCGCAGATGTCCGGGATGTACATGACGTCCTGAACGTACTTGCGGATCTCGTTGTCGCCCTCGGTGGCCACCGCGATGACGTGCCCGCCGCGGGAGCGAACTTCCTGGATGTTGCTCATGACCTTCTCGTACTGCCTGCCCCGGTTGGCGATGAACACCGCGGGCATGCCCTCGTTGATCAGGGCGATGGGCCCGTGCTTCATCTCCGCCGCGGGCATGCCCTCGGCGTGAATGTACGAGATTTCCTTGAGCTTCAGCGCGCCCTCGAGCGCGGTCGGGTAGTTGTACCCGCGGCCCAGGAACAGCCAGTTCTCGCGCTCGACGTACTTTTCCGTGATCGTCTTGATCTTCGCGTCCATCTCCAGGATGCGCTCGATCTTGCCCGGGACCGCTTCCATTTCCTGCATGAACTCGCGGCACTGGTCGGCGCTCATGAGCCGCTTGCGGGCCATGAAGAACGTGATGAGCGCCAGCGCCGCGACCTGTCCCGTGAAGGCCTTGGTGCTGGCCACGCCGATTTCCGGGCCGACGCGCAGATAGACACCGGCGTCGGTCTCGCGTGCGATCGTCGAGCCGACGACGTTGATGACGCCAAGCGCCAGCGCGCCGCGCTCCTTGGCCTCGTGAAGGGCCGCGAGCGTGTCGGCGGTCTCGCCCGACTGGCTGACGGCGACGACGACGGTGTTCTCCTCGATCACCGGGTTTCGATAGCGGAACTCGCTGGCGTACTCGGTGGTGGCGGGAACCTTGACAAGGTCCTCGAGCATGTAGCGACCGATCATCGCCGCGTGCAGCGCGGTGCCCTGAGCGGTGAGGATCACACGCCGGGCCTTGGTCAGTTCCTTGGCGAAGTTCGTCAGGCCGCCAAGCACGATGCGCCCCTCGCGCAGGTCCATTCGCCCGGAGACGCAGGCCCGCAGGGCCTTGGGCTGCTCGTAGATTTCCTTGAGCATGAAGTGCGAATAGCCGCCCAGTTCGATCTCCTGGAGATCGATCTCAAGCTGCGTGATCTTGGGCGTCAGCGGCGTGTTGTGGATGTCGCTGGTGCGGAAGCCGTCCTTGCTGATCTTCACGACGTTGTAGTCATCGAGCATGAACGCCTGCGTCGTGTGCGCCACGATCGCCGCGGCGTCGGACGCGACGATGTGCTCGTCGTTGCCGATGCCCACCAGCAGCGGCGAGCCCTTGCGCGCCACGACCAGCGTGCCCGGCTCCTTCTCGCAGATGACCGCGATCGCGTACGCGCCGGTCACCTCGCGCAGGGCCGCCTGAACCGCGGCCTCGAGGTCGCCCTCGTACAACTCGCTGATGAGCATCGCGAGCACCTCGGTGTCGGTCTCGCTGGAGAAGCGGTGGCCCTTTTCCTGCAGGTAGGTCTTCAGGGCGGCGTAGTTCTCGATGATCCCGTTGTGCACCAGCGCGATCCCGTGGCGATCGTCGCGGTGGGGGTGCGCGTTGAAGTCGGTCACACCGCCGTGCGTTGCCCAGCGGGTGTGGCACAGGCCCAGCGATCCGTCGAAGCCTTCCTTGTTCTCGAGTTTCTCCTCGAGAATGCTCACCCGCCCGACGGCCTTGCAGAGATTGAGTTTGTTCCCTTCGAGCACCGCGATGCCCGCGGAGTCGTAACCGCGGTACTCAAGCCGCTTGAGGCCTTCGAGCAGGATGGGCTTGGCGACGCGATGGCCGATATAGGCGACGATTCCGCACATGGTGGTAGATCCGGAGAAAAAGGTGGTCGTGGGGGCTGATTGGCGAACAAAGTCTCATCAACGCCGGCGCGGGGTACGCCCCGGCGTTCGCATCGTACGAACGTCGCACGATCGCGGGTCGCGCCGAGCGGACAATCCCGGGCCACAGAAGGGAATCGACCATTCAAGCCACGGAATTGCACGTTCCTGTCCGGCTCGCGACAATCTGCGGTCGAGCCTGATCGGCATAATCGATCTGAGTTTCCGCCACATCGCAGGGGAACGATATAGGCGAATATCCTTACGGCCCGGAGTTGGCGCGGTGGGGCGGCTCCGGTACCTTCGGCACGTTCGGGCGGATTTCGGATCCTGCTGCCCCCCTTGGGGCGGTCGATGCGGCGTGTGCCGCGCCGCGGGCCGACCGCCGAGATCGATCTTCGCGTTCAGGAGCAGACCATGGGTCTCATCAGCGAGTTTCGGGAGTTTGCGCTTCGTGGAAACGTCGTCGACCTGGCGGTCGGCGTGATCATCGGTGCGGCCTTCGGCAAGATCGTGGGCGTGATGGTCGACAAGGTCCTCATGCCGCCGATCGGGTACCTCGCAGGCGGGATCGACTTTGCCGACAAGAAACTCGTCCTTGCCGCGGCCAAGCCCGAGCTCAAAGACGCCGCCGGCGCCGTGACGCAGAAGGCGATTCCCGAGGTGGCCATCGGCTGGGGCGAGTTCGTCAACGCCTCGATCTACTTCATCATCGTGGCGTTCTGCCTGTTCATCGTGATCAAACTCATGAACACGGCCAAGAAGCGATTCGAGGCCGAGAAGCCCGCCGCTGCCCCCGCGGGACCCAGCGCACAGGAAAAGCTGCTCATGGAGATCCGCGACGCGATCAAGACGGGTCGCTGATCGCGGGCCCGGTGCCAGTCCGCCCGAAAATCCCCGAAACGGGCGTACTGGTGATCCGTCTGCGGGGGTTGCTTTGGTTTGGTAGACTCCTGACGGTGCGGTACCGATTCCGGTATCGCCGTGATGCTTGCTGCTCCACTTGATGCTCCGAGGAGATCTCATGCGCTCGAAGGACTGGGTAAACGTGCTGGTTGGAACGGTCGCGGCGATGTGCGTGATCGTTCTGGTGGTCGTGATCGTCAACCGCGTGTCGGCGGCTCCCGGTGCGACTCGTCCGACGTTCGTCACCGGCGGCGTCCGGCCCGAGGGTCGGCCGGTGGAGGTGTGGAAGGGCTCGATGGTCGTGCGTCCGGGCGAGGCCGCGGACTTTGCGGTCGGTGTCTACAACGATCGGCAGGGCCAGTACGCCCTGATCACGATGACGTCGGGCCGACTGGTGGGCGTGCCGCTGCAGGAGCCGCGTTTCGGGCCGCAGAGCATCAGTTTCGCGGTGGGCCGCGAAACCCAGCCCAAGGACTCGTGGGTGCGGTTCCAGTTTGCGCGAGAGGGCGACGGCGGGCAGGCCCGCGGCGTCGCGGTGCAGGCCGGTCGGCGATACGAGGCGATGATGGTCCGCGTGCCGCCGAGCCAGATCGATGCCACTGCCGCCGCGCAGCGGTGATCCGGTGGTGATCGGAACGGAGGGGCAGGGGACGATCAGGCCTTTGCGCCGTCGCGAAGCTCGGCCTTGAGGTCGGCGCGGAGTCTCTGCACGATCGAGTCGACCTGTGTGCTGACCTCTTCATCGCGCAGCGTGCGCGTTGGCTCGCGGAAGGTCATGCGCAGCGAGACGCTCTTGCGCCCGTCGGGGATCGGCTTGCCGCGGAATGTGGTCACGAAGCGAACGTCCTCAAGCAGGCTCGCGCGGGCGGCCAGAACACACGACTCGACCGTGTGCCACGTCACGTTCTCCGCGAGGATCAGCGACAGGTCTCGCTCCACGGCAGGGAACTGGGGCAGCGCCTTGAGCCGAGTGCGTGGCGGATAGCCCGAGAGCAGCGTCGCGAGGTTCAGTTCCGCAAGCATCACCGGCGCGGCGAGATCGAAGGCCGACTGCGCAGCGGGGCTGACGATGCCGAAGATGCCCAGTGTCTGATCGCCCAGTTGGATCATCGCGCAGGCGGCAGGGTCAAGGCCCTTGATTGCGGCGTGCGCGGGGATGGGGGTGATGATGCTCAGGCGTGCGTCCGGGCCGTGCAGCGATTGGGCCAGCGTGTCGATCACCCCGCGGATGAGCCGAACGCCCTGCTGGCGGCGTTCGTGCGTGGTGCCGACGGCGGGAAGGTCGGCGAGCATCGACAGCACTCGCGTTTCGCTGGCGCCGCGGAGGCCGTCCTGCGCCCGCCGCTCGACGGCGGAGGCCTCGGGTGGCAACTGGTAGAACGTGCTGGAGGTCTCGAACAGGCGGATGCCGCCGTCGACCGTGGCGCGGGCGTCCTGGTTGCGCTTTCGGCATTCCAGCAGCGCGGGAAGCACGCTGGGGCGGAGAATGTTCTCGCTGCCGCGCTTGTCGTCGCCCACGCTCATGAGTTGAGCACCGGGAACGCTGAACAAACCCGCGGCGGCCTTGCTGACGAAACTGAAGGTGATGGTCTCGAAGAAGCCGGCGCCGGTGAGGACACGGCCCAGTTCGCGCATGGCCAGTTCCTCGCCCTGCAGCGGGCCGACGCGGACGCTGACGACATCGGGCGCGGGGATCTTGTCGTAGCCGACGGTGCGGGCGACCTCTTCAATGAGGTCGATTTCCAGCCGCTGGTCGGTGCGTGTCGAGGGCGAGCGCCACTGCGAAGCACCCGCGCTGCCGCCGGCGGCGGCGTTGCCGCCCGCGGGCGCGAAGCCTTGCACACGGAGCGCCGCGTGGATCTGCTCATCGGAGATATCCGCGCCGAGCATGTCGCGCACGCGCTGCGTCCGGAGCGGGATCGTCGGCGCGTCGCCCAGGGGCGTGCCGCCGGTGTCGTCGAGCGTGCCCGGGCAGGCTTTGCCGCCGGCGATGGCGACGATCAGCGCGACCAATCGCTGACGGGCCGCGTCGATCGTGCGCGGATCGACCACGCGCTCGAAGCGGAACGAGGAGTCGGTGCGGATCGCGAGTCGGCGGGCCGTCGTGCGGATGGCCACGGGGTTCCAGGTCGCGACTTCCAGCAGCACATCGGTCGTCGTTGCGCTGACGCCGGTAGCGCTCCCGCCCATGATGCCGGCCAGCGAGAGCGGGGCGTTCGCATCGGCGACGACAAGGTCGCCGGCGCGCAGAGGCCGCTCGGTGCCGTCGAGCAGCGCGAGTTTCTCGCCCTGTGAAGCCTTGCGCACGAGGATCGCGGCTTTGCCCGATGCGTCGCGCGACAGCCGGGCCAGATCGAAGACGTGCGACGGGGCACCCATTTCCGCGAGGACGAAGTTCGTCGCGTCTACGACGTTGTTGATCGAACGCTGGCCGATGGCGGCGAGGCGATCAGCCAGCCACGCGGGCGAAGGGCCGACCTTCACGCCGCGGATCAGCGTGAGCGTGAAGCGCCTGCACAGGTCGGGGACGTCGTTGCGGAGCGTGACGGCGGCGGCGATGTCCTCGCCCGCGGACGCGGGAGCGGGCAGGGCCGGGGCGGCATCGCGAAGAGTCTGCACCCCGCCGCTGGCCGCGGCGACTTCGCGAGCCAGCCCGGAGTGCGACAGGCAGTCGCCGCGGTTGCTGGTGACCTCGACATCCAGGCAGGTGTCGCTCGCGCCGGAGGGCACCGCGACGGGTGTGGCGCTCTCGATGGGCAGGCCGGCAAAGGTCAGGGCGTGCTCGATGGCGTCGGCACTGAGGCCGCCGGGGCTGAGCAGGTCATTGAGCCAGGAGAGTGAGGCCTTCATAGGGCCAAGAGGGTAGGAGAGCGGGCGCGGAGGGACCGGCCCGCACGCCGCGTGCGGTCAGTGCGACGCGGGGGGTGGCGACGGCCGGGGGGCGGGTGGTGGCCCGGATGAGGGAGGCGGCGCGATGACCTCGTCCGTGGTTGTTCTGCGAAGGAGCACGGCCTGCCCATTGGGCAGCGTCGCGGGTGCCTCGTGAACCCGCTGCTGCACAACGATGCCCGTTGCGGGTGGAACGCCGGGCGGGGGAACGAATGGTGGCGGAACGTCGGGTGGCGGGGCATGAGGCGGCGTGACGGGGGGTGCGATCGGCGTGGCCTGCGCCGGCACGCTGGCCGGCTGGCCCGCGCGCACGTCCTGCTTGACCGCCACGCGGATGTGCCCGAAGAACTCGCCGAGGTTGCGCATGAAGCCCATAGGTACACGTGAACGTGTGCACGCCTTTGCCGCCGCCCGAGTCTCCGCCGACGTGCGCTTTGCCGCACGCATCGCCGCAGCGGGCTGACGCCCAAAGGGTACCATCGCCCATGATCATGATCCCGGCCCGTGCGATGCTCGCTCTGGTGTTGTCGGTGCTGATAGCTGTTGGCGTCTCGTCGCCCGCCTCAGCACAAACGACCTTCCGCGTCACGCTCGCGCCGGAAGTGCTTGGCGATGCGCCCGTGGTCGCTGGGCGATTGGTTGTTGCCGTGGCGCACGAGCAGGCCAAACTCCCCCGGCGAACCAGCCCGCTGGAGGCCCCGTTCTGGGATGACCCGCAGCCGATCTTCGGCGTGACTGTGAATGTCAAGCCCGGTGAGGCCGTGATCGTCGATGACACCGCGACGTTCTTCGCCAGCAAGCCCTCGCTACTCAAGCCCGGGAAGTACCGTGCCGCGGCTCGGCTGGTGGCCAATCAGGCCACGAGCAAGTGGCGCAGCGACGCGGGCAACGCGTACTCGGCGGTCGTGGAGTTCGTCGTGTCCGAGCCGCCGGGCGCGGGCGGGCCGGTGGATATCACCCTGACCCGCGCGACGCGCGAGCCCGAGCGCCGATGGCGGCCGGGGCAGGTCGAGGAGTTCGCCGTGCGCAGCGAGTTGCTCTCGGCCTTCCGCGGGCGCGACGTGGTGCTCCGCGCGGGCGTGGTCCTGCCCGCGGGCGGCGTGCAGGAAGGTCGGCGGTACCCCGCGGTGTATCACGTGCCGGGCTTCGGCGGTCGGCACGATGAGGCCCTGAGCACCCGCCGCGCACTGGCCCGAAGTGAGAGCGACCTTGACCGCAACGCGGTGCAGATTTACCTCGACCCCGAGAGCCCGAACGGGCACACGCTGTTCGCAGACTCGGCCAACAACGGGCCGTGGAACCGCGCGCTGGTCGAGGAACTCATCCCCGCGTTGGAGAAGCAGTACCCGCTCATCAGCGAGCCGTCGGCCCGCGTGCTCCGCGGGCATTCCTCCGGCGGGTGGAGCGTGGTGTGGCTGGGCGTGAACAACCCGCGCACCTTCGGCTTTGCCTGGAGCACCGCGCCGGACCCCGTCTGCTTCTCGCGATTCCAACTCGTGGACATCTACCGCCGAGCGAACATGTTCGTGCCCGCGCCGGGCGAACCCGTCGGGCCGGGCGACGCGGCGGGCACCGACACGCCCAGTTACCGCCGGCGCGGCGCGGTGAAGATGACCATCCGCCAGGAAGCCGGCGGTGAGGAAGTTCTCGGCCCCGATGCCACCAGCGGGCAGCAGTGGGCCAGTTGGCAGGCGGTCTTCGGCCCGCGCGACGAGCGCGGGCGCATCGTCGAACTCTTCGACCATGTCACCGGCGCGATCAACCCCGACGTGCTCGATCACTACCGCGCGTACGACATCACCCATCTGCTCCGCACCCGCGGCGATGAGGTCGCCGAGCGCCTGATGAACCACGTTCGCATTATCGTCGGGGATGCGGACAACTTCTTCCTGGAGCAGGCGTGCACTGCCCTGCGCGATGAACTCCAGCCCCGCATCGACGCCCGACGCGCCGCCGGCCAGACAAAGGACATCCCCGGCGGGGTGCTCATCGTGCCAGGCCTCGATCACGGCAGCGTGTTCGGACACCCGAGCGTTCAGCGGATCCCGGCGGAAATGCTCGCGTACTTCCGTGCCGGGGGGCACGTGCCGCCCGCGGCGGATGCTCCGCAGCCGTGAGGCGAGCCGCTCAGGCGTCGATGCCCAGGTCCGCCTTGGTCAGCAGAGATTCAAAGTGCACCCCCGCGCTGGCGAAGGCCTGTGCCGCGCCTTCCTGGCGATCGATGACGGCGATGACGCCCAGCACCTTCGCGCCCGCGTCGGTGAGGATCTTCACGCCCTCGAGCGCCTGCCCGCCGGTGGTGGCGACGTCTTCGACGAAGATCACATGCTCACCCGCGACGAGTTTGCCTTCCATCTGCTTGGCGGTGCCGTAGTCCTTTTTGGCGTTTCGGACGAAGATGCACGGGATACCGGTGGCCATGCACGCGGCGGTGACCAGCGGGATGCCGCCGAGTTCGGCGCCGGCCAGGCGGTGCACCGGCAGGCCCGCGGCGTTGCTGATGGCCTCGATGCGTTGGGCAAAGAGCAAGCCAAGGCCACGGAGGATCTCCGGGCGCGTGCTGAAGAGGTACTTGTCGATGTAGTACGTGCTGGTTCGGCCCGATCGCAGCGTGAAGTTGCCGCGCAGCACGCAGGCGGAGGCGACCTGTCGGGCCAGCTCGGCCCGGTTGAGTTCGACGGTCGGGGCGGAGGTCATGGGCGGAGTGTACGAGCGGGATGGCAAGGGCCGATATCGTCGTCGATCCCATGGAAACGGCTGCCAGATCAGTATAAACACTTAGATAGTATGTGAGGTCTCTGTGAGGGTCCGCGGCCCGGAGCAGACGAAACTCTTGCCTTCATGAAATGGGGAAGTACCAGGAATGACGGGCGGTTTGCGGCCTTTGGGGCCGAAAGTGACCCGGAGGACTTTGAGGAGAGAGAGATGAATTCACAGATATTGTGCGTCGCGGCGGTGGCCGCTGTTTCGGTGGTCGGCTCGGCGATGGGCTCGATCACGGTGTCCCCGTTGGCCGGTGGTGACTCGGCATTCAACGCGCTGACCAGCAACGGCACGCTCGAGCGTGCGGTGGCGGAGGCTCGTATCGGCGATTCGCCCGCGGGCGGCACGTGGGAGCAGGCGATCTGGAAGTTCGGCGCTGTGGGCCAGCCGCAGACCAACGGGCAGTTCGCGTGGACCAGCGGCACGGCGGTTGCCTTCTCGTTCGCGTTCGATGGCGTGTCGACCGTGACGTTCACGCTCGGCTCGTCGACCCAGACCTGGAACGCGGTTGAGGGTTCGTTCACGGACATCTTCGTCCGCGTCCGCTCGTCGGCCAACTCGTCCGTCGCCCTGACGCAGATGAACGTCAGCGGCTTTGGCGCGATCGCCGACCTGACCAGCAGCGGCTCGGTCCCGGCCGGGTATCTGCGCATCAGCAACACCAGCCCCTTCAGCGCGGTGACCATCAGCGGGCTGATGGAACTGGCCTGGACCGGCCAGCGTCCGAACGGCTCGGCTCTTGCGGCGCAGATCAAGTTCAGCAACGTCCCGACGCCCGGTGCGGCGGCGGTGCTGGGTCTGGCCGGGCTGGTCGCGACGCGTCGTCGTCGCGCCTGAGTCTGAGCGGATCGTCACTTTCGTGTGATATTGAACCAGCCGCCGTCGGCCGCGCATCCTGAGGCAGGGTGTGCGGTTGGCGGCGGCTGTTCTTTGCGCCGGCATGCCGACGGGTGCGTGAGATCGTGTACGCTGGCCGGGCCAGGTGTCACACCAACGGAGGCTCGCAGGGGCGATGAGCGACAAGACCGTCAGCCTGTTCAGCGCCAAGACCGCGAGTCTGGGCGGGAGCGCCTCGGCGTCGCTGGAGATTCCCGCGCGGCTGGGGCCGGTGGTGCTGCTGCGTGCCCTGGGTGAGGGCGGCATGGGCGTGGTGTGGTTGGGCCGCCACGAACTGCTGAACAAACTCGTGGCGGTCAAGTTCCTGCTGGCCCAGCGCACGAGCGTGGACAGCCCCGAGTTTGCGATGTTTATCGAGGGCGCGCGGGCCGCGGCGAACGTCCGGCACGAGTCGCTCAACCCCGTGCTGCACGCCGACGCGGTCGAGGGCGTGCCGTACCTGGTGCTGGACTACATCGACGGGCCGTCGGTCTCGGCGCTGGTGCGTCGGCACGGTGCGCTGCCCGCGGCGGTTGCGGGCGCGGTGGTGCTGCAGGCGTGCGAAGGTGTCAGTGAACTGCACGACCGCGACGTGGTGCACCGCGACCTCAAGCCCTCGAACCTGATGGTCGAGCAGAGCGGGCGTGTGGTGGTGACGGACTTCGGTCTGGCGTGCGTCAAGCCGACGGGACGGCTGGGCAACGGCGCGACGATCGGGACGCCGGCGTACATGGCGCCGGAGATGTTCGACGGGACCGTCTCGCCCCGGACTGATGTGTACGCGCTGGGCGTGACGCTGTACGAACTGCTCACGGGCGACGTGCCCTTCCGCGGGACGATGGACGAACTGCGGGCGATGCACGCCCAGCGTGAACTGCCGACCGCGCCGATGGGCGAACGCGGCGTGCCCGAGGCGCTGCGCGAAGTCGTGACGCGTCTGGCCAACAAGAACGCGCTGTTCCGCCCAAAGACGGCGCGACACGCCGGCGATGTGCTCCGGGAGGCGATGGAGCGCGCCGGCATCCGCCCCGCGCCGCTGAGCACCCTGCAGGCCCTGGCCAGCGGCGCGGCGATGAGCACCGGGGCCGATGGTCGCGTGAGCATCATCGCCGGCGGGCCGCGTGGTGGGGGGCTCGCGGGCGATGGAGATCGTGCCGCGGCGCTCGCGGGCGGCGATGCAGGCGCCTCGCCCGGCGGAGCGGTCGACCTCGCCACACCCGGGCGGACAACGCCGGCGTCTGCGGGCGGCACCGGTGCTCATCGCCGCGCCGCTGGCCAGGGCCTGCAGGGTGCTCAGCGGCGCGGGGCGGATGCCGGCGCGCTCCATCGCCTCCCGGAGCACATCGCCGGCGTGTCGCGCCG
>VYLX01000208.1_pt1 | contig 13189 bp, 16 predicted proteins | sample 5114181 | NCBI WGS metagenome assembly VYLX01 (sample SAMN12291812, study PRJNA351875) | freshwater metagenome | isolation source: freshwater lake | place: USA: Michigan, Sherman Lake | collected 2011-08-08
AGATTGTGATTATTGTCAGTGATACATCGCCTATCAACAATCTTGCAGCTATTAATCAACTTTATCTACTACAACAACTTTACGAAATAGTTTTTATTCCCGAAGCAGTTTATCGAGAATTAACTGAGCCTGATTTTCCGGTAGCAGGTTCAATAGAAGTCCAAACCTTAGATTGGATTCAAACTCGAACCGTAACTAACCGCACAGTCATTGAATTTCTTGCTGATGAACTTGATAGGGGAGAAGCTGAGGCTATTGCTTTGGCACTTGAGTTAAGAGCAGATCAAGTTTTGATTGATGAGCGTCGTGGTCGTAGAATTGCTACTAGACTTAATCTTCGATACACAGGAATTCTGGGCATTTTGGTTGAGGCTAAAAATCGAGGGTTAATCTCTGAGGTGAAACCCTTGCTAGACGCTTTGATCAATCAAGCAGGATTTTGGGTTGCTGCACCTTTATACAGCAGTGTTTTACAGATTGTTGATGAAGGAAAAAATAATCCCCTTCAAGGGAGTAAATGAAGGGGCATTTATGGTATTTTTAGAAGCAATTTAGCCTACTTTTGTGGTTTCTTTTTCGGTGGATTTAGATGATTTTATTTGGCGCTTGAGGGTTGAGGCTGCGCCGAGAGTGCCGAGAGCGAGGAAGCCGAGGGTAGAGGTGGGTTCAGGGATGGAGACAGGCGTTGCAGCTATTTCTGTTACGCTGACTGTAATTCCTCCCCCATTATCAAAAAAACCACCACCACCATCATTGAATCCCATCGAGAGCTTGCTCGCCCCAACTGGGATTATTGCATTAAATGGTCCATTCCCTATTTTGAAAGGGCTACCCACAATTACATCGTTTGAATCTGTAAACGCACCTAACAAAGCCATAAAATACACTGGATCTTGTGATGGGTTGATAAAAAATGCCGGACCACTTATTCCTGCTAAATCTCCAAATATCGGATTTCCATTGGCATCACTAAAAATTCCACCACCACCACCATTAGTAAGTCCACTGATATAGTTAATAGTCAATGTATCCCCAACCGTCATAGATAAACCCGTTGAGTTATCAATTACAGTAGGATTCAAAACAGAAGTTCCCCAGTTAAACGATGGGTTAGGTGCTGAGAGCCAAGGTCCAGACTGCCCATTTACAAAAGTTGTTATTGTAGTTGCATTAGCAATGTTTACCGTAAACAGGATTGAGCCAGCGGCGGTTGTTAATGCAGCAGTTGATAAACACGCAAAGAAAATTTTCATGCTCAGAACATTACACATTACCCCTAGAACAATACACACTAACTATTCGCTGGGGAATCTATCTTTGGAATGATTTGAAAAACCCCAAAGGCGGTTGAACTATTTAATACAAACTACCCCTGCGCTGTATCTTGCGCTACAATTTAATAAATCTTTACATTCCTCTCCCTAACCAGCGTACAATGAGTGCGATCGCCTCCTTCGCAGCCAGGTTAAGCAACAGCCTAACCCAACACCAAAGGAAGATACCAAAACAATACACATTCCCCCCCCACAACTGTATTCTAAGCTACAGTTTAATAAATCTTTATATTCCTTTCTTAATCCCGATAAAGAAACCGCAGAACCAAGTCGGTTGTGAACAGCCCACCGCTTTTACCATTTTTGGTTAGTATCTGGATGTGGTATTATTCGAGGTGTGTTCGGATTATCTGATACGATCAAGGTCTATGACAACTTACTATGAAATCCTCCGCCAAATAGAGAATCTTCCCCTTACGGATAGGTTGCGACTTTTAGAGGATTTAAAAACTATCATCAAGCCGACCCTAGCGCCAAAAGATGACGATGAGATCATTCCAGCCGAAGAACTTGCTGAAAGCCAAGCAGCATGGCAAGATTATTTATCTGGTCGAGATACTGGAATCACTTCAACAGAATTAAAATACAAACTATTTGGAGATAAACTTGGCTGATTATATTCTACTTAGACAAGCAGAACGCTACTTAGAAAGAATGCCAAAAAATGACCAAATTCGTATTCTTGAAGCTTTGGATACTTTGATTTCGGATTCTACAAAATTAGATATTAAACCCCTTTACGGAAGAGATGAACTAAGATTGCGAGTGGGTAAGTATCGAGTGTTGTTTTTTGAAGATAGAGATAACAATCTATAGGTCATTACAACTATTAAACCTCGCGGCGATGTCTATAAATAATACCAGAAGTCTTTTCTAGACTGCTGTTTCTCCTTTCGCCATAAAACAGTGATTCACAGAGGAAGGAGTTTCAGGTGTTTTCCCCTGTTTTACTCCTGCTCGGGCGACCTATCCGCTTCCGGGAGGGATTGTGGTGCGGTATGTCGGATTTGCTGCTTAATTAGGGTCTGCTGAATAATGGTAAAACCCTTTTAAAATAAAGCTTTTGACCTGTTAAAGTCCGATGTTCATGCTGCGAAAATAGGATTGGGACTTTCAAAAACCTTGCATCAAAGCCTGAAACTCCTGACTCCTGACTCGGAGACTCCTGACTCCTACCACCACCGAAAAACTTTTTCAGCAGACCCTAATTATTGGGAATTAATCAAATCTTGCGGATGAACGATGGTAATATTGGGAATAGGGATAAAGTCATCAGGATTAAAGGTTAATAAATGGGTAATGTTAGAAGCTTTCATGACAGCAAGAAGCCTAATATCATGGGTGCGTTTTCCTTTAATGTTGTAGATGGTGACTAATTGAAACCAAAGGGGAAAAATATCCGGGGTTTCTGCAATTAATGTAAAGTTATCTAATAAATCATTGACATAATTTGTAGCTTGTGCTGGAGTCCAACCTAAACCATTAACATCAAGGGGTCGGGTTGCAACTACCCAAAATTCAATTAAAACTTGAGGAATAATAACACATTCATTAGCTGTTTAAACGATTTGAGTAATTACATTATTAGCAAGAGAATAAGTTGCTGAAGACGTATCAGCCGCCCGAAGCAAAATGTTAGTATCCAGTAAATATTGAGTCATTAGTCTTCATACATAGTGTCACGGTGTAAAGCTTCATCAGGTAAATTCGCACTTGTTTTAGGAAGTTTAGCGATTACTTTCTGCCATTTTTGAGCTTTTTCCTGGGGAGTGAGACTATAATCTGGGGAAGGGAGGGAAATTTTTGAGGTGAGAGATTCGGTGAAGGATAACACTTCTTGTTGTTTTTCTAAGGGAAGTTTTCTTAGGTTTTTAATGATAACTTGTTCAATGTTCATTTGACTTAGACTAATAGGCAATCATATCAATCATATCTCATGCCGCAATTTCTCTATATTTAATAAATCTTTACATTCCTCTCCCTAACTAGGGATGCACCTGGGACAATTGAGATATTTCCTCTTTGCGAACTATAATCCCAAAATTAGTAGTGAAAAAATTCAACCAAAATTTAATTATAACTACTTACTTACAGGGTGGCTCAAGCAACAGCCGCACCCAACCCCAAGGGCGATTGAACACAACAATACACATTATCACATCCGCAACAGTATCAAAAGCTACAATTTAACAAGATCGCTCTACTTTCAAGCAGAAAATGTACCTAGTGGTGAGTCAATTTTTTCTTAGAAGCGACCTGCAGTAAGGATTTTGTCAATTTTTTAGTATTTCTGTCTGGGGGAAGTGCAGATATAGTATAAAAAAATTATAAAAAAGGCGAAATCAGGGAAAATAAGGCTTTTATCTGCCAATAAATCCGGCAGAGACAAGCAAGCCGCCAAGAGAGAAGTTAAAGCAGAAATCGGCTCAGAGCAAAGGTTTCGGCGGTAAATCTCCTGAGAATTGCTGAGGCTGATGAGCGAAATCAAGGAATGATTAACTTTCGTTAACCTGAAGATGAGAAATAATCATAATGTTTTATATTGTCAAAGGTGTCATAGTTTCCTATGCTTTTTTTAGGTTGATAATTTTGCCTGACTCGTCAAATTTTTACCAACCGGCCCTAGAAAATAAAAATAGTGGATGAAAACGGTCACGATCGAGATAAAATTCAGGATGGTCTTACCCACCTTGCCACGATCCCGACTGCCACCAAAGCTAGAGCAGGAAAAGTAACAAGGAAAGAATTTGACTGAAACAAAGTTGATAACGCTAACGAAATTAATAGTTTAGTTTGGCTTGACAAGCGAGGAACAAAAAAATGCCAATTGCAGTAGGAATGATTGAAACCCTAGGATTTCCCGCCGTTGTGGAAGCGGCCGATGCCATGGTCAAGGCCGCCAGGGTGACTCTAGTGGGTTACGAAAAAATCGGTAGTGGTCGTGTCACTGTCATTGTCCGGGGAGACGTTTCAGAAGTGCAAGCTTCTGTGGCCGCAGGAGTGGAAAACGCCAACCGGGTTAACGGAGGACAAGTGCTATCTACCCATATCATCGCTCGTCCCCACGAAAACCTCGAATACGTGCTGCCCATTCGCTACACCGAAGAAGTAGAGCAATTCCGCAGCTATTAAACACCGTTGATCGGGGTCAGCATCTATAGAGTCGAAGAAAGCCAACCATTAGGAGACAAAAATATTATGTCAATTGCAGTGGGCATGGTGGAAACCTTGGGTTTCCCGGCCGTCGTCGAGGCGGCTGATGCCATGGTGAAAGCCGCCCGCGTAACCCTAGTAGGTTACGAAAAAATTGGTAGTGGTCGCGTCACCGTCATCGTCCGGGGGGACGTTTCGGAAGTACAGGCTTCCGTATCGGCGGGGACAGAAGCGGCATCTAATCGTGTTAAAGGTGGTCAAGTCCTCTCGACCCACATCATCGCCCGTCCCCACGAAAACCTCGAATACGTTCTTCCCATTCGTTATACAGAAGCCGTGGAACAGTTTCGTGAAAGTGTTAACCCGCAACCTTTAAGACGAATCTAGAGCGCAACTAACTTTTAGTGTAAACAAATTCCATGCAAATTGCCAAAGTTTGCGGCACCGTCGTTAGCTCCCTGAAACCTCGCAGTATGACGGGAGTAAAACTTCTGCTTTTGCAATTCATCGACGCTCAAGGGCAACTTTTGCCTAAATACGAAGTAGCGGGTGATATTGTCGGAGCGGGGCTTAATGAATGGGTGCTAGTGTCCCGGGGAGGAGCAGCTCGGATCGAAGACGGGCAGAACAATCGCCCCCTTGACGCGATGGTGGTGGGGATTATTGACACGATAACCGTAGAAAATCGCACCCTCTACAGCAAGAGAGACGAATTTCGCCAATCTGGTTAAACATCGATAGGACCCAAACACAGTTAATTAACAACCAGCCAGCCAAATTCAGTATGGAGGAAGACTAACTATGGTCGTCCGCACAACGGCGGCTAGTCCGAAAAAGCGGACCAAATCCCCAGAGGAAACGCGCATAGACGAGAGTGCCAAAGTCCACACCTTCTCTAACCTCAGTGGCGCTATCGAGATCGGGGCGCGAGTGGTGATCGCTCCGGGGACTTCCATCCGCGCCGATGAAGGAACCCCCTTTCACATTGGCGACGACAGCAAAATTCAGGACGGGGCAATCATCCACGGTTTAGAAAAAAGCCGTGTGGTGGGAGATGACGGCCGAGAATATTCAGTGTGGATCGGCCGGGGCAGCTGCATCACCCACATGGCACTCATTCACGGGCCTGCCTATGTGGGCGATCGCTGTTTTATCGGTTTTCGCTCCACCGTCTTTAACGCCCGCATCGGGGCTGATTGCATCGTCATGATGCACGCCCTCGTTCAAGACGTGGAAATCCCCGCCGGGAAATTCGTGCCATCTGGTTCCGTGATCACCAGCCAACAACAGGCCGATCGCTTACCCGATGTCACAGAAATCGATCGAGCCTTCACCCGTCACATTGTCGATATCGACCTCGCCCCCAGCGTCCCGGTCAAAGCCCAAGGACCAGCGACTCCGCCACCGGCAGCCGCTATAAACATCGCTAATGAGACGCTATATAGAAATTCGGTGACACCTATGAGTTTAAATACAAACATTCGAGCGCAGGTTCGCTCCCTCCTCTCCCAAGGCTACAAGATCGGCATCGAATACGCTGACAAACGCCGCTTTAAAACCAGTTCTTGGTTAAGTGCCGGCTTTATCGACGGCAGCCGCGAAGAACAGGTATCCCAATCCCTAGAAGCCTCCCTGAGAGACCTGCAAGGCGAATACGTCCGCCTGATCGGAGTCGATCCCGCCGCTAAACGGCGCATACTGGAAATGATTATCCAACGCCCCGAAGACACCCCGGGAGAACCGGCCCGCACCACCACCGCCGTCCACGGCGGTCATGGCAACGGTAACGGCAATTCAGACCTGTCCGTACAAGTGCGTTCCCTGCTCGCCCAAGGGCTGAAAATAGCCACCGAACACGCGGATAAACGCCGTTTTAAAACCAGTTCTTGGTTAACTGGACCGGCGATCGAAACCAAGAGCGAAGCGGGCATCATTCGCGATATTGAAGCGATCGTGACTGAAAATAGCGATGAGTACGTCCGCCTGATCGGGATCGACCCGCAAGCGAAAAAACGCGTCGTCGAAATGATTATTCACCGCCCCGGCAGCGCCCCCGCTAGTAACGGCAGCGGCAAAGCCAGCAGCTACAGCACCCCCGCCAGTAACGGAGCCAGTTATAGCAGCAGTGGTAGCTTAAGTGGCGAAACGATCGCTCAAATTCGTTCCCTGCTCGCCCAAGGCTACAAAATCGGCACCGAACACGCGGATAAACGCCGGTTTAAAACCAGTTCTTGGCAGAGTTGCGCCCCAATCGAAAGTAATCGCGAATCCGATGTAATTACTGCTTTGGAAGATTGTTTACGGGAACATAGCGGCGAATACGTCCGCTTACTCGGTATCGATGCTAAAGCCAAAAAACGGGTTTTAGAAACGGTAATCCAGCGCCCCGATGGTTCGGTGGCTAGTAATGGCAACGGTAAAACCGCCACCGTTGCTGAACCGAGTTTCAAAAGCTATGCTGCCGGTTCCTCCGGCGGCGGTACTGCCACTTTAACCAGTACCTTAACGGCGGAAACGATCGCTCAAATACGTTCTTTATTGAACCAAGGTCACAAAATTGGCAGTGAACACGCGGATAAACGTCGTTTTAAAACCAGTTCTTGGCAAAGCTGCACCCCGATCGATAGCAGTCGCGAATCCGATGTGGTGGCCGCTTTAGAAACCTGTCTGCGGGACCATCAAGGGGAATACGTCCGTCTGATCGGGATTGACTCCCAAGCGAAACGCCGTGTTCTCGAATCGATTATTCAACGCCCTTAATTTCAGGACTCGGCGATCGGTGAAGGGAGATAGGTGTTAGGTGTTGGCGGATCGGGAAAAATCCCCGAAACTCTAACCCCTACCCCCTAACCCCTGATCACTGATCACTGATCACTGAATAACTGTCAATTATGTCCTTACCCCCCGTTCAACCTATTAGCCGCTCGGAATTCTATGTCAATGGTGATGTAACCATTGATGAGAGTGCGATCGTGGCTCCGGGGGTGATTCTCCGAGCAGCCCCCAATAGCCAAATAATTATCGGTGCGGGTGCTTGCCTGGGTATGGGAACAATTTTAACCGCCTATCAGGGTGTTATTGCTATCGGTGCGGGAGCAATTTTAGGTACAGGTGTTCTGGTCGTCGGTCGGGGTGAAATCGGTGAGAATGCCTGTATTGGGTCAACCACAACGATTTTTAATGCTTCTGTGGCAGCGATGTCGCTCGTGCCGTCCGGTTCCCTGATTGGAGATACTTCCCGTCAAATTACCATCGAGGTGTCAGCGACCCCATCGGAACCGGAAAGACCCCCTCTACCGGAACCGCAACCCGTAGTCAGTCAAGTGTCCCCAGTGCCGTCAGTGGAGGAAGCGGTGGCCGAAACCGTGGCCAGTCCTTGGGATAGCGAGGAAATGGTCGCCGAGGCCAGTCCTCCAGAAACCAGAGAACAAGCATCTACTACTAACCGACCGAATCAAGCATCTGTGGTCGGAAAGGTCTATATCAATCAGTTATTGGTCACGCTATTTCCAGAACGTCATCGTTTTAATGGCAACAATAACCATAATTCTTGAAGGGGAAAATAATCGTTCACAAGCCAAAAATCTCAACAATAATTACTGAGTAATTAGACCTAATTTATCTAGAGTTCACTGCTGTCTAACTGTCCTCTAGGTACTGGGTATAATTGCTTAGGAATCCAGTTAATATTTAGCGATTGCCGACAATTTTTTGAGGTTGTAATTATTGATAATCTTCCTCAATTAAAGAGTAGTTTTAATCGCTCAAAGCCTGATGAGCAGAAGTTTCTGCGTGTCAATCAGGTAAATTTTTGTTGATTTTTTTGTGTTTTTGTATAGATTATCAAAGTTAGATGACGACAGATTAAAGAAACTAATCCCCCCGAGAAAAAAAAACAATCAAAATTTTAGAGATAGGGAAAAAAAATGATCAGAATAGGATAAAGTTCGTGTTAAGATGATCAGTTGAAAAAAACATTAGTGAAAATTGCTCCCTAACTTCGCTCCTAGCAGCAGGGGAAAGGAGCTTAAGAAAAATCTATGTCGGTTGACGGCGAGATTTTACAGGTGCGACTAATCATGCAGTTTATGGAGGAATAATCCCAATGGTGCAAGCCAAATCCAAAGGTTTCCAGGCCGGCGTAAAAGACTACCGCCTGACCTACTACACCCCCGACTACACCCCCAAAGATACCGATCTACTAGCTTGCTTCCGGGTGACACCCCAACCCGGAGTTCCTCCTGAAGAAGCAGGTGCGGCAGTAGCGGCGGAATCTTCCACAGGTACCTGGACCACCGTTTGGACCGATAACTTAACCGACCTCGATCGCTATAAAGGTCGTTGTTATGATATCGAACCCGTACCCAACGAAGATAACCAATTCTTCTGTTTCGTTGCCTATCCTTTAGATCTATTTGAAGAAGGTTCCGTCACCAACATCCTCACCTCGATCGTTGGTAACGTTTTCGGTTTCAAAGCTCTACGCGGTCTCCGTTTAGAAGATATCCGTTTCCCCGTCGCTTTAATCAAAACCTTCCAAGGTCCTCCCCACGGTATCACCGTTGAACGGGACAAATTAAACAAATACGGTCGCCCCCTACTCGGTTGCACCATCAAACCCAAACTCGGCCTTTCCGCTAAAAACTACGGTCGTGCCGTTTATGAATGTCTCCGCGGTGGTTTAGACTTCACCAAAGACGACGAAAATATTAACTCTCAACCCTTCATGCGTTGGCGCGATCGTTTCCTCTTTGTCCAGGAGGCGATCGTTAAATCCCAAGCAGAAACCAACGAAGTTAAAGGACATTACTTAAACGTAACCGCTCCTACCTGCGAGCAGATGATGCAACGGGCTGAATTCGCTGCCGAAATCAAAACCCCGATCATCATGCACGACTACCTCACCGGTGGTTTCACCGCTAACACCACCCTGGCGAAATTCTGCCGCGACAAAGGGTTACTGCTCCACATTCACCGGGCAATGCACGCGGTTATCGACCGTCAGAAAAATCATGGTATCCACTTCCGCGTTTTAGCTAAGTGCTTACGTCTCTCTGGTGGTGATCACCTCCACTCTGGAACCGTTGTCGGTAAACTCGAAGGTGAACGCGGAATCACGATGGGTTTTGTTGACCTGATGCGTGAAGACTATGTAGAAGAAGATCGCGCTCGTGGTATTTTCTTCACCCAAGACTACGCTTCCTTACCCGGGGTAATGCCCGTTGCTTCTGGTGGTATCCACGTTTGGCATATGCCCGCGCTGGTGGAAATCTTCGGTGACGATTCCTGCTTACAGTTCGGTGGTGGAACCCTCGGCCACCCCTGGGGTAACGCACCCGGTGCCACCGCTAACCGTGTGGCTCTGGAAGCTTGTATCCAAGCTCGTAACGAAGGTCGCTCCTTGGCCCGCGAAGGTAACGACGTTATCCGGGAAGCTTGCCGTTGGAGTCCTGAACTGGCTGCCGCTTGCGAACTCTGGAAAGAAATCAAATTCGAGTTCGAGGCTATGGATACCCTCTAATACAGCCCTTCAGAAGGTTGTTAGCAGTTATCGGTGGAAAATAATGCCGGGGACTTGCCCAAAATCGGCAAGCAGTGGTTAGAATTTCAACACTGATAACTGCCTAGCCAATAACTGAAAACTGTATAAAATGTATCCGAAAAAAGTTGTTCAAGATACCGCGAAAGTCTTACAAAGTTACCTAACTTACCAAGCGGTTCGCACGATTATCGATCAATTGTCAGAAACTAATCCGACTTTAGCTATTTGGCTGAGTCACTATACTTCTAGCCATTCCATTCAGGATGGCGAGGCCTATATTGCGGGGTTAATGACTGAGAATAAAGAGTTAGTTTTGCGGATCATGACGGTAAGAGAACATTTAGCCGAACAGGTTTTAGAGTTCTTGCCAGAGATGGTAAAAACGGGAATTATTAATGACAATACCGAACATCGTCGGCAACTTTTGGAACGTCTCACCCGTACTGCTATAAGTCAACCAGAGACATCGGAATTAAATCTCGATGTTGATGATCTACCCAACCTATAAGGAATCAAGAAACCCATGAAAACTTTACCTAAAGAGAAGCGTTACGAAACCCTCTCCTACTTACCCCCCCTCACCGATCAACAAATTGCTAAACAAATTCAATACATGATCGATCAGGGTTATATTCCTGCTGTGGAATTTGAAAAAGATCCCAAACCCGCGGATTATCATTGGACGATGTGGAAACTGCCTTTATTCTCTGTTTCTAGTCCCCAAGAAGTTCTTAATGAAGTTCGCGAGTGCCGCACTGAATATTCTGATTGCTACATCCGCGTTATCGCTTTTGACAACATCAAACAATGTCAAACCATGAGCTTTATTGTTCATAAACCCAATGCTGGCCGCTACTAATTTGGCTGTAGTTTAAAGGTTTGTAGGGATGGCCGCGAGGCCATCCTTTTTTTGGTGGTTTTTAACACGGGTAAACGATCGGCTGATATTTGGTAAGTTAGAAGTGATGAACTGACTGCCGATCGAACCTATGCCCCGTACTCATCTATTAGATACCCGAACCAGCAATTTTAGCGATCTCATCGGCAATGGCAAAATCTACCGAGTTCCCCCTTTTCAAAGAGATTATTCGTGGAAGGAAGAAAATTGGGAAGATCTCTGGCAGGATATTCAAACGCTCTATGAAAACCCCGATTCTAGTCATTACATGGGAGCGATCGTTTTACAGGGTTCCCAGCGATCGGATACGGATTTTACAATTATTGACGGACAACAACGATTGGTAACGATTAGTATTCTCGCTATAGCGATTATCGAAAAAATTCAAACGTTAATCGATCGGGGGGAAGAAGCGGAAGCGAATAGAGAACGACAACGGCTTCTCAAAAGCGGTTATTTGAGTAATAAAGATCTGGGTTCTTTAAAAGAATCTAGTAAATTAATTTTGAATGAAAATAATAATGATTTTTATCAAAGTCGTCTCATTAACTTTAGACCTCCTCGCAATCCTCGATCGCTCGCAAAATCCAACCAACTCCTATGGAAAGCTTTTCAATACTTTTCGGATTCATTGCAAAAGCTTACAAGCGTAGTTAACAGTGGAAAAGAACTGGCAATTTTTTTAACGGATACCGTTGCCAAAAGACTCTTATTTATTCAGATTAATGTTGAAGATGAATTGAATGCGTATACGGTTTTCGAGACCCTAAACGCTAGAGGGATAGAGCTAAGTTCAACCGATCTATTAAAAAATTATTTGTTTTCTCTTTTCCGAGGGGCGGATGATTTGCGAGAAGGACAACGACAGTGGAGAGGAATTATTGATACCGTTACAATGGAAAAATTCCCCGAGTTCCTACGTTACTATCTCAGCCTCACGCGGACGAGAGTAAGACGGGAACGTTTATTTAAAAGGGTTCGAGAGTCTATACAAAACGCTGAAAGCGCGTTTAAATTACTCGAACAACTCGAAGAATATAGTGGTCTTTTTATCGCTCTTAATAATCCCAATGATGAATTCTGGCAAGATACTCCAGATAATATCCCTTATATTCGAGAAATCGAACTATTTGGCGTAAAACAAGCCTATCCAGTTTTATTCTCGGCATACAATAAATTTTCAAGCGAGAACTTCACCCGCCTACTAAAATTGGTTTGTATAATTTCGTTTCGATACACGATTGTCAGTAGTCTTAACCCGAATGAGCTAGAAGGGATTTATAATAAGATAGCAATCGCCATAAATAATGGCGAAATGACGACTCCAAGGCAAGTTTTCGAGGGCTTGCGATCGGTTTATGTCACGGATACTAAGTTCGTGCAGGATTTTTCGATTCTTTCGATTTCTACCAGAGGTCAAAAGAAAAAACTGGTTCGATATATTCTCTGGAAATTAGAAATGGACGAATCGGGTCGATCTAATATAGCGGAAGATGGATTCTCGATCGAGCATATTCTACCAGAATCGCCGAGCGATCGATGGCGCGTTCACTTTCTCGATAACGAGATCGAGGAAATGACCTATCGGATCGGTAACTTGATTCCTTTAGAAGCTAATTTGAATCGTCAAATCGGCAATCAATACTATACAGATAAACAAGAGATTTACCAACAAAGCGATTATGCTCTAGCGAGAAATATAGTACCAGAGGAATGGACACCGGACACGATCGCTAAACGTCAAGAAAGTTTAGCCCGACGAGCGGTTCATATTTGGAAATCCGACTTTGTTTGAGAGCGGGTTAAAAAATGTTCTCGATTCGCTTTTACTTGGGAATAGATTTCTAGGATAATTTTCACGAGGAAGTGATCGATCTGTCAGGATTTCGAGCGATCGAGGGAACCCCGATTATCGATCGTCTATTTGAACCGACCAATCCGGCTCTCCTTGCAATTGTAAAGATTTTGCGGTTTGAAAAAAAGTTTTCGTAGGTTTCCGGTCTTGAGTTTGAATACCTTCAACAATAATTCTATCTGCTGTACCTACTGATAGATCTAAAGGTAATTCGAGTTGTATTTCCATACAATCAGATAAACTTTTTACTTTGTGATTCATAATTTCCCGATTATTTTTATCTTTGTTTTTCCTAATGGGACTTAAACAAATTTCAAGCCCAAACAAAGCCTAAACTGGCTTTGTAAGCGGCAAACACATCCCGATTCTCGGTCAGCCACTCAAAGAAACGGAAAGACATCGCTGTC